>Ga0213837_1000751_pt1 | contig 26057 bp, 20 predicted proteins | sample SWPATP12_FD_160572 | JGI IMG/M metagenome (GOLD analysis project Ga0213837, IMG submission 160572) | Coastal seawater microbial communities from Marineland, Florida, United States - SWPA TP1 #2 | ecosystem: Environmental > Aquatic > Marine > Coastal | place: USA: Florida | collected 2016-08-06
TAGTCAAGTCTCCTTTCGGTGTGCTCGTCAGGCGCTCAGTCGGCCGTGATCTTGCCGGTCTCGATGACGTTCCTCCAGCGCGCCGATTCCGCGCGCTGGAACTGCTCGAACTGTTCCGGCGTGTTGGCGACGATTTCGAATCCCTGCTCGACCAGCCTGGCCTTGATGTCCGGCTCGTTGAGCGCGGCGACGATGGCGTCGTGCAGCTTGGCCTTGACATCCTTCGGCAGTCCTTTCGGCGCGGCGAAGCCCTGCCAGGAGTAGATATCCACACCCTGCACGCCCGCCTCGGCGAGCGTCGGCACTTTCGGCAGGATGGCGGCGCGCTGCTCGCCGGTCACGGCCAGCACCTTCAGCTTGCCGGCCTTGATGTGCGGGAGGGCCGCATTGATGTTGACGAAGGAGACGTCGGTCTGGCCGCCCAGCAGGTCGGTGATTGCCGGCGCGCCGCCCTTGTACGGGACGTGCAGGCCGCTGGTGCCGGTCTTCTGCCAGAACAGCTCGGCCGTCAGGTGGTCCGAGCTGCCGTTGCCGGAAGACGCGAACGCCACCTTGCCCGGGTTCTGCTTCAGGTAGGCGATCAGTTCGGGGATGGTGTTGGCCTTCACGTTCGCGCTGGCGACCAGCACGTTCGGCGCGCGCACGGCCACGGTCAGGAGGTCGAAGTCCCTGGCCGGATCGTAGCTCAGGGCCTTGTTCAGCCACGGGTTCATGGCATACACGCCGATCGAGGCCACCATCAGCGTGTAGCCGTCGGCCGGTGCCCGCTTGACCATCGAGGCGCCGATGGCGCCGGTGGCGCCGGGACGGTTGTCGACGATCCACGCCTGGCCGAGGCGGGCCGTGATCTTCGGGCCGACTGCGCGGGCGATCGCATCGGTCGAGCCGCCGGCCGGGAACGGCACCACGACGGTAATCGTCTTATCCGGGTAGGCCGCCTGCGCACCGAGCGCGACCGACATCCCGAGTGCGAGTCCTGCCAGAAATTTTGTAGCCTTCATGCCCTGTCTCCTGAGTTTTTTTCGGTGCCTTCATGTCGTCAGTCGTCTGATGACTGCGTCAAGTATAACCATTTGGGCGGCGGGCGCAATCCCCTTTTTGACCGATGGGCGGCCAGGAACGCATGTCCGGTGGGCAGCTTCGTCTGTCATCCGACAAGCGCGCGGCGTATAATCGCGTCGCCCGCAACCGCGTGCCGCCACCCTCTTTTCGACCATGACCGCTACCCCGCCCGCCGCCGCGCCCCTGAAAAAACACCGCAACCTGGCGCAGGGCGTGGTTGCACACCTGACCGACGCGATCCGGGGCGGCAGCCTGGTGCCGGGCAACAAGCTGCCGACCGAATCCGAAATCATGCGCCTCCTGGGCGTCTCCCGCACCGTGGTGCGCGAGGCGATCTCTCACTTGCAGGCGGCCGGCCTGGTGGAAACCCGGCACGGGATCGGCACCTTCGTGCTCGCGCCCTCGAGCACGCCGATGGGCCTGGACCCGGCGACGATCGTGACGATGCGCGACGTGCTCGACCTGCTCGAGCTGCGCATCAGCCTGGAGACCGAGGCCGTGGGCCTGGCCGCCGCCCGCCGCAGCGAGGCCCAGCTCGCCGAGCTGCGCGCCGCGGTCGATGGTTTTGAAGAGTGCGCGCGCCATGGCAGCGAGACCGTGGCGCCGGACATGGCCTTCCACCTGTTGATCGCGCAGATGTCAGGGAACCGCTATTTCCACGACATCCTGGCCCACCTCGGCACCAACATCATCCCGCGCGCACGCCTGAATTCGGCGCAGTTCGCGGACGACCAGCCGGGCCATTACATCGAGCGCGTCATCAACGAACACGAGGACATCTACCGGGCGATCGCCCGGCGCGACGCGGAAGGCGCGCGCGCGGCGATGCGCACCCATCTGAGCAACAGCCGCGAGCGCTTGCGGCGGGCGCAGGAGGCGAGCGAAGCGGCGCACTGAACTGGCGGCGCATTCAGCGGCGCAAGCATCGAATAAAAAATTCCTGAATCATTTATTCTCGCGGCAATGTAAAACTGTTCAAAATCCGCTTGGCGAGCCCGCTGCGTTTTATCAAACGGCGCTCTACCAATCTGCGTAGCGTCATATATCCCCGATCCCACCACACTGGTTTTTACGGAGGATAAGATGACGCTTTAAATAGTGCTCCGGAGACGTTTTCTCCGGGATGCAGCGGTTGCGCTCGCCGTGCCCGGCATTCCCTTGACCGGCCTGGCGCAGACGGTCATTCGACGACGGATGGAGTGGCAGAGCTTCAAGATCACGCCGCAATATAACTCCCTGCTCACGGCAATCCGCCGCATGAAAGCCAATACCAATGCGGCCGACCCGAACAGCTGGTCGTCCTGGACGAATATCCACGTCAATCGCTGCCCGCACGGGATCGCCTATTTTCTCGCCTGGCACCGGGGTTATCTGTATCATTTCGAGCGCCGGCTGCGTGCCGTTTCCGGCGACAGCAAGCTTGTCCTCCCCTATTGGGATTATTATTCCTACGCGACCCTGCCTGCGGAATTCACGAACGCCAGCAGCACCAATCCCCTATATGTACCGCGCGTGAATACCAACGTCCGCCAGGCCCTCACGCTGGATCCGTTCTCGAATGCCCTGATTAATTTCCAGCGCGGCCAGGCGGACGCCTTCGAGCCCAGCCTGGAAAGCGCGCCGCATAACCCGGTACACGACATCATCGGCAATACCATGACGACGATGCAATCGCCGGCCGATCCGATTTTCTGGCTGCACCACGCGAATATCGACAGGCTCTGGTCTGCCTGGGTCAAAGCCGCGGGTGGACGGCGCATGCCGCTCAATACCAGCAGTTACTGGAGCGGCGGATTCGTCTACACCAGCACGCTCGGCATGCAAAAAAAACTCACCTACGACACCCGCACCACCCTGTACTACGACTATCAAAGCGAAACCATGCCGGCCAGCCTGCCGCTTGCGCAGCTGGCGCCCGGCCGCACCTGGCGCGTGCAAGCCAATCCGGCGGCGCGCGCCGCGGCGCTGCGTTACCGGATACCGCGCGCGCTGCTGGGCAACGCCGGCCTGCGCGTCGGTATGGCGACGATTTCCTTCGTCCGGGTCGATGGCGACATCAGTCCGCGCGGCCCGACCGTCGGCATCGGCGAGGCGCGCCTCGAACTGTCGACCGAGGACGACGGCTCCTGAGCGATCCCCTCCCCGCGAGCCGCGGCAAGGCGATCAGTGCCGCGCGAGGGTGTCGACGGTATGGCGCGCGATCATCAGCTCTTCGTTCGCGGGCACGATCCAGACCGGCACCTTGCTCGATGCCGCGCTGATGCGCACCACGCCCCCGGCCCGGACCGCGTTGGCCTGCGGATCGAGCGCCACGCCGAGCCATGCCGCGTCGCGGCACACGGCCGCCCGCAGCGCGACGCTGTTTTCGCCGATCCCGCCGGAAAACACCAGGGCGTCGATGCCGCCCAACGCCGCCGCCATCGAACCGAGCTCGCGCCCGATCCGGTAGACCATCAGGTCGATGGCAAGGCGTGCGCGCGGCGCGGCGCTCGCTTCGAGGGTGCGCATGTCCGCCGAGATGCCCGAGACGCCCAGCAGCCCCGAGCGCAGGTAGAGCAGGTCCTGCACGGCGCCCACGTCCATCCCCAGCTGGTCGATCAGGTAGAGCACCACACCGGGATCGACGGCGCCGCAGCGCGTTCCCATCGGCAGGCCGTCGACCGCCGTGAAGCCCATCGAACTGGCCATGCTGCGCCCCGCGAGCATGGCGCACATGCTGGCGCCGTTGCCCAGGTGCGCCGCCACCACCTTCGCCGTTGCCAGCGCCGGATCGGCGGCCGGCAGCCGGCTGGCGATGTATTCGTAGGACAGCCCATGAAAGCCATAGCGCCGGATGCCGCGCCCGGTGATGTCCGGCGGCAGCGCGAAGGCCTGGGCCAGTTCCGGCTGCGCCCGATGAAAGGCGGTGTCGAAGCACCCGACCTGGGGTACGCCGGGCGCCATCGCGATGGCCGCGCGCACCGCCGCCAGGTTGTGCGGCAGGTGCAGCGGCGCCAGCGGCACCAGCGCCTCGAGTTCGGCCAGCACCGCCTCGCTCAACAGCACCGGGCCGCTGTAGAGCGCGCCGCCATGGACGATGCGGTGTCCGACCGCCCGCAGCGCCTGCCCGTCCGGCTCGCCGGCCAGGAAATCGAGCAGCACACGCATGCCCGCCGCGTGATCGAGCGCCTCGCGCCAGGATTGTTCGTGCACGGTCTGGTTCGACGCGTCCTGCACGAGGAAGCGCGTCGGCCCGCTGAACAGGTTTTCGATGCGGCCCTTGAGCAGCAAGGCGGGCGCCGCCCCGCCGAACAGCGAAAACTTGATGCTCGACGAGCCCGTGTTCAGCACCAGCACCTTGTCGGCGGCGGCCATCTCAGGCGCCCAGCAGGCGTTCGCCCGAGAGTTTGCGGTGGGCGACCAGCACCGCCACAGCGCAGGAAGCGAGCCTGGTCGCGACCGAATCGGCGCGGCTGGCCAGGATCAGCGGCACCCGCGCGCCGAGCACGATCCCGGCCGCCCCGGCGCCGGCCATGAAAGACAGGCTTTTCGCCAGCATGTTCCCGGCCTCGAGGTCGGGCGCGACGAGGACGTTGGCGCGCCCGGCGACCGGCGAGTGCAAGCCCTTGATGGCGGCCGCTTCCGGGTCGATCGCATTGTCCATCGCCAGCGGCCCGTCGAGGATGGCGCCTGTGATCTGCCCGCGGTCGGCCATCTTGCACAGGGCCGCGGCATCGATGGTCGACGGCATCTTCGCGCTGACCGTCTCGACGGCCGCCAGGATGGCGACGCGCACTTCGGGGAACTGCAGCACGTGCGCGAGGTCGATCGCGTTCTGGACGATGTCGGCCTTGTCGGCCAGGGTGGGGATGATGTTGACGGCCGCATCCGTGATGATCAGGGGCTCGCTGCGCCCCGGCACCTCCATCACGAAGCAGTGGCTGAGGCGGCGCGCGGTGCGCAGGCCGGTCACGCTGTCGACGACGGCGCCCATCAGTTCATCGGTGTGCAGGCTGCCCTTCATCAGCGCTTCGGCCTTGCCCTCCCGGATCAGTTCGACCGCGCGCGCGGCCGATGCATGGCTGTGCGGCGTATCGACCAGCACCAGCTTGCCGATGTCGAGCCCGGCATCGAGCGCGGCGCGCTCGATGCGCGCGCGCGGGCCGACCAGCACGGGAACGATGAGGCCCATCTGCGCCGCATCGAGCGCCGCTTCGATCGAAAACCGGTCGCACGGATGGGCGACGACGACCCTGACGGGCCCCACGCGGCGCGCGGCCTCGATCAGGCGGTCGAACTGCGGATGCGGCGGCGTCGGTAGCGTCATGCTGACTCCAGGGGATTCGATGATCCAGAATAGCAGCAATGGGCGCAGCGCACGGAGTCGGCGCCATGCCACAAACCATGCGGCAGGCCTTGCCAAGACCATTTACTAGTTGTACGATGACTGATAACTAACGAGAAAACAGCAGCAGGCCCACTCCTACTCCCCTCTTCAAAGGCAAGCGATCATGTTCACTCCACAAGACGTCAAACACATCCTCTCCTCCGGCCTGCTGTCCTTCCCGATCACCGACTTCGACGCCAACGGCGACTTCAAGCCGGACACCTATGCCGAGCGCCTCGAGTGGCTGGCCCCCTACGGCGCCACCGCCCTGTTCGTCGCCGGCGGCACGGGCGAATTCTTCTCGCTCACGCCCGAGGACTACACGCAGGTGGTGAAGGTCGCCGTCGACACCTGCCGCGGCAAGGTGCCGATCCTGGCCGGCGCCGGCGGCCCGACCCGCATGGCGATCCGCTACGCGCAGGAAGCCGAGCGCCTCGGCGCCCACGGGGTGCTCCTGATGCCGCACTACCTGACCGAAGCGAGCCAGGACGGCCTGGTCGAACACGTCGCCGCCGTCTGCAATGCGGTCAGCTTCGGCGTCGTCGTCTACAACCGCGACCGCTGCAAGCTGAACGCCGCGTCGCTCCTGAAACTGGCCGACCGCTGCCCCAACCTGATCGGCTTCAAGGACGGTATCGGCGAGATCGAATCGATGGTCACCATCCGCCGCAAACTCGGCGACCGCTTCACTTACCTGGGCGGCCTGCCGACCGCGGAAGTCTACGCCGCGGCCTACAAGGCGCTCGGCGTGCCGGTCTATTCGTCGGCCGTGTTCAACTTCATCCCGAAGACCGCGATCGCGTTCTACGAAGCCGTGCGCACCGACGACTTCGCGACCCAGGGCCGCCTGATCGACGATTTCTTCCTGCCTTACCTGGACATCCGCAGCAAGAAGGCCGGCTATGCGGTCAGTATCGTGAAAGCCGGCGCCGCCATCGCTGGTCACAGCGCCGGTCCCGTGCGCGCGCCGCTGACCGACCTGCTTGGCGAGGAAGTCGAGCAGCTGGCCGCCCTGATGGCCAAGCTCGGCCCGCAGCAAGCCGGTCTGAACGGAGCATGACCGTGACCATCCCCCTCCACGGCGGCCAGCTGATCGGCGCCGCCACCCTGCAAGGCGGCGCCGCGCCCTTTCGCGCAGTGAACCCGGCCACCGGCGAAGCGCTCGAGCCGGCCTTCGGCGCCGGGACAAGCGAGGACGTCGAACGCGCCTGCACCCTGGCCGGACACGCCTTCGACACCTACCGCAACACCAGCCTGGAGGCGCGCGCCGCTTTCCTCGAGCTGATCGCCCAGAACATCCTCGACCTCGGCCCGCCGCTGATCGAGCGCGCGATGCTGGAGTCAGGCCTGCCGCAAGCACGCCTCGAAGGCGAACGCGGACGCACCGTCGGCCAGCTGCGCCTGTTCGCGAACGTCGTGCGCGACGGCCGCTTCCTGGCGGCCGCCCTCGATTCGGCCCTGCCGGAACGCATCCCGCCCCGGCCCGACCTGCGCCTGCGTAAAATCGGCCTGGGCCCGGTCGCCGTCTTCGGCGCCAGTAACTTCCCGCTCGCCTTCTCGGTCGCCGGCGGCGATACCGCATCGAGCCTGGCCGCCGGCTGCCCGGTCGTGGTGAAAGCCCACGGCGCCCATCCGGGCACCTCGGAACTGGTCGGCAAGGCCGTGCAGGCGGCAGTCGCCGCTGCCGGCTTGCCGGAAGGCGTGTTCTCGCTGCTGCATGGCGATGGCCGCCGCATCGGCCACGCGCTGGTGAGCCATCCCGCGATCAAGGCGGCCGGCTTCACCGGCTCGCGCCAGGGCGGCCAGGCGCTGGTGCGCAGCGCCGCCGCGCGTGAAGAACCGATTCCCGTGTATGCCGAAATGAGCAGCGTCAATCCGCTGTTCCTGCTGCCGGGCGCGCTGGAGGCCGGCGCCGCCCGCATCGGCGCCGGCTTCGTCGATTCGCTGGTGCTCGGCGCCGGCCAGTTCTGTACCAACCCTGGTCTGGTGGTCGCGCTCGAAGGCGCGGCGCTCGACCGGTTCCGCGCTGCGGCCGCCAGCGCCCTGCGGGGCAAGGCCGGCAGCACCATGCTCACGCCCGGCATCCACGCCGCCTTCAACAGCGGCGTCGACAAACTCGGGCGGGAAGCGGGCGTGACCCAGGTCGCGCGCGGCCAGTGCGGCAGCACGGCCTGCGCCGGCCAGGCGGCCCTGTTCGAGACCGATGCCGCCAACTTCCTCGCTAATCCGGCGCTGGAAGACGAGATCTTCGGCGCCGCGTCGCTGATCGTGCGCTGCGCCAGCCTGGCGCAGTTCACGGACGTGGCCGAGCACCTGGACGGCCAGCTGACGGCGACCCTGTTCCTGAGCGAGAGCGACCGCGATGCCGCGCTGGCGCTGCTGCCGGTGCTCGAGCGCAAAGCGGGCCGCGTCCTGGTCAACGGCTATCCGACCGGCGTCGCGGTGGCGCATGCGATGGTGCATGGCGGGCCCTTCCCGGCCACCTCGGACAGCCGCAGCACCTCCGTCGGCGCCGCTGCGATCGACCGCTTCCTGCGGCCGGTGTGTTACCAGGACCTGCCGGCCTGGTTGCTGCCGGAGGCGCTGCAGGACGCGAATCCGCTCGGCCTGCAGCGCGTGCGCGATGGGGAACTGCGCCAAGGCTGAGCGCAGGCAGCCCAGCCATGCGTCGGCTTGGGCCGGGTTCATGGTATCGTCCCTGAAAACATGCGCAGGACGCGTGCCACGCCGGTTCTCCATGCGCCGGGTCGCGTAGCGTCAACTGCGCTTTGGGGAAAACGATGCCGAAGCTTGTACCGCGCGTGCTGCTGGCCGCCTGTCTCTGCCTGCCCGGCCTGGTGGCGCCGGCGGCGCCGCTGCGCGTCGTGATGGACCAGAACTACCCGCCCTACGCCTACCGCAACGCCGAGGGCAAACTCGAAGGCTATACCGTCGACCTGTGGCGCCTGTGGCAGCAAAAGACCGGCACCCCGGTCGAGATCATTCCCGCCAACTGGGCGCAGGCGCTGCCCTTGCTCGAAACGGGCAAGGCCGATGTGGTCGACCCCGTGTTCCTGACCCCGGCCCGCCTGCCGCGCTTCGACTTCTCCCCCTCCTACGGCGTGGTCGGCACCAGCATCTACGCCGATGCCTCGCTCGGCGGCATCCATGACCTGCGCAGCCTGAAGGGCTTCGTGGTCGGGGTGCAGGCCGGCGACGCCTGCGCCGAGCAGCTGCAGCGGGCCGGCGTGGCCGGCCTGCAGGTGTTCCCCACCTACGAGGCGCTGATGGGCGCCGCCGGCCGCCAGGAACTCAAGCTGCTGTGCCTCGACGAAAACTCCGCCGATTACTATTTGTACCGGCTCGGCCTGCACCGCAGCTATGTGCAGGCATTCCAGGTCACGCGCGACCAGTTGCGCCTGGCGGTGCGCAAGGGCGATCGCGCCACCTTCGCGCAGGTCGAACGCGGCATGGCCCGCATCACCCAGGCCGAGCGCGACGCCCTGCACGACAAGTGGATGGGGCGCGCGCTGGTCCCGCCGCGCTACACCGAGCGCCTGCTCCAGGTGCTGGCCGCGCTCGCGCTGCTGGTGCTGCTGCTGGGCGCCTGGCTGGCCTCGGTACGGCGCGCGGTACGCAGCCGCACCCGCGCACTCGAACGCGAACAGGCGCAGCTGCGCACCCTCTTCGAGAGCAGCCCCGACCTGATCTGGCTGAAAAACGGCGACGGCGTCTACCAGGCCTGCAACGCGCGCACCGCCGAGGTGTTCGGCCATCCGCGCGAGGGCGTGGTCGGCAAACGCGACGAGCAGCTGTTCGATGCGAAGACGGCGCAGGCCTCGGTCCGCGGCGATGCCGCCGCCCTGCGTGCCGGCGGCCCCGTCACCTTCGAGGAAACCGGACCGCCCGGCCCCTACGGCCAGCACGTGTTCGAGACCATCAAGACACCGGTCACCCAGGCCGACGGCACGGTGCTGGGCGTGATCGGGGTGGCGCGCGACATCAGCGAACGGCGCGAGCAGGAACACACGATCCGCGAACAGGAGCTCCTGCTCAAGGAAATGAGCAGCCTGGCCCAGATCGGCGCCTGGGAGATCGACCTGGCAACCGACGGCTTCCAGTGGACCGAGGAACTGGCCAGGATCTACGAGATCCCGCCCGGCCTGCCGGTCACGCCGGCCACCTGCACCGCCTGCTATGGCGACGAGGAGCAAATCCTGATCGGCAATACGCTCGACGCCGCCGCGAAACAGGGCAAGCCATTCACGATCGAACTGCCGATGATCAGCGGCGCCGGCAAGCGAAAGTGGGTGCGCTCGATCTGCAGCGCCGTCCTCGAAGGCGGACGGCCGGTGAAACTGCGCGGCACGGTGCAGGACGTGACGCAGCGGCGCGACCTCGAGGAATCGATGCGCATGGCGACCCTGATTTACCAGACCAGCCTGGAAGCGATCGTCGTCACCGACGAAGACAACCGCATCGTCGACGCCAACCCCGCTTTCACGCGCCAGACTGGCTGCGCGCTGCGCGACGTCTGCGGCACGCGGCCGGCGCTGTTCGACTCGAGCACGCACGACAGCGGCTTCTACGAACGGCTGTGGCAGGCCCTGCGCGAGAACGACCAGTGGCAGGGCGAGATCCTGGACCGCAACCCGGACGGCAGCTTCGCGGCCAAGTACGTCGACATCCGCGTGATCCGGCACGGCGACGGGCGCGTGCACCGGCACGTGGTGCAGTTCCACGACATCAGCGAGCAAAAGCAGAAGGACGAACTGATCTGGCGCCAGACCAATTTCGACGTGCTGACCGGCCTGCCGAACCGGCGCCTGTTCCTCGACCGCCTCGCGCAGGAGCTGAAAAAGACGCACGGGGCCAAGCCCGGCCTCGGCGTGCTGCTGCTTGATCTCGACCGCTTCAAGGACATCAACGACAGCTACGGCCATGCCGCCGGCGACAACGCACTGGTCGAGATGACCCGGCGCCTGGCCGGCTGCCTCCCCGACGACGCCACCATCGCCCGCCTGGGCGGGAACATGTTCGCGCTGGCGGTCAGGGAAGTGGACGGCCAGCGCCACCTCGACACGATCGCCGATGCCGTCATCGGCGCGATTTCCCAGCCGATCGAGGTCGGCGCCGGCTCCCTCGCCTATGTCTCGGCGAGCGTCGGCATCAGCGTCTTCCCGGACGATGGCCAGGACGCGGCCGAGCTGGTGAGGAATGCCGAACAGGCGGTCTACCTGGCCAAAGGCGCCGGGCGCGGGCGCTTCCAGTACTTCACGCCGGCCCTGCAGCAGCAAGCGCGCGAGAAGCTGGCGCTGACCAACGACCTGCGCGCGGCGCTGGCGCGCAAGCAGCTGGAGGTGCATTACCAGCCGATCGTCGAGACGGCCACCGGCCGGATTCGCAAGGCCGAGACCCTGGTGCGCTGGGCCCACCCGGAGCACGGCATGATCAGTCCGGGGCGCTTCATCCCGCTGGCCGAGGAAACGGGCCTGATCCACGAGATCGGCGAATGGGTGCTGCAGGAAGCCATCGCCAGCATCGCGCACTGGCAGCGGGAGTATGGCGTGACGGTCGAACTGTCCGTCAACGTCTCGCCGATCCAGTTCGATGAACGCGCCAAGCTGGCCTGGCTGGCGCGCGTCGTCGACGCCGGCCTGGCGCCGAACAGCATCACGATCGAAATCACCGAAGGCACGCTGGTGAGCGACCCCGACCACGTGATGCGCTGCCTGGACGCCCTGCACGGCGCCGGCGCCCGGGTCTCGATCGACGATTTCGGCACCGGGTTTTCCTCGCTGTCCTACCTGAAGCACTTCGACGTCGACTACCTGAAAATCGACAAGTCCTTCATCGACCACCTGACCGAGGACGGCAGCGACCGGGCCCTGACCGAAGCGATCGTCGACCTCGCGCACCGGCTCGGCATCGAGGCGATCGCCGAAGGCGTCGAGACGGCCGCCCAGCGCGACATCCTGGCCGCGCTCGGCTGCGACTACATCCAGGGTTACTACTATTCGCCGGCGGTGCCGCGCGAGGCGTTCGAGCAGTTCCTGCAGCGCCAGATGGCGCACTGAGAACCCTGCCGGCCCATATCTTGTATGATCGATATGCACACCCATCGACCAAGGGGCCGCGCATGCGCGCCGCATGAGAGCGCGCTTGCGCGTGGCGGCCCTCTACAAGGAGACGACATGAGCATCGAAAGCAACCAGGACGAATCGCGCGACACCCAGTTGCGCTCCGACGCACTCGAATACCACCGCAGCCCGACACGCGGCAAGATCGAGGTAGCCGCGACCAAGCCCTTGTCGAACCAGCGCGACCTGTCGCTGGCCTACTCGCCGGGCGTGGCGTATGCGTGCGAAGAGATCGCGGCGAATCCCGCCATGGCCGCCGAGTACACCTCGCGCGGCAACCTGGTGGCGGTGATCACCAACGGCACCGCCGTCCTCGGCCTGGGCAACATCGGGCCGCTGGCCTCGAAGCCGGTCATGGAAGGCAAGGGCTGCCTGTTCAAGAAATTCGCCGGGGTCGACGTGTTCGACCTCGAGCTCGACGAACTCGATCCGGACAAGCTGGTCGACGCGATCGCGATGCTGGAGCCCACCGTCGGCGGCATCAACCTGGAAGACATCAAGGCGCCCGAATGCTTCTACATCGAGAAGAAGCTGCGCGAGCGGATGAACATCCCGGTCTTCCACGACGACCAGCACGGCACCGCGATCATCTCCAGCGCCGCCCTGCTCAATGCCTTGAAAGTGGTGGGCAAGGACATCGGCCAGGTGAAGCTGGCCGCCAGCGGCGCCGGCGCGGCGGCGATCGCCTGCCTCGACATGATGGTGAGCCTGGGCGTGAAGCGCGAGAACATTTACGTGGCCGACTCGAAGGGCGTGATCTGGGCCGGGCGCGACGCGAAGATGGAAGAGAACAAGGCGCGCTATGCGCAGGCCACCGATGCGCGCAGCCTGGACGACATCGTGCGGGACGCCGACGTCTTCCTCGGCTGCTCGACCGCGGGCGTCCTGTCGGCCGACATGGTCAAGACCATGGCCGACCGTCCCGTGATCCTGGCCCTGGCCAATCCGGAGCCGGAAATCCGTCCTGAGGTGGCGAAGGCGGCGCGGCCCGACTGCATCGTCGCCACCGGCCGTTCGGACTACCCGAACCAGGTCAACAACGTCCTCTGTTTCCCCTACATTTTCCGCGGCGCCCTCGATTGCGGCGCGACGCGCATCACCGAGGAGATGAAGCTGGCCTGCGTCTCGGCGATCGCCGAACTGGCCGAAGCGGAGCCCAACGACGCGGTGGCGGCCGCCTACGCCGGCGAGGACCTGAGCTTCGGCCCCGACTACATCATCCCGAAACCGTTCGATCCGCGCCTGATGGCGGCCATCGCGCCGGCCGTGGCCAAGGCGGCCGCCGAATCCGGGGTCGCCGCACGCCCGATCACCGACATGGCGGCCTATCGCGAGCGCCTGGCCGAAATGATTTATCACACGGGCTTCTTCATGAAGCCGGTGTTCGCCCAGGCCAAGGCCAACCCGCGCCGCGTGGCCTATGCCGAAGCCGACGACGCACGTGTGCTGCGCGCGGTGCAGACGGTGGTCGACAGCGCGCTGGCGCAGCCGGTGCTGATCGGCCGCGCCGCCGAGATTGCCGCCGCGATCAGGCAGAACGGCCTGCGCCTGCGTGAAGGCGTCGACTACACGGTCGCCGAGTCCGAGGGCGACACCACGCTGCAGGGCACGCAAATGCTGGCCTCGGGCGCCGTCGACGCCCTCATTTGCGGCATGCGCGGCAGCTACGACAGCCACCTGAACCACGTGCGCAACGTGATCGGCATGGCGCCCGGCGCCGGCGTGCTGGCGGCGATGAACGCCTTGGTGCTCGACAAGCTGACCCTGTTCATCACCGACACCTATGTCAACGACAGCCCCTCCGCCGAAGAACTGGCGGCGATCACGCGCCTGGCGGCGGCCGAGCTGCGCCAGTTCGGCCTCGAACCCAAGGTCGCCCTGCTCTCGCATTCGATCTTCGGCTCGTCGGAACGCCCTTCCGCACGCAAGATGCGCGACGCGCGCAGCCTGCTGGAGGCGTCCGACCCAGGACTGGCGGTGATCGGCGAAGTGCATGGCGACGCGGCCCTGTCGGAAGACATCCGGCGCCTGTACCAGCCCGGGGGCGGCTTTGCCGGCAGCGCCAACCTGCTGGTGATGCCGTCGCTCGACGCCGCCAACATCACCTTCAATATCCTCAAGGTCTCCTCGGGCAAGGGCGTGACGGTCGGCCCGATCCTGCTGGGAGCGGCGAAGGCGGTGCACATCCTCAGCCCCAGCGCGACGGTGCGCAGGATCGTCAACATGACGGCGCTGGCGGTGGCCGGCGTGCGCTGACGGAAGACCGCGGCGCAGGCAGGCTGTAGAATCCAGCTTTTGCCTGCGCCCATGACCACACAACCCCACCTTCCCGCCGCCGCAGCGCCGGCCTCCGAACTGGTGCTCGGCCTCGAGGATCGTCCGACGCCGCTGATCGGCATGCTGGCCGCCCTCCAGCACCTGCTGGCGATCATCGTCCCGATCGTCACGCCCGGCCTGCTGATCTGCCAGGCCATCGGCGTCTCGGCGCGCGACACCAACCTGATCGTCTCGATGTCGCTGGTGATCTCCGGCATCGCCACCTTTATCCAGTGCCGCCGCGTCGGGCCGCTGGGCGCGGGCCTGCTGATCGTCCAGGGCACCAGCTTCAACTTCGTCGGGCCCCTGATCGCCGGCGGCACGCTGATGGTCAAGGGCGGCACGCCGGTCGAAGGCGTGATGGCCGCCATCTTCGGCGTCGTGGTCGCGGGTTCCTTCGTCGAGATGGGCGTGTCGCGCATCCTGCCTTTTGTAAAGCGCATGATCACGCCGCTCGTCACCGGCATCGTGGTGCTGATGATCGGCCTCACCCTGATCAAGGTCGGTCTGGTGAGCATGGGCGGCGGCTTCGCGGCTATGTCCAACGGCAGCTTCGCGAACGGCGAGAACCTGCTGTTGTCCGGCGTGGTGCTCGGACTGATCGTGCTGCTGAACCGGGTGCGCATCGTCTGGGTGCGCAGCTGCGCGATCGTCATCGCGCTGGGCGTAGGTTATGCGATGGCGGGCTTCATGGGCCGCCTCGATTTCGCCGGCATGCGCGCGGCGCCGTTGTTCCAGGTGCCGATGCCGCTTCACTTCGGGCTCGATTTCTCCTGGTCGCTGTTCATCCCCATGATCGTGATCTACCTCGTCACTTCGCTGGAAGCCATCGGCGACGTCACCGCCACCAGCAAGATTTCGCGCGAGCCAGTCGAAGGGCCGGTCTGGATGCGGCGCATCAAGGGCGGCGTGCTGCTCAATGGCGCCAACTCGCTGCTGGCAGGCGTCTTCAACACCTTCCCGAGTTCGATCTTCGCGCAGAACAATGGCGTGATCCAGCTGACCGGCATCGCCAGCCGCCATATCGGCGTCTGGATCGCGCTGTTCCTGGTGGTGCTCGGCCTGTTCCCGGCCGTGGCCGGGGTGATCCAGGCGGTGCCGGAACCGGTGCTGGGGGGCGCGGCGATGGTGATGTTCGGCGCGGTGGCGGCGGCCGGCATCAACATCCTGGCCAGCATCCACCTCGACCGGCGCGCGCTGCTGGTGATCGCCGTGTCGCTGGCGCTCGGCCTGGGCGTGACCCAGGTGCCGGAATTCCTGGCGCATATGCCGGCGGCGCTGCGCAACGTGCTGGAATCGGGCGTGGCGACCGGCGGCATTTGCGCGGTGCTGCTGAACTGGTTCCTGCCGGCGGGCCATGACCGCTGACGCGGAAAACGACCGTACGCCTGGCGCAGAAATCGTCGAGACCATCGCCGCCCTGGCAGTTGCGTTGCACGCGGGTGGCGATGGGACGATGGCCGATCATCTCCTGAACGCTGTTTACGACTAAGGCTTGCGTGCCTCGTCGATAATTTTATCTTCCTTGGGCAACGGTACAAAAGGCCCTTGCATGCGGCGCTTCAGATAACGTTCGCCATCTGGTGAATTGAATGCTTTCCATGATCTGTAGACTGCATAGACTATCAGCGCCACAGTGATGATCAGGCCAATTGCGCGTACGCTCATTGCTTTCTCCTTGGATGTCGATGTGTGACTAAAGCCGAACAAATCACCAATTGTTGCGAACGGCCCTTTGGGGCACTGCGCCGATCAGCGTTATTGCTTCACCAGCTCCACCCGCCGGTTCTTTTCGCGTCCCGGTTCTGCGTCGTTGGACGCAACCGGCGCATACGAACCGACGCCCTTGGCGCTCAGCCTTTTGGCGTCGATCTTGTAATCCGCAGTGAGTGCCTTGACCACCGATTCGGCGCGTTTCTGCGACAGATCCATGTTGTGCGCGGGTGAGCCCTGGTTGTCGGTGTGGCCGACGATATGCACCTTCAGGTTTTTGTCTTGCTGCAGCAGTTTCGCCATCTCGGCCAGCGACGCCGCTGATTCCGGCTTCACCGCGGTCTTGTCGGAATCGAAATAGACGCCGTACACCGCTATCTTGCCGCTCGATGCAATGCTGCGCGCCATCTCTGCCGCATTCAAGGTGGCGGCGACTTTGCCGGTTTCCATTGGTTTGCCTTCGACGATTTGCAGCGAAATACCGCCCAGGTTATCGCGCAGCGGCGCCGCGACCAACACGGCGACGTGCACCGCGCTGCCGTCGGGCTGCTTGCCCTCGGCCACCAGGTAGCGCGGTTCGGCGAGCCCGGCGTTAAAGGCATTGCGGAAATCGGAACCGTCCATAAAGCCATCGCGCAGCAGATAGCTCGCGTTGTAATACGAAGCCAAAGCGCCGCATGCCTCTTTCTCGCAGGTGTAGATCACCTTCATGCCGGCCTTGGCAATCGCGGCCTGGTAATTGCGAAATACCTCGAGGCCTGAGCGGTCTTTCGCATACACATACGCGATGCGGGTATATTTCCCCTCCGGCTTGAGCAGATTCTCGACGACCAGCTTGTTATCCTTGAAAACCGGCCGGCTCGCGGGCAGTTCCGCCTGCTCGTATTGCTTGACCTGGTAGCCCGCCATTTTCGAGCCCTCGAAACGCGACAGCAGCGCGTGATCCTTCCCTCCTTTTACCTCGCGAACATTCAATTCGGCGAAAGCGGCTTGCGACACGGCGGCACAGCACAAAAAAGCAAGCAATGGTCGGACGCGCATGGGAATCCCGATAAAGTTGAGCGATGCATCGATTCTAAGCGCAAAAATAGCCGGGCACGGTAGTGCAATCGACACCGGAGGCAGGTTCCGACCAGATACCGCTTATTTTTTTATCGGCGAGCGTGAGTTTGTTCCTGAGGGTAAGATATATCAGCAAGACAACAATCACTCCAGGAGACGCAATATGTTCAGCCACGTAATGATCGGTTCCAACGACATCGAACGCTCGAAAACGTTTTACGACGCGGTATTGGCAACGCTGGGTGTCGGCGAGCCGGTTCGCAATACCGGGCCTTCCGGCCATACGCGGCTCTTTTACCGCCACGAAGGAAACAGCTTCTGCGTGACCGAACCGATCAACGGCGAAGCGGCGACCTGTGCGAATGGCGGCACGATCGGTTTCAAATGCCATTCGCCAGAGCAGGTGAAGCAATTCCATGACGTGGCGATCGCCCACGGCGGCACCACCAGCGAAGAGCCGCCGGGCCTGCGCGAAGGCAGCATGGGCGCGCTGCACCTGGCGTATGTCCGCGATCCGGACGGGAATAAACTCTGCGCCCTGCACCGCCCGAAATAATCGCCCTGCCGCACGGCGGCCCGCCGTAGTGCACCGCCAGTCGACCGCCATTTGCCGCAACCGGAGATAATTCATGCCCCATCGATCAAGTATCGTAACGCAAGTTTCGCTGCCCGCCCATGCGAGTGTCTCCGGGGTTTATCGTGCCGTGCATCTTGTGGATGCATTTGCCATTGCACTCCCGCCGGAATCGACGCGCGATCCCGAAGTGTTGGCGCGCTTCATTTTCGCGCACCAGCCGGCCTGGATCGGCAAGCTGACGAAGCTGCGCGACGTGATCGTCGCCGGCTTTGGCCTGAAAACCACCGGGGAGCTGGCAAACCTCGGAAAGACCGAACAAGCGCAGCGGCTTGGCATATTCAGGATCTACGACACCAGCGAGAATGAAATCCTGGTCGGCGAGGACGACAAGCACCTCGATTTCAGGCTGTCGGTGCTGTGTATGGGAAAACCGGCGCCGGAATCCGGCGGCGAGCTGATTCTCTCCACCGTCGTCCACTGCCATAACCTGCTGGGACACGCCTATCTGTTCGTGATTGCGCCATTTCACCGCATGGTGGTCAAAGCGAGCCTGCGCCGGGCGGCGCGCATTGGCTGGCCCCAGGCTGGTGCACCTCACGACCGGCTCCGCGGTGTTGCCAGATAATCCTCGCGCTCTTTGCTGCGGGTACAACATCTTGAATCCGGCATGAACAGAATCGCATTTACATCCGCTGGATTTCCAGTGCTGCCATACGAGGATGATGAGCTGAATCCAGGAATCCTCGGGCGCTCCGTCGCCGATTGGATAAAGCATGCTTTATCAGGAACCAGATTCGCGATCAGCGAAGATATCGACGAGGATTTCGGCCACTGCCTCATGGTGCATCGCAAGCCATATTGGTTGTGGGTGGGCTGCGCAGGATCGTCAGCCCACGCATATCCAGAAGGCGATCTGGATGAAGCCGCCGCAGCGGCTTTTCCGCTGGAATCGATTGAGTGGACGATCTGGGTTGCGACCGAATGGGGTTTACTGTCGAGACTACTTGGGCGGGATCACCGCTCGCGTGACAGCAGGGAGCTGTTGGCGCTGCTGAAGGCCAGGTTATCGGCGCTGCCGCACGTCTCATTCAAGTAAAGCGTGAGGCGGCGGCGAGCAGATAAGCTCACCGTTTGCCGCCGCACGCCCTGCTTCCAGCCGGATTTACACCAGTCCGGTCATGTAATACACCGCGATCACGAAGAACACCGCCAGCGTCTTGATGACGGTGACGGCGAAGATCTCGCGGTAGGATTCCTTGTGCGTCAGGCCGGTGACGGCCAGCAGCGTGATCACGGCGCCGTTGTGCGGGAGCGTGTCCATGCCGCCGCTGGCCATGGCGACCACGCGGTGCAGCACCTCCAACGGAATCTGCGCCGCGTTCGCACCCTGGATAAACAGGTCGGACATGGCGGCCAGCGCGATGCTCATGCCGCCCGAAGCAGAACCGGTGATGCCGGCCAGCGAACTGACCGAGACGGCGGCGTTCACCAGCGGGTCGGGAATGCTTTTCAGGGCGTTACCGACGACCACGAAGCCCGGCAGCGCGGCGATCACGCCGCCGAAACCGTATTCGGAGGCGGTGTTCATCGCCGCCAGCAGCGCGCCGCCGACGGCCGCTTTCGAGCCGGCCGCGAAACGGTCCTTGATGCGTCCGAAGGCGGTGAAGACGACCAACAGGATACCCAGCAGCAGCGCGCCCTGCACCGCCCAGATCGCGACCACGGTCTTGATCGGCGTGGTGACCGGGGCTTTCAGGCCCGGCAGGATGTCGGGCGAGACCGTGAAGGAAGCACCGTACCAGTCGGGAATCATGCGCGTCAGCAGGAAGTTGGCGACGCCGACCACGATCAGCGGCAGCAGCGCCAGCATCGGGTTCGGCAGCGAGGTGCTCTGCACGCGTTCCGGTTCGTTCTGCAGCGTCGTGCCATAGCCTTCGCCCTTGGCCATCGCGGCGCGGCGGCGCCATTCGAGGTAGGACAGGCCGACCACGATCATGAAGACCGAGCCGATCGTGCCCAGCATCGGCGCGGCCCAGGAGGTGGTCTTGAAGAAGGTGGTCGGGATGATGTTCTGGATCTGCGGGGTGCCCGGCAGCGAATCCATCGTGAACGAGAAGGCGCCCAGCGCCAGCGCGCCTGGCATCAGGCGCTTCGGAATATTGCTCTGGCGGTAGAGTTCGGCGGCGAACGGATACACCGCGAACACCACCACGAACAGCGACACGCCGCCATAGGTGAGCAAGGCGCACACCGCGACGATGACGGCGTTGGCGCGCGAGCGGCCGATGTAGCGCACGGCGGCGGCCACGATCGATTCGGAAAAGCCGGACAGTTCGATCAGTTTGCCGAACACGGCGCCGAGCATGAAGACCGGGAAGTAGAGCTTGACGAAGCCGACCATCTTTTCCATGAAAATACCGGAAAACACGGGCGCGACGGCCGACGGATCGGTCAGCAGCACCGCGCCGAGGGCGGCGATCGGTGCGAACAGGATGACGCTGTAGCCGCGGTAGGCGGCGAACATCAGGAACGCCAGGGCGGCGAGAACAATCAGAAATGACACGGGTGCTCCTCTTTCTCTTTATTGGCCGGTCGCGTGCTGCGGACCGGCGGTTTGCTTTGCTGTCGACGCACGGCGGCATGCGCAACGTCGAGCCGCGTGATTATTGGGGATCGTTGGCGATTTTGAAATACGTAAAACTACCGTATGAAATGCCGTTACCCGCCCGCCAGCAGCGCGCAGGCCTGTTCGATCCGCGCTTCGAGCGGGCCGCGCAGCACCGTGTAGACAGTACCTGCGGCGCCCAGGCGCGCCAGGTACCAGCGATGCTGGCGTTCCCTGAACGCGGCATCGCGCCGCGTGCCATCCTGAACGAAGGGGAAGTCCGGCGCGCAGACGAAGGTGTGCGCATAGGGCCGGCCTGCAAGCGCGCCGAGAACCGGATCGATCCGCCCGTAATCGGCTTGGCTGTAGCAAGCGGAAGTCAGGGCGCTGCCGTCGCAGATCAGCCAGCGCCGTGCCTGACCGGCGAGGCGCTCTTCCAGCGCGACCTGGTCGGCGGCAATCGTGCGCATGTCCGGGTAGCCGAGGCATCCGCCCTGCTCTTCCCAGCGCGCGCGTCCGACTTCCGGCACCATGACCGTGCCGAGGCGGTCGGCAAGTGCTGTCGCGAGTGTCGTCTTTCCGCTCGACTCGCCGCCAAGCAGGCAGACGCGCTCCACGAAATGCGCGTACACGGCTGGGGCGAGAAACGCCCGGTGTGCGTGCGGGTTGGCGCGGATTGCCGAACCGGAGGTTGGCACCAGGTTGCGCGCACGATCAACGCAGACGTGCGCCACCGGCTCATCGAAGTGCGCCGACATCGCGGCGGCGAAACCGTCGCCGTAGTCTTCACTGGTAAACACGGCATCGACCGTCACGCCGCACACGCTCGCGCACAGCCAGGCGGTGAAGGCTCGCTGCTCCGCGTCCGGCGCGTCGTTCGCCGGAAACGGCAAGGAGTCGATGCCTCGCGCCACGCACAGCAGTGCGAGCGATGCTTCGTCGATGACCAGCCTGTCAACCCCAGGGTAAAGGGCGGCGAGCCAGGCTTCCCTGGCCGATCGTTCGCAGCTGGGAAACCCGGGCAGCGTGTAGCTGATGACGAGGACCTCGCGGCAAAGGTCAAGGGCGGTGTCGATGACCAGCATGTGGCCGCGATGCAGCGGACAGAACTTGCCCACGACCAGGCCGCGCGCGAAGCGCTTGCCCTCGCTCATGCACTCACGCGCTGCGCCTCCGCCAGCGCCTGCGGCTGGCGCGCGAGCCTGCGCCACCAGCGCCAGGCGACGATGGCGTTGACCCAGTAGATGGCGTACAGGACGGCGGTCAGGTACAGCCCGCGGCTCGCGTACAGCGGCACTGCGACCGTGTTCACGGCCAGCCAGAACAGCCAGTTCTCAATGCGGCGCCCCATCAGCAGCAGCTGGGCGATGACGCTGAAAACCAGCACGGCCGAGTCGAGGAAAGGGGCGTAGGCGTCCGTCCAGTAATGCAGCATGGCGCCATACACGGCGCTCGCGGCGAGCCCGGCGGGCAGCGTCCATGCCAGGCTGCGAAAATCGGCCGAGGCCACCTGCAAGGCGCGGCCGCGGTCGCCGCGCAGCCACTGGCGCCAGCCGACCGCGCTCGAGACCACGAAGAACACCTGCAGGACGACGTCGGCATACAGCTTCGCATCCAGGAACAGCACGCAGAACAAAGTACAGCCGAGCATGCCGGTCCACCAGGTATGAATGCTGTTGCGGCCAGCGAGCAGGATAGCGGCGGTGGCGGCCGCGTTGGCGGCGATTTCAAGAGGCCCGATCATGAATGGGCGTCCGCAAAACTGGATGTGTATTGCACGATTTTATCGTCCGCGATGAGGAGTTCGATGTTGACCGTCTGGGCGCCGAACAAGGGCGTCAGGGCCGCACGCGCCGCCTCCGAACAGACCATCGAATCGGCGGCAAGCCTGAGTATGACACTTCCGTCCGCCTTCTGGTGAAAGCCGAAATGCGAGACCGGGAGCGAACGCAGCGCGTGGGTGATGTCGATATTATTCAGCCAGCGACCCTGGGCCAGGAAGCGCACCGGGCGCCGTCCGGACAGGCCGACCAGCACCGGCGCCTCGGCGCCGAAGGCGAGCGAGGCAAAGTCGCCGGTGCGATAGCGCAGCAGCGGCAGGCAGAAATTGAAGCCGCCGGTGACGGTGATTTCGCCCCTCTCCCCAGCAGCGACGGGCCGGCCGGCGGGGTCGAGCAGCTCGACATACAGGTTCGGCTGCAGCAGGACGTGGCCGCCAGCCAGGGGGTCGAACACGCCCACCGGGCCGACCTCGTTGAGGGAATAGATATCGAGCACAGGGCACTTGAAGCGCTCTTCCAGGCGCGCGCGCAGGCCGGCGTGCAGCATCATCGACACGGAAATCAGGGCGCGCGGCGCATGCGTCAAAGGCAGTTTCAGGTATTCGGCAAACGAGATCGGGTCGCCGGCCACCAGTTCCGGCGCCAGCGCGTCGAGATAGCGCGCCCGGTCGGCGCCATCGCGCCAGTCGCTGGGGTGCAGGTTGATCTTGGCCAGGCCCGATTCGTCCATTGCCGGCGTCACCGACACATAGGTGAAGCAGCGTTCCTGGTAGCCGATCAGGACGACGCCGACCTGTCCGCTGCCGTGACGCAGTTCCACGCCCACGCGGCGCAGTGCGCGCTTGTGGAAGGCGGCGTAACGCGCCGCCACAACCGGATGCGAAGCGACCAGCAAGGGGTGGCCGGTGGTGCCGGTGGTGCGGAAGTTGATCATCCTGTCGAGCGGCACATGGTCCGGCACGAAACGCGCGATGTCGAGGGCAAAATCGGCACGCGAGACCGGAGCGATGTCGGTAAAGCGCAGCGGAGGCGAACCGAGCGCGCGATAGTACGGCACCTCGGCGTAAGCCCGGGCGGCGAACGGCGCGACCCAGTCCGGCGCCGTGCCGGGCGCCCAGCCGATGTGCGCCCCGGCGACCGCGCGCTCGAAGTCGCGCAGCGCAGCGATCTCGTGGGCAAGCAGGCGGTTCCCGCTTTCGTTGCGATAGAACGGCGCCCAGGGGTGGTCGCGCATGAAGTCCAGCATGCGCTGGCCGGCTGGGCTCAGGGTCGGAAAACGCTGGTTGTGGCGCGCAGCGTCCGTCACTCGCGCGTCCACTTGTCGGCCGATTCCTCGGCAGCTTTCGCGGCCAGCGCCGCGCGGATCTCGCGTGCGCGCTGCTCCGAGGCGCGGCTGGCGGCGAGCAGCTTGCGGCGCGCAGTGGCGCTGATCGCCGAGAGCCGGTCCGTGGCCTGCTCCAGGGTTTCGCCTTGCGGGCGGTAGTCGAGGGAGCCCAGGATCACGCGCGCCAGTTCCTCGCGCCGGTCGGCATCCGTGACGAATTTATGGGCGCCGGTGCCGACAGCCAGCTCCGCCATCGGACCGGTCAGCAGGGCGACCAGCGTCGCGGGCGCGAGCGCCTTGGCGACGAACCATTCGTCGGCAAGCAGCCAGGCGGCGACCATCACCAGCGCCAGGCGGTTGCGGTCGACATGCGCGGCGGTGCCGGCGAATACGCCGAGCGCCGCCTCCGGCAAGCGTTTTCCATGCATCCGCGCCAGGTCGTTGACGAGGGCCGCGACGACCACCGTCCCCTGGCCGGCGACCACCGGCTCCTCGAGGAAATCGGGCGGCGTCTCGGCCAGGCGCCGGGTCAGGGTTTCGAGGACGGGACCGGAATTGTTCATGGAAGGCTCGCAAATTTGGAAAACACCTGGGTCGACGGGCAATCGGCGCAGACACGCAGCGTGCGCGCCGCACGCGCCCGGGCGAAGCGCACCGCCAGGCCGGCGAGATCATGCGCCGACCGGATCTGCGCCAGGGGCACGCCGAGTTCGGCGGCGGTGAAATGACAGGGGGCGACGCGGTAGGCCTCGTCGATGAAGAGAAAGCGCTCGCCGGGTCCGCAATCGGGGACGGCCAGCGCCTGCCCCTCGGCGCTCGCTTCGATGCGCTGCAGGTAGGCGGGGCTGGCGCACAGCCGCACGCCGCGCGCCAGCAGGCGGGCGCGCAGTTCCGGGACCAAGGCCGTCAAGGCGCGCGTATCGTGCGGCGTAAGGCGGTGCTCGGGGAAGAATTCCGGACGGTCGCGCCCGCCGAGCTGGTTGAAGGTAATCTCGTCGAAGCCCCAGTCCGCCAGCTCCTCGCACAAGCGGGCGAAGTCCGGCAGGTTGTCGTGCATGAGGACGATGTTGGCGCGCAGCCTGCAGGCGCTGCCGACGGCCTGGCGCTCGGCGGCGAGCGTGATCAACGCGCTTTTGAGCCGGCGCCAGCCGCCGCGCCAGCCACGCAGGCTGTCGTGCAGAGGCGCAAAGCCGTCGACACTGACCGTCAGTTCACTGAAACTTGCCAGTACCTGGCGCCGCACCTCGGGCAGGTGCAGGGTCGTGCCGTTGGTGGTGGCGCTGACGCGGATGCCATGGCTTTCTGTCAGCAGGGACGAAAGCGCGAACACCGGGCGCCACAGCAGCGGCTCGCCGCCGATCCAACTGAGCAGCACCGGCTCGCCCGACGCGCGCCGATACGCTCCGAGCACCGCGGCAAAGGCGCGCACCACGTCGCCATCGGCGTCGGTGCGCGGCCCCGGCAGGCGCCGGTCGTAGGCGCAGAACGAACAGGCGAGGTTGCAGCGGTCGGTGACGCGCCAGAGGACGATCACCGGCGCACCTGCTTGCCGTCTCCGGGCGCGTAATGGCGCCGGCTGAAGGCGCGCGCGAAGGCGACCAGGTTCTTCATGTCGGCGATCGCATGGATGTCCCAGCCCTGCTCCTTGCGGGCGCGTTTCAGCACCTCGGCGGTCGTCGCGTGGTACCGCGATTTGACAGTCTCCCAGTCGGGCCGCAGGTTCAGGGCCATGGTGCCGCCCGCCGCCCCGGAGGCCAAGGCGCGTGCCGCCACCTCCCAGCCGCTGTTGCCGCGCTCGTCCTTGTCGAACATGGTGGTGATGCCGTCGTCCGAAATGTGCAGGATGTGGGTGGGGCGGCGCACGCCATGCTCGTAGGTCTGGCGCATCCGGTGGATCGGAAAGCAGGTGCCGCCGCCGTAGTAGCCGGTCAGCACGCGCAGCACACTGTCGCCGTCGCGCACGAAGCCGCGCGTCGTCTGGAACTGGTTCTGGCCGCTCCATAGCGTCACCTGTACCGCGGAACCGGCGCGAAGCGCCGAGAGCGCGACGATGGCGCCGGCCAGCGCCAGCCATGACGTGGCGACCTGCGGGTTCGGCATCGAACCCGAACTGTCCACGTACAGGTCGAGATCGACCGGCAGGGGTTCGGGCTGCGCGCCGGCGTCGATGCTGTAGGCGCGGCGCACGGTGGTCAGCCCCGGCACGGGCATCGTGCTGATGGTCACGCTTTGCAGCCAGTCGATCTCGTCGAGCGCGTCGCCGATCTCCCAGGGCTCGAGCGCCTCCAGTTGCGGCTCGCCGCCCTCGACCGCCCTGCGGCGCGGGAAGGAAACCAGGTGCGGCAGCGCGCGTTCGCGATAATAGCGCACCGCGAGTTCGTGGTCGTCCAGTTCGATGCCGGCCGCCTTCAGGATGGCGCCGTACTCGAAGGGTTCGCGGGCCTGGCCCGATGCGGGCACGGCGGGCCGGTCCGTCTCGTCGGGCCCGGCGGGTGCGTCCTCGCTGCCGGTGATGCGCGGGTCGCAGGCCGGATGGACGGCGCCATGGAGCTCGTCGTCCTCCACCTCCTGCAGCCCCGACGGCAGCGAACCAGCGGCGGCGCTTTTGGTATCGTGCAGCGCCTCGAGGTCATCGAGTCCACCTTTGTCGTCGACCAGGTAGGGCAGGAGCAGCGTCGCAAAGCGCGCCGCCCCGGCCATCTGGTCGTTTGCGTACACCCGGATCAGGCGCGCGCCGAGCCAGGCATCGGACTCGATGCCCTCGATCGCGCTCGCCGCGCCAAGGCTGCCCTTGTCCAGTTGCCACAGCTGTTCGTAGATGCGCATGTACAGCTGCCACACGGCGCCGGGCGCTCTCGCGTCCTTGCCCTGCCGCGCCGCCGCCAGCTTGCGGTAGATGTCGGCCATGCGCAGGCCGGACTGGCGCTGCAGGCGGTCGTTGATGCACAGGTCGGTGTACAGGTTGGCGACCATTGGCGCCTGCGCTTCCAGCGTCGGCAGCGCGCGGCGCATGCGCGCGAGCATGCGGAAGTGGTCGGTCGCGCTGCCCGGCGCCAGTACGTGGTGCCCGATCTCGTGGGCCAGCACTTCGACCGCGTAGTCATCCAGGCCGAGTGCGGCGATCGCCTGCAT
>Ga0213837_1000757_pt1 | contig 25566 bp, 24 predicted proteins | sample SWPATP12_FD_160572 | JGI IMG/M metagenome (GOLD analysis project Ga0213837, IMG submission 160572) | Coastal seawater microbial communities from Marineland, Florida, United States - SWPA TP1 #2 | ecosystem: Environmental > Aquatic > Marine > Coastal | place: USA: Florida | collected 2016-08-06
ATCCGCCTCGCGGAGCCGGTCGACGGTCTCGAGGGTCTCGAGCGCATGTGCGCAGCGCTCATGGACGAGCCGCTCCCGACCGATCGACCGCCATGGGAGCTCCTGGTGGTACCGGGCGCCCGAGCGCCGGGCGCGGGCATGGTGCTCCGCATCCATCACGCGCTCGCGGACGGCATGGCGGCCGCCGACATCGCGCAGCGCCTGTTCGATCCGAGCAGCCCTGGTGCGGCCGAGTCTGGCGCGGCGGGCGGCGGAAGAAGCACAGAGGCAACCCGGGCACGCGGCAGTGTGCGTCGCATGTTCCAGACGCTCAGACGCGGGACAGTTGGACGAACCATGTTGCTCGGTCACCGGAGCTCAACGCGGGGGGTCGCACTCCTGCAGTTCGACCTCGATCCGCTGGTCGCCCGAGTCCGCGCGCGCGGTGCCACGGTGAACGATGCGCTGCTCGCCGGAGTCGCGTCCGGGCTCCGTGCCGCGCTGCGGGCCGCCGGCGAGACGATCCCCGCGGGGCTGCCTGTGTCGGTACCGGTGGCGCTCCCTCGCCGCGGCTCGGCAGGAAACCAGGTCGGCGTGATGATCGTCCGGCTGCCCCTCGCCGAACGGGACCCCGACGAGCGCTTGCGCCTCATCGCGACGCAGACTCGCCAGGAGAAGGTGATGGCCAGAGTGCGGGGCACGCTGGAGCTCATGCGCGGCCCTTTCGGCGCACGCATCATGGATCAGCTCGCACGCACGCAGCATCTCGTCGCGGCGTTCATCACCAACGTGCGAGGGCCCGAGGTCGAGCTGCGCCTCGCGGGAGCTCCGCTCGTCGCGGCGTGGCCCGTCGCAGTGCTGGCCGGCAACGTGCGGCTGGGGGTCGCCGCGATCTCCTACTGCGGGAGGTTGCGGTGCGGCATTCACTTCGACGCAGCGCACGTGCCAGGCGCCGCGTTCGCGTTCGCGCTGCAGTCGGAGCTGAACCGGCTGGCCTCGTGAAGCGCGTTCGCGGGCCGCCAGCTCCTCGTCTCATCGCCCGCGCGGGTCCTCCGGAGTCCGCGGATTCGGCTCGAGACGGTCTTCAGCGACTGCCCACTTACTGCCAACAATGGCCTCGCTGGACGTGATCGAACGTGATCGGGCGTCGGTATAGCATGCGTGATGCCGCGGATCTCCACGGCAATCGATGGACGCTGGCAGCGCGTTTGGCTCCGGGAGGTCGCAGGTTCGAATCCTGTCGCCCCGACTCCATCAGTCCGAGAGGGTGTGCAGGTGATGGCAGCGAGGACCTCGCCGGTCGTCGTGCTGGACGGCGGGCTCTCCAACGCCCTCGCCGACCGTGGCCACGATCTCACCGACGAGCTGTGGACCGCCCGGCTGCTGCGCGACGCGCCCGGCGAGATCGCTGCCGTGCACCGGACGTACTTCGAGGCGGGCGCGCAGGTCGCGACGACGGCGAGCTACCAGGCGAGCGTCGGCGGCTTCGAACGCGCCGGCATGGCTCGCGCGGAGGCCGAGGCCCTCATCCGGCGGAGCGTGACGATCGCCCGTGAGGCGCGTGACGAGGCGGCCGCGACGGCCGGCGACCGCGCGGTCCGGCTCGTCGCCGCATCCGTCGGCCCGTACGGTGCTGTGCTCGCCGACGGGTCGGAGTACCGCGGCCGCTACGGCATGACCCGGAACGCGCTCCGCGACTTCCACGGGCCGCGGATGGAGCTGCTCGTGAGCGCCGGGCCCGACCTGCTCGCACTCGAGACGATCCCGGATCTCGACGAGGTCTCGGTCCTGCTCGATCTCGCGGAGGAGCTCGGAACGCTCGGCTTGCTCTCGTGCACCGTTGCCGGGGATCGGCTGCGGGACGGCCGCCCAGCGGCCGAGGCGTTCGTGCTCGCCGCCGACCGCGAGCACATCCTTGCGGTGGGCGTGAACTGCTGCACGCCCGACGATGCGCTGCCGGCGGTGCGGGCCGCGGTCGCGGCGAGCGGCAAGCCAGCTGTCGTCTATCCCAACTCCGGCGAGACCTGGGACGGCGCTGGTCGGCGATGGATCGGCGAGCCTGGATTCGACGCGGCGCTCACCGGCTCGTGGGCCGACGCGGGCGCCCGCTTCATCGGCGGATGCTGCCGCGTCGGCCCGGCCGCCATCGCCGAGATCGCTCGAACGATCGGGTGAGGACCGGTCACCCGTCGGCACGCAAGCGGCGTGACGGTGCGTGGTGCGTCCCCTGGCTGTGCAGCCCGAGGTACGTCCGGTCGAGGTAGATGAGCGGTCGCGCGTCGCGCCGCGGCGCATCGCTGTCGAGGCCGAGCAGGGTGATCAGGAAGCTGCTCCCGGCGGGGATCCGGTCGAGGACCCGGGCCCGCACCTGCGCCCGCACGCCATGCAGCACGGGCTCGCCTGTCGGCAGGCGGTCCCACCCGCGGGCGGCGAACCGGTCGATGCCGGGCGTCGCGAAGCGAGCCGACACGTCGGCCTGGTCGGCCGAGAGGAAGTTCACGACGACCGTCTCGGCAGTCGAGAGCGCAGGCCAGGACGACGACGTGCCGGCGACGGAGAAGGCGAGCACCGGCGGGCTGGCGGACACGGAGATGACCGACGTCGCGGTGAAGCCGACGGGGCCGGTCGGCCCCTCGAGGGTCACCACCGCGACCGCGGCTGCATGCTGGCGGAAGATCGCCCGGTACCGGTCCTGATCGAGGACCGCCTCGACCGTCGGGGACTGCGCCTGCTGGCGCGGCATCTCGCGGCCCACCTAGGAGACACGCGGGTCGAGGCCGTACTGCGCCGGCGCCCCGAGGTGGTCGCGGAGGGTGGCTCCCTCGTAGTCGTGGTGGAAGAGTCCGCGCTCCTGCAGGATCGGCACCACCTCGTCGACGAAGGTGCCGATGCCGTCCTCGTTCACGTCGATGGACACCCAGAAGCCGTCGCACGCGCCGGCCTCGAACCACGCCTGCATGTGGTCGGCGGTGACGGCGGCTGTCCCGACGGGGGTCGGGTGGTAGTCGATGACGCCGTGGGCGAGGATCTCGCGCAGCGTCCACCCCTCTCGCGCGACCTCGAGCGCGCGTGCGGAGCGCGGATCGAACTCGCTGGCGCGCGCGATGGCCAGCTGCGAGGCGCTCAGCGGCTCGTCGAGCTGCCGCGCGTCGAGCGCGAGGCCCAGCATCGAACCGAGGTAGGACACGCGGGCCGGGGCGCTGCGCTCGCCGAGCATCACTCGTCGATCGAGCGCCGCCCGCTTCGTAGGGCCGATGGCCGGCATGACGCCGGCGAAGAACTTCACCTCGTCGGGGTCGCGGCCGGCCCGACGGGCGGCGTCGCGGACGGCGTCGCGCTGGCTGCGCGCATCCTCGATGGTGAAGGCCGCGCCGATGACGCCGCTCGCGTAGCGTCCGGCGAGCTCGACCCCATTGGGTCCGCCGCCCGCGGAGAAGATGACGGGCTGCCCCTGCTCGGACGGAGGGATCGGCAGCGGCCCGCGGGAGGCGACGTGCTGTCCCCGGAGGTTGATCGGCTGGATCTTCTCGGGATCGGCGAAGCGGCCGGCCGCCGTGGCCTGCAGCCACGCGTCCCGCTGCCAGCTGCCCCAGAGCGCCTGCGCGATCTGGATCGTCTCGTGCGCCCGCTGGTAGCGCTCCGGCCGAGGCGCGATCGTCTGGCCGTAGTTCGCGGCGGCGCCGGGGTCGCTCGTGGTGACGGCGTTCCATCCGGCGCGCCCGTGGCTCATGACGTCGAGCGCCTTGAACTGGCGGGCGATGTTGAACGGCTCGTTGAAGGTCGTGGACCCGGTGGCGACCAGGCCGATGCGCTCGGTCTCGCGCGCGATCGCCGCGAGCGTCAGCATCGGCTCGAGCGTGATCTGCGGAGACTCGCTGGCGAGGTCGCCCTGCAGACCGGGGAAGTCGGGCAGGAACAGGAAGGCGAACTTCCCGCGCTCAGCGGCCTGCGCGTAGCGCACCTGCGCGTCGAAGCTGACGTAGTTCGCGGGATCGACACCCGGGAAGCGCCAGGCTGCTCCCTGGGATCCGTATCCGTTGCCCAGGTGCATCCCCAGGATCATCGTGCGGTCGTTGCTCAAGTTCGTCCTTCTCGTGGATGCAGGCCCCGGCAGGCGTGCCGAGGCGCGGCGGATCGGCCGCGGGGCGTCCCGCGGCATTGGATGGTGCTGACTCAGAGGTCGCGGTACCGCTTGGCCTCGGCGAGCCGGTCGCTCAGCTCTTCCCGCCCGACGGGTCGGCCCTCGTTCGGGTCGGTGCCGGCGAAGTAGGGGGCGGTGTACGCGGGCATGTCGCGCTGGAAGCGCCACCCCTCGGCGAGCGGTCCGACGTCGAGCGCGTCGTAGCCGATCGCATCCAGGAACGCCGTCACGGCCGCCTTCGCGGCGGCGTCGTCACCAGCGATGGGAAGCACCGATCGCTCCGGGTCGCCTGCGGGCCGGCCCAGGGTCGCCAGGTGCGGGAAGTAGATGCTGTTGAACGCCTTCACGACGGTCGACTCCGGCAGGTGCGCCTGCAGCAGCTCCGCCGTGGTCGTCGACTCGTCGTCGAGCGAGGGGATGTGCCCGTCGCGCTCCGGGTAGTAGTTGTTCGTGTCGATGACGGTCTTGCCGCGCAGCTCGGCGACCGGCACGTCCGGGTAGGCACGCAGCGGCACCGAGACGACCACGAGGTCGCCCGCCGCGGCGGCCTCTGCCGGCGTCGCGGCTCGTGCACCGGGACCGAGCTCCGCGACCAGGTCAGCGAGCGTCTCCGGGCCCCTGCTGTTGCTCAGCACGACCTCGTAGCCCGCGGCGATCGCCAGGCGCGCGATCCCGCCGCCGATGTTGCCGCTGCCGATCAAGCCGATGGTCGTCATGGTGCTCCTCCTATTGGTGTTCGAACGTGCACTGCTAGTCTCAACGTTGTCATCAGTGTCAAGGTCAAGTCGACGTCAGGATCGTTCGCATGCGCATCGGAGAGCTCGCTGCGAAGACCGGGGTGCCGGCGAGGATGCTGCGCTACTACGAGCAGCAGGGCCTCATCACGCCCCATCGGCTGAGCAACGGCTATCGGGACTACGACGAGTACCTCGTCGATCGGGTGCAGAAGATCCGGGGACTGGTGGACGCGGGCATCCCCACTCGGATCGTGGCGGACATCCTCCCGTGCCTGCATCAGTCGCGCACGATCGTCGTCCACGACGCGGAACCCGGCCTGCGGCAGCTGCTCGTCAGCGAGCGCGACCGCATGACCGAGAAGATCGCCTTCCTGACGCAGAACCGCGACGCGATCACGGCCTACATCGACGCGATCGACGCATCGCACGACCACACGCGGGAGCGGCTGGCGAGCTGAGGGCGGCGCTGCATCCGGCGAGGACCGCCGTGCCACACTGCCGTCGTGAGCGATGAGCGGCTGCGGGCGCGAGCCTCCGCGTCGTTGCTGGCGCTCGCGGCGCTCGCGATCGTCGCCTTCGGGATGAATGTGCTGTTCCTGCTCGGATCGTGCGGCAGAGAGCTGGCCGAGCTACCAGCCCCGCCCAGCGATGCAGTCGGCGCCGGAGAGCGGCGGTTGCCGAACGGCAGCTGCGCGACGTACGTCGTGGATAGCGCCGGGAACGAGGTGCCGTGGCTCGCTGCACCCCATGACTTGACGATGCTGTGGATCGTGCGTGCGGTGACCGCCATGGCGTCCGCTCGCTGGCTGGCGCGCCACTCCTGAGCTGCGGGAATCGTCGTCGGGGCGCCGCTACTCCCAGCGGGTCGGATCCGCTTCGTCGCCGGGCGCCCAATCGTGCGCCGGGAAGTCCGTGCGGACCGGCGCCCCGGCGTCGACGAGCGTCCCCGACGCGTCGAGGTGCCATGCCCGCACGCTCACCTGCTGCACCAGGTCGCTGACCTCGCTCTGGCCGATCGCGACGGCGAGCGCCGTGCCTGCCACGATGAGCTCGTCCCGAGTCGGCGGCTCCTCGGCGCAGAGCCGCGCGTGGGTCTCGAGCATGGTCGGGTCGGCATCGGTCCGCTCGACGATCGTCCGGGTGGACAGGTGCATGCCCTCGGGCAGGGGAGCCGAGCGCAGGGCGGCGGCGATCTGCTCGCCGCCGGGTGGGAGGAAGACGTCGTTGGTCTGCAGATCGCACGTCACGACGCTCGCGCTCGCGATGCGCGGACGCTCGAGGCGGTCCTCCTCCGCCGACGCGCAGGCTCCCACAGCGAGCGTCACGAGGAGGATCCCGCCGAGGGCAGCCATGCGCATGGGGCCGAGCGTAGCGAGGCCGCACCGGCGGAGCAGGCCGCCCTGCGACAGGATGGAGACGTGACCCTCGCCGCGCTGCTCCACGACGCCCGCCCCGTGATGGTCGCACCGATGGCGGGCGGGCCGAGCACGCCCGAGCTGGTCACCGCAGCGGCCCAGGCAGGTGCCTTCGCCCAGCTCGCCGGCGGCTACAAGAGCGCTGAGGCGCTCGCGAGCCAGATCGACGAGGTGCGCGCTCGCGGGACCGAGCGCTTCGGCGTCAACCTCTTCGTGCCGAACCTCCACCGCATCGCGGATGCCGACTACGAGGCCTACGCCGAGCGCATCCGCGACGAGCTCGGCGGCGGACCCGTCGCCGCCAAGCGCGAGGACGACGACGCGTGGGATGCGAAGGTCGCGCTGCTGCTCGAGGCCCGCGTGCCGCTCGTCTCGTTCACGTTCGGGCTGCCGGATCCCGCGGTGCTGGCTGCGTTCGCCGACGCCGGCATCACGACGATGCAGACGGTCACCTCGGTCGACGAGGCTCGAGACGCCGCAGCGTCCGGTGTCGACTCGCTCGTCGTGCAGGGCTCCGCCGCGGGTGGGCACTCCGGCATCTGGGCGCAGGACGCGCTGCCGGCCGACATGCCGCTCCTCACGCTCGTGGCCGAGGTGCGGGCGGTGACGACGCTGCCGATCGTCGCCGCGGGCGGCATCGCCCGCCGCGAGCACGTGCGGGCGCTGCTCGAGGCCGGCGCCGATGCCGTCGCGATCGGCACCGCCGCCCTCCTCGCCGACGAGGCAGGCACCTCCGCGACCCATCGCGCGGCGCTCGCCGACCCCTCGTTCAAGCGCACGACGCTCACTCGCGCCTTCACCGGCCGCCCGGCGCGGGCGCTCGTCAACGGCTTCGTCGAGCGGCACGATCCCACCGCACCCTCCGGCTACCCGGCGCTGCACCACCTCACGCGCGCGATGCGCGCAGATGCGGCGGCCGCGGGCGACGCATCGCGACTGCACCTCTGGGCGGGCGAGGGCTGGCGCGAGGCGCGGCAGGCGCCGATCGCCGAGATCCTCTCGGCGCTCGCGCCGTAGCCCGACGCGAGTGCGCCTCGTCCGGCCTACCGCTGCACCCGCCCGAGCGCCGCGAAGCGCAGCATGTGCGCCTGCCCGCTGTGCAGCGCGTACTCGTCGATCATCTTGACGAGCACATGCGAGGGCGGTGCGCCGCTGCCCCGTCCGGGAGCGTCGAGCGCGGGCATGGCGGCGATGGCAGCATCCGCCCGCTCGACCTCCGCGAGGTACAGCTGCACGTCGTCGTCGACAGTCGCCGCGGATCCGCCCGCGTAGCCGTCGTCGCCATAGGTCTCGATGCGCTCGCCGCCGCCGAGTCCCCACGTCAGGTAGTGGTGCTCCATCTGCTGCATGTGACGGATGAGGCCCAGCACCGCCAGCTCGACCGGCGGCACCGACCACGCCGCGAGCTGCTCGGGGGAGAGGTCGCGCCACTTGCGGCGGAACTCGTGCCGCTGGAAGGCGAGCCAGTCGAGCAGGCTCGCGTGCACATCCGGCTGCGGCGCGGGCTCGTCGCGCCGCGTGAGGTCGAGGCTCGAGAGCAGATCGGCGGCCATGGCGTCCTCCTGGGTCGGCTCCCAGTCTCGCCGCGCGGCCCCGCGTGCGCGACCAGCAGCGCGAGAGGGGCACGGACAGGCCCTGCCGCGATCGCCCCCGCCGGCCGCACCATGGAGATCCGTCGCCGAAGCGACATCGCCGCGTCATCGCGGCGACACGGCCGCGCGGGACGCTTGCAGGGGAGGTGCGCGATGGATGGACTCGAGGTCACGGTGCTGCTCGGCGCATCGGTGCTCGTCGGGGTGCTGCTCGCGCCCAGGCTGCGCCTCGCGGCGCCGCTGCTGCTCGTGCTGCTCGGCCTGCTGCTCGGCTTCGTGCCGGAGCTGCGCGAGATCCAGCTGCCGCCCGAGACGATGCTGCTCGTCTTCCTGCCGGTGATGCTCTTCTGGGAGAGCCTCACGACCTCGCTGCGCTCCATCCGGCGCGACCTGCGCGGCATCGTCATCGCCAGCACGCTGCTCGTGGTTGCGACGGCGTTCGCGGTCGCGGGCATCGCCCACCTGTTCGGGGTGCCGTGGGAGGTCGCGCTCATCCTGGGCGCCGCGGTCGCGCCGCCGGATGCGACGGCGGTCGCCGCGCTTGGACGCTCGCTGCCGCGCCGCAACTTCATGCTGCTGAAGGCCGAGAGCCTGACGAACGACGGCACCGCGCTCGTCGTGTACGCGATCGCGGTCGGCGTCGCCGTCGGCGGCCGGTTCACCCCGCTCGACATCACCGGGATGGTGCTGCTCTCGTACCTCGGCGGCGCCGCTGCGGGGCTCGCGATCGCCGGCCTCGCGCTGCTGGTGCTCCGCCGGGTTCGCGACGCGATGTCGATCAACATCGCCCTGCTCGTCACGCCGTTCGCCGCGTTCCTCGCCGCCGAGCTCATCCACGGCTCCGGCGTGCTCGCCGTCGTCGTCGCGGGCCTCGCCGTCTCCTATGCCAGCAGCCGCATCAGCACCGCGGCTTCGCGCCGGCAGACCGAGGCGGCGTGGCCGCTCGGCGCCGCCGTGCTGAACGGTGCCCTCTTCGTGCTCATCGGCCTCGAGGTGCAGCTCATCGCGCACCAGACCGACGCGGCAGCGCTCGGCAGGCTCGTCGCGCTCACCGTCGCGGTGTGGACGGGCCTGCTGCTCGTGCGCTTCACCTTCCTGTCGCTGAGCGCCTACGCGATCCGGATGCTCGACCGGCGGCCGTCGCAGCGCGCACGCCGCATGACCTACCGCGCACGGGTGGTGAGCTCGGTCGCGGGCTTCCGCGGTGCGGTGTCGCTCGCGATCGCGCTGTCCGTGCCGACGGTCGCCCCGGACGGCACGCCGCTCGCGGGCCGCGACGACATCATCTTCGTCGCGGCGGGCGTCATCGTGCTGACGCTGCTCGTGCAGGGGCCGGCGCTGCCCGCGGTGGTGCGCTGGGCGCGACTGCCGGAGGACGCCTCCGAGCAGCGGGAGCTGCAGCTCGCGGAGCGCGCCATCACCGATGCGGCGCTCGCGGCGATGGCGGAGCTCGCCGCGAAGCACGGCATCGACGACGAGACGCGCGCCCGGCTGCTCCGCGACTACGAAGACCACCTGGTGACGACGGATGCCCGCGACGATCCGGCTGCGCGCACCGAGACGGATGCGGGGGAGTCCGCCGTGCTCGTCGACGCCCCGCGGCCGCAGCCCGCGCCTCCCCGCGCGCGACACGAGCAGTACGCGCACCTGCGGCTCGCGCTGCTGGAGCGCAAGCGGGAGGTGCTGCAACAGCTGCGCCGCGAGGGCGTCGTCGACGACGCGGTCGCCAGGCGCGTGCAGTCGCGCCTCGACGTCGAGGAGCTGCGGCTCACCGGGGTCGAGCCGATCGACTGATCGGCGAGCTCAGTCGCCCCGAGCAGCCCGCCGCTGCGCCACGAGCACGACGGCGACGCCGGTAGCCGCGACCGCGAGCCCCGCGAGGCCGAGCGGCGTGACGGGCACGCCGAAGATCAGCCACACCCACAGCATCGTCGTCGGGGGCGTCAGGTAGAGCAGCGTGCTCACGAACGTCGCGCCGTGCGAGCGGGTGACCGTGATGTAGAGCACGTAGCCGCCGAGGCTCGCGAGCAGCACGAGCCACAGGATGGCGAACCAGACCTCCGGCGTCGTCGGCGGCGCGGCCTGCCCGCGGAGCAGCGCGACGGCCATGAAGGCGACGGCAGCGACCACGGCCTGGATCGTGATCGTCTGCAGCAGGTCGTCGTCGAGGTGCCAGCGGCGCTGCAGCACCGTGCCGGTGCCGAGGCACAGCACGGCCCCGAACGGCAGCGCATACGCCCAGGGCGGCGCGCCCGCACCGCCGAGCGCGCCGGAGACCACGAGCGCGACGCCCGCGAGCCCCACGACCATGCCGCACCACATCCACCGGGTGGCGCGCTCGCCGAGCACACGGCCCGCGATCGTCGCGACGAGCATGGGCTGCAGGGCGGCGATGAGGGATGCGGTGCCGCCGTCGACGCCGGCGCGCACGCCCTCGAAGACGAGCAGCAGGTAGCCGGCCTGGCTGAGCAGCCCGATGGTGCCCTGCCGGAGCCAGCTGCGCCGGCCCGGCCAGCGCCGCCGCAGCACGAGCATCACGACGCCGAGGAGCACCGCGAGCACGACGAAGCGCCACGCGAGCACGGTGACCGGCTCGCCGCCCGCCCGTGCCGCGAGCTCGGCGCCCACGAAGCCGGAGCTCCACGTGACGATGAGCGCGACGCCGGCGACGGCGACGGCGATGGGACCGAGTCTGCCTCGCGACGCGTCGGGATCGTGCGGGGCAGGCGTCTCGGACATCCTGCCGAGTATCGCAGGGTCGGAGCGGCCTACGTCTCGACGACGAGGATGGGGTCGGTCGTCGGGGCGTCGGAGCCGCCATCGGGCTCGACCGTCACGCCGACCGCGCTGCCCGCGGTGAGCGCGCCGTCGAGCAGGAACGCGGTCGCGCCGCCGCCGGCCTCGAACGTGCCGGCGCTCTGCGGGCCGTCGGCGTCGATGTACCAGGCCTGGTAGGTGCTGCCCTCCGGCGCGGCGCTGAGCCCGTCGAAGAGGATCGCCGACTGGCCGCGCTCTGCCGACCAGACGACCGTCGCCGTCGAGCCGTCCGGCATCTCGACCTCGGTGCGCTCCGCGTCCGCGGCGCTGACGACGGCGCCGAGCGCCTCCTGGCGCGAGTCGCCGCCGAGCTGCGTGCCGAGTGCGACGCCGCCGAGGAGCAGCGCGGCGCCGGCCGCGACCGCACCGACCGCGCGCAGCGGGCGCCAGCGCGCGCGTGCACGGCGCTCGGCCGGGCCGGGGCCGCCCGAGGTGGGCCGCCGCGTGCGGCTCGGGTCGACCGAGCCGCCGCCGAACGACTCGGGCTCGATCGACACGGGCGTGAGCGCGGCCGGCTGGACCGATGGGAGCCGGGCGGGCTCGGCGGCCTCGGCCGCCGCATCCGCCGGCAGCTGCGGCTCGCGCGCGATCGCGTCGAGCACCGATGCGCGCAGCGTCGGCGGGGGCGCGATGGAGTCGCCCGCGAGCAGCGTGGCGGTGTCGGCGAGCTCCGCCGCCTCCGCGCGCGCCTCGGGCGAGGCGAGCGCCTCGAACCGGGCCCGCTCGTCGGCGCTCAGCGCGTCGAGCGCGTACGCCGCGGCGAGGTCGTCGATCGACCGCTGGTCGCCGTTCATGCCGTCACCCCCAGGATGCCGCGCAGACGGACCATGCCGTCGCGCAATCGCGTCTTGACCGTGCCGAGCGGTGCCCCCACGCGCTCGGCGATCTCCGTCTGCGTCAGCCCGTCGAAGTAGGCGAGCTCGATGGCCTCGCGCTGCGGGTCGCTCAGCTCTCGCAGCGCCTTCCGCGCGCGAGCGGCCTCGAGCGAGATCTCCGCCTGCTCGGACACCATGTCGATGGGGACCGCCGTGTCGCGCACGCCGATGCGGGCGTCGCGGTCCCGCTGCGACTGCGAGGCGCGCACGCGGTCGACCGCGCGGGCGTGCGCGATCTGCAGCAGCCAGCTGATGGCGGCGCCGCGGTCGGGATCGAAGCGCTTCGCCTGCCGCCAGGCCTCGAGGTAGACCTCCTGCGCGACCTCCTCGGCCTGCGCGCGATCCACCAGGATGCGCAGCACGAGCCCGAAGACGCGCGACGACGTCGCGTCGTACAGCTGCGCGAAGGCGCGCTGGTCGCCGTCGGCGGCGCGCACGATGCACTGCTCGAGGGTCGTCTCCACGCGCCTGAGTATTGCAGGCGGAGCGACGAGGGCGAGCGCGGTCATGACGGTGGTTCGTCACATGCGCCCACTCGGATTGGACTCGGCGGGTCAGCGGGTAGACTCGGGCGGTGGTCCGCCCTCTCGCGGCGGATCCGGCGTGCCCACGCGCGCCGCGGGCATCCAGTGCCCGCCCAACGACGAACCACAGGAGACCACCTCGTGAAGACCACGGTCGAGAAGATCGAGAACACGCGCACGAAGCTCACCATCGCGGTCGAGCCGGCAGAGCTGCGTCCCGCGATCGACCAGGCGTACAAGACCGTCGCCGAGCAGATCAGCGTCCCCGGCTTCCGCAAGGGCAAGGTGCCCACCGCGATCATCGACCAGCGCGTCGGCCGCGAGGACATCTTGAACCAGGCCGTCTCCGAGTCGATCGACGAGTTCTACCGCCAGGGCGTCGCCGAGGCCGGCATCCGCCCGATGGGCCGCCCGCAGGCCGACGTCACCGCGTGGCCCGAGGTCAAGGACTTCTCCGGCGACCTCGTGCTCGAGATCGAGGTCGACGTCCGCCCCGACTTCGAGCTGCCCACCGTCGAGGGCCGCACGATCACCGTCGACGCGATCGAGGTCGGCGAGGAGGCCGTGGCGAAGGAGCTCGACGAGCTCCGCGGCCGCTTCGGCACGCTCGTCACCGTCGACCGCCCGGCCGCGAACGGCGACTTCGTGCAGCTCGACCTCACCGCGTCGATCGACGGCGAGGTCGTCGACAGCGCGAGCGGCATCTCCTACGAGGTCGGCTCCGGCGAGCTCATCGACGGCATCGACGAGGCCGTCGAGTCGCTCACCGCCGGTGAGGAGACCACCTTCACCTCGACGCTCGTCGGCGGCGACCACGCCGGCAAGGACGCCGAGGTCAAGGTCGTCGTCGAGGCCGTCAAGGAGCGCGAGCTGCCCGAGGCCGACGACGACTTCGCCCAGATGGCGAGCCAGTTCGACACGATCGACGAGCTGCGCGAGGACCTCAAGGTGCAGGCCGGCCGCAGCGGCCGCCTCGGCCAGGCCGAGCAGGCGCGCCAGCGCCTCCAGGACGAGCTCGTCGACGCCGTCGAGATCGAGATCCCCTCGGCCGTCGTCGAGGACGAGGTGGTCCGCCACCTCGAGGCCGAGAACCGCGCCGAGGACGCCGAGCACGGCGAGGAGGTCCGCCAGGAGACCCGCAAGGTGCTCAAGCAGCAGATGATCTTCGACCGCTTCGCGGAGGAGGAGGGCCTGCAGGTCACGCAGCAGGAGCTCACGCAGATCATCGTGCAGCAGGCCGCGCAGTACGGCATGGCGCCGCAGGAGCTCGTCACCGCGCTCGAGGCGAACGGCCAGCTGCCGGTGCTGCTGGGCGACATCCTCCGCGGCAAGACGCTCTCGACGCTGCTCGGCCGCGTCACGGTCGTCGACGACAAGGGCGAGACGGTCGACCTGTCGGACTTCCTGCCGTCGAACGAGGTCGACGAGGACGACGTCGAGGGCGCCATCCGCGAGGCCGAGGCGAAGCTCGCCGCGCAGCACACCGAGGACTGATCCACGACGAGGGGCCGGGCTGCGCGCCCGGCCCCTCTCGCGTGCCCGGGCCGTCCTCCGCCGCACCCTCCGCCTGCGGCGAACACGGCAGATCGCGTCGTGTTCGCCGCCTAGGGTTGGAGACGAATCGAGAGAAGGAGTCACCCGTGGCTGAACCCGTCTTCGCGCCGTCGGTCTTCGACCGACTGCTGCGCGATCGCATCATCTGGCTCGGCGAGGAGGTGCGCGACGAGAACGCGAACGAGATCTGCGCCAAGATCCTGCTCCTCGCGGCTGAGGACCAGACGAAGGACATCTACCTCTACATCAACTCGCCCGGCGGCTCGATCACGGCCGGCATGGCGATCTACGACACGATGCAGTTCGTCCCGAACGACATCGTCACCGTCGGCATCGGCATGGCCGCCTCGATGGGGCAGCTGCTGCTCACCGCCGGCACCGCAGGCAAGCGCTACATCACGCCCAACGCGCGCGTGCTGCTGCACCAGCCGCACGGCGGCTTCGGCGGCACCTCGAGCGACATCCAGACGCAGGCGCAGCTCATCCTCGACATGAAGAAGCGCCTGGCCGAGATCACCGCCGAGCGCACCGGCAAGAGCGTCGAGCAGGTCAACGAGGATGGCGACCGCGACCGCTGGTTCACGGCGCAGCAGGCGCTCGAGTACGGCTTCGTCGACCACGTCCGCGACTCCGCGACCGACGTCACCGGCGGCGGCGGCACCGACCAGGAGGGCTCAGCCTTCGACGACATCACCGGCCAGGAGGGCAACTGATGGACACTCCCACGTTCCAGGCGGGCGGCAACGCGCTGCAGATGCCCGGCTCGCGCTACATCCTGCCGAGCTTCGAGGAGCGCACGCCCTACGGCTTCAAGCGCCAGGACCCCTACGCGAAGCTCTTCGAGGACCGCATCATCTTCCTCGGCGTGCAGGTCGACGACGCGTCCGCGGACGACATCATGGCCCAGCTGCTCGTGCTCGAGTCGCAGGACCCCGACCGCGACATCGTGATGTACATCAACTCGCCCGGCGGCTCGTTCACGGCCATGACGGCGATCTACGACACGATGCAGTACATCCGTCCCGCGGTGCAGACCGTGTGCCTCGGCCAGGCGGCCTCCGCCGCCGCCGTGCTGCTCGCCGCCGGCGAGCCCGGCAAGCGCCTGGCGCTGCCGAACGCCCGCATCCTCATCCACCAGCCGGCGACCTCGGACGCCGGCCGCGGCCAGGCCTCCGACATCGAGATCCAGGCGCGCGAGGTGCTGCGGATGCGCGGATGGCTCGAGGAGACGCTGTCGAAGCACTCGAACCACGACGTGGCGCGGGTGTCGAAGGACATCGAGCGCGACACGTTCCTGTCGGCCGAGGAGTCGCTCGAGTACGGGCTCATCGACCAGGTGCTCGGCAGCCGCAAGACGGCGCAGCTGGTCGTCTGACGGCAGCGAGCTCGCACGGAGAAGGGCCGGCCCCGCGGGGCCGGCCCTTCTGCATGCCCGGGGGCGTCAGGCGTTGCCGCGGTCCTTGCGACGGCGGTTCACCCGGTATGCGATGAAGGCGAGCGCCGCGAGGATCGCGAGCACGAAGACGGCGACCGCGGGCCACGGGCCGGTCGAGTCGGTGCCGGGGTCGACGCCCGGCGCATCCGTCGACTCGGGCTCGTCGGGGCCGGTCGCCGTGGTCTGCGGTGCGGCGACCTCGCCGCTCGAGGACGGTGTCACGGCGGGTGCCGAGGTCGCGGGGTCGGCGGTCGCGGGGGTCGTCCCCGACGGCGTCTCCTCGGGCGCGGCGGCAGCGCCGCACACCGGCGGCGCGGCCGCCCCGTCGGGACCGCCGACGGCGTCGACCGGCTCGAACGCGAAGTTCGTCGTGCCCGAGACCGCGTGGCCGTCGGCCGACACGACCTGGTACGTGAGGGTGTAGTCGCCCGCGGCGCCGAGCTCGGCCTCGACCGAGACGGTGTCGCCGTCGACGGCCGTGCAGCCGTCGCCGTAGTAGAGGCCGGCGGCATCCGTGATCTGGAGCACGCTGCCGCCCTCCGCCCCGGGAACGTCGATGATCGGCTCGTTGAGCACGACGCTGAGCGAGCCGGGCTGCTCGGTGATCGTCGACCCATCCGCGGGCGTCGACCCGATGACGGAGGCGTGCGCGGGCAGGAGCAGGGCGAGGGCGACGGCGGTGGTGGCGGCGATCATGCGTCCAGCGTACGCGGCCCGGATCTGCGCCGGCTCGGCGTGGGCGTCGCCGGTGTCACCGGGGTGTCCTAGGCTCGGTGCACGGGCGCGGCCTGCGCCTACGACGATGTGGAGAAGCGACATGGCGCGACTCGGAGAGAGCGGCGACCTGCTCAAGTGCTCGTTCTGCGGCAAGAGCCAGAAGCAGGTGCAGCAGCTGATCGCGGGGCCCGCGGTGTACATCTGCGACGAGTGCGTCGAGCTGTGCAACGAGATCATCGAAGAGCGGATGGCCGAGGCCGGCGAGACGACGGCGCAGGAGGGCTTCACGCTCCCGAAGCCGCGCGAGATCTTCGCGTTCCTCGAGGAGTACGTCGTCGGGCAGCGCAGCGCGAAGCAGTCGCTCGCGGTCGCCGTCTACAACCACTACAAGCGCATCGCCGCGATGCAGCAGCTCGAGTCGGCCGACAAGGCCGGCGACGGCGTCGAGATCCAGAAGTCGAACATCCTCATGGTGGGCCCGACCGGCTGCGGCAAGTCGTACCTCGCCGCCACGCTCGCCCGCCAGCTCAATGTGCCGTTCGCGGTCGCCGACGCCACCGCCCTCACCGAGGCCGGCTACGTGGGCGAGGACGTCGAGAACATCCTGCTGAAGCTCATCCAGGCCGCCGACTACGACGTCAAGCGCGCCGAGACGGGCATCGTCTTCATCGACGAGATCGACAAGGTCGCGCGGAAGGCCGAGAACCCGTCGATCACTCGCGACGTCTCCGGCGAGGGCGTGCAGCAGGCGCTGCTGAAGATCATCGAGGGCACGGTCGCCTCGGTGCCGCCGCAGGGCGGCCGCAAGCACCCGAACTCCGAGTTCATCCAGATCGACACCTCGAACGTGCTGTTCATCGTCGCCGGCGCGTTCGCGGGCCTCGAGGACATCATCGCGAACCGCTCCGGCAAGCGCGGCATCGGCTTCGGCGCCCCCGTCGCGTCGCTCAAGCCCAACCTCGACGTCTTCCAGGACGTGCTGCCCGAGGACCTGCACAAGTACGGCCTCATCCCCGAGTTCATCGGCCGCCTGCCGGTGATCGCGACCGTCTCGCCGCTCGACCAGTCGGCGCTCGTCGAGATCCTCACCGGGCCGCGCAACGCGCTCGTCAAGCAGTACCAGAAGATGTTCGAGATCGACGGCGTGAAGCTCGACTTCGAGGCCGAGGCGCTCGAGGCGATCGCCGACCTCGCGGTGGAGCGGAAGACCGGCGCCCGCGGCCTGCGGTCCATCCTCGAGACGGTGCTCGCGCCGGTGATGTTCGAGGTGCCCTCGCGGGACTCCGTCGAGCGCGTCATCGTCACGAAGGAGTCCGTCGCCGGCACCGAGTCGCCGGTGATCCTCACGGCCGACGACATCGAGGAGCTCTCCGCCTGAGCGCCCGGGCCGTCTCGCGGCCCGGATTGCTCCCAGCGCTGAGGTAAGGCTATCCTTACCTCGTGACCTCCACGGGACCCGGCGCGCTGCGCGCCACCGACGTCAGCCTCGCCTACGGCCGCGAGCGCATCGTCCACGACGCATCCATCGCGCTCGAGCCCGGCTCGGTCACGGCCCTGGTCGGCCCGAACGGCAGCGGCAAGTCGACGCTGCTGCGCGGCCTCACCGCGCTGCACCGCCCCTCGCACGGCAGCGTCGTCTTCGCCGACGGCGCCGACGCCTCGGGGCTGGGGGAGCGCGAGCTCGCCCGCCGGATCGCGCTGCTCGCCCAGTCGCACCCCGACCCCTCCGGCGTGAGCGTGCGGGAGGTCGTCGCCTACGGCCGGTTCGCGCACCGCGGCCGCTTCCGCGCGGGCGACCCGCAGGGAGCCGACGTCATCGACCGGGCCATGGCCGCGACCGGCATCGCCGAGCTCTCCGACCACCCGGTGTCGCAGCTCTCGGGCGGGCAGCGCCAGCGCGTCTGGCTCGCCACGTGCCTCGCGCAGCAGACCGGGATCGTGCTGCTCGACGAGCCCACGACCTACCTCGACATGCGGTACCAGCGCGAGATCCTCGAGATCGTGCGCGACCTCGCCGACGACGGCGTCGCCGTCGGCATCGTGCTGCACGACCTCGAGCAGGCCGCCGAGGTCGCCGACGAGGTCGTGCTGCTCGTGCACGGCCGCATCATCGCCACCGGCACGCCCACGGAGGTGCTGACGGCCGAGCGCCTCAGCGCCGCGTACGAGGTGCCCATCGACGTCGAGCCCCTCGCAGAGGGCTTGCGCATCCGGCCGCAGCGGCTCCGCCGACGGCTCACCGTGTCCCGCGCCGCGTGACTCGCTCCACATCAGGCCCGAAGGCTCCGCCTCGGGCCGAGGAAGGCTGACCATGTCCCAGCGAATCCTGCCCGCCAGGCCCGTCCTGGCCGGCGTCGCGGTGCTCACCGCGCTCGCCCTCGCCGCGTGCGGCACCACCGAGGCGCCCGCCGAGAGCGCCGCGCCCGGCGCCTCGAGCGAGGCCGTCACGCTGACGGACGCGCGCGGGGTCGAGGTGGAGATCCCCGCCGAGGTCGAGGACGTGGTCGCGCTCGAGTGGGCGGCCGTGGAGCACCTGCAGGTCGCCGGCGTGCCGCCGGTCGGCGTCGCCGACGTCGCCGGCTACACCGACTGGTCGGGCACCGGCGCGCCCCTCGAGGGCGAGCCGACCGACGTCGGCACGCGCATCGAGCCCTCGATCGACGCGATCGCGGGCCTCGCGCCCGACCTCATCGTCACGGTGCTCGGCGCCGATGACGCGGCCTACGCCGACCTCGAGGCGATCGCGCCCGTGCTCGTGCTGCAGGGTGCCGACGCGGCCGACCCGATCGGCACGATGTACGCCGACCTCCGCCTCGTGGGCGAGGCCGTCGGCGGCCAGGACGCCGTCGAGACGGCGATCACCGAGTACGAGGCGCGCGTCGAGGAGCTCAGGGCGACCGTCGAGGAGGCTGGGCTCACGGGCACGCCGCTCGCGCACATGGACGGCTATGAGAACGGCGGCCAGGTCGAGATCCGGCCGTACGCCGACGGCGCGCTGCTGCCCGCCGCCTTCGAGTCGATCGGCTTCGTCAACGGCTGGCCGGGCGAGGGCGACGCGCAGTACGGGCTCGGCGTGACCGACGTCGAGGGCCTGACGGCGCTCGAGGAGGGCACCCACATCGTCTACATGACGGTCGGCGAGCGCGATGTCTTCACCGACCAGCTCGCGTCGAACGCGATCTACACCGACCTGCCGACCGTGCAGGCCGGCAACGTGCACCGACTGCCCGACGGCATCTGGCTCTTCGGCGGCGTCAAGTCGATGACCGCCTACCTCGACGCGCTCGTCGCGGCGCTCTCGCCCGCCCCGTGACACGCATCCGACCGGGAGGGCTCGCGCTCGGCGCGGCCCTCCTCGTCGGCCTCGTCGCCCTCGCCGGGTGGCACGCCACGCAGGGCACGACGGACCTCGGGCTGCGGGAGCTGCTGGGCTGGCTCGGCGGCGACGCGAGCCACGCGTCCGTCATCGTCGAGAGCCGGCTGCCGCGCATCGCCGCGGCGATCGTCGTCGGGCTCGCGCTCGGCGCGGCCGGCTACGCGATGCAAACCCTCACCGGCAACCCGCTCGCCTCGCCCGACACGCTGGCCGTCAACGGCGGCGCGAGCGCGGCGATCGCGATCGCGGCCGTCGCGGGCATCAGCCTCCCCGGCATCGGCGGCGCCGGCATCGCCTTCGTCGGCGGCCTCATCGCGGCGCTCGCCGTCGTGGCGATCGGCCGCGGGCGCGGCTCGACGACCCAGATGGTGCTCGTCGGCACCGCGCTCGCGCTCGCGCTGCAGTCGGTCACGACCGTGACGATCATCCTCAACGAGCAGGAGACGGCCGGCCTCTACGCCTGGGGCGTCGGGCGGCTGTCGCAGAACGGCATCGACACCGTCGCGCAGCTGCTGCCGATCGTGCTCGTCGGCATCGCGGTGCTGCTCGTGCTCGCCCGCCGGCTCGACGTGCTCGCGCTCGGCGAGGAGGCCGCGACCACGATCGGCGTCGGCGTCGGCCGCCTGCGGCTCGGCACGCTCATCGCCTCGGTCGCGCTCGCCGCGGCCGCGGTGGCGATCGCCGGTCCGATCGGCTTCGTCGGCCTCGCCGCGCCGATCGTGATCCGCATGGTCGCGCGCCGCATCCCGGGCGCAGCCCGCCACGTCGTCGCGATCCCGCTCGCCGCGCTCGCGGGCGCCGTGCTCGTCGTCGGCGCGGATGTGCTGCTGCGCGCGGCGCTGCCCGGCACGGCCTCGCTCGACGTGCCGACCGGCGTCGTGACGAGCCTCGTCGGCGCCGTGTGCATCATCGTGCTCGCCCGCACGATGGCGGGCGCGGCCGAGACCGAGTCGATGTCGGTGCTCGGCGGCCGCACGATCGCGAAGCACGCCTGGCTGCCGATCGTCATCGCGGCGGTCGTGCTCACGGCGATGACCGTCGCGGCCGTGCTGCTCGGCGACCGGCTGCTGCTGCTCGGCGACGTCGTGAACTGGCTCGCCGGCCGCGCCGGCGACGCCGTGCGCGTGACGCTCGACACCCGCACCCCTCGGGTCGCGGCAGCGGTGCTCGCGGGGGTGGCGCTCGCGCTCTCCGGAGCGCTCGTGCAGGCGGTCGCGCGCAACGCGCTCGCGGAGCCGTACCTGCTCGGCGTCGCCGGCGGCGCGGGGCTCGGGGCCGTGAGCATCATCACGCTCGTGCCGGTCGCCACCGGTTGGCTCGTGGCGGGCAGCGCGCTCGCCGGCGGCGCCATCGCGGGTGTGCTGGTGCTCGTGCTCGTCGGCTGGCGCAGGCTCGGGAGCCTGCGGCTCGTCCTGACCGGGCTCGCGCTCTCTGCCGCGACCGCGGCGCTCACGAGCATGCTCATCGTCATCACCGACCCGTGGAACCGCGGCAAGGCGATCGTCTGGCTCTCGGGCTCGACCTACGGCCGCGGGTTCGAGGACGTGATCCCGGTCGCGATCGCCGTGGTGCTGTCGCTGCTCGCGCTCACCTGGATGCACCGCGACCTCGACCTGGCCCAGCTCGACGAGGCCACGCCGAGGCTCCTCGGCGTGCGGCTGACGGCCGTGCAGATCATCGCGCTCGCCATCGCGGTCGTGCTGGCGTCGACGGCGGTGGCCGCGATCGGCGTCGTCGCGTTCGTCGGGCTCGTCGCGCCGCATGCCGCGCGGGCGATCGTCGGCGCGAGGCACCGGGTACTGCTGCCGCTCGCGGCGCTGCTGGGGGGATCGCTGACGCTGCTCGCCGACACGCTGGGCCGCACGCTCATCGCGCCGGCCCAGCTGCCGGCCGGGATCATGACCGCGCTCGTCGGCATCCCGTACTTCATCTGGCTCGTGCTCCAGGCGGGCCGCTCCCGCTGACGCGGCCGCTGACCCGCCTCGCGGGTCAGCGGCCGGGCCGGTCGGACGCGCCGGTCAGGCCGCGGCGTCGAGCCCCCGGCGCTTCAGCAGGTGCGCGAGGTCGGCGTCCTGGCCGCGGAAGTCGCGGAACGCCTCGAGCGGGTCCTTCGAGCCGCCGACGCCGAGCAGCCGCTCGCGGAAGCGCTGCCCGGACTCCCGGATCGACGGCTGCGCCTTGAACCACTCGACCGTGTCGGCGTCCATGACCTCCGACCAGATGTACGAGTAGTAGCCGGCGGAGTAGCCGCCCGAGAAGACGTGCTGGAAGTAGCCGGTCGAGTAGCGCGTCGGCACGGTGTCGCTCAGGAGGCCCACCTCCTCGAGGGCGTCGCGCTCGAACGCCGCGACATCCGTCACCTCGTCGCCCGCCGTGCGCGCGTGCCACGCCTGGTCGAGCAGCGAGGCGGCGAGGTACTCGCTCGTGTCGTGCCCCTGGTTGAACGACTCCGAGGCCTGCAGGCGCTCGATGACGTCGGCAGGGAGCGGCTCGCCCGTCTCGATGTGCTTCGCGTAGTGCTCGACGATGCCGGGCCACAGCATCCACATCTCGTTCACCTGGCTCGGGAACTCGACGAAGTCGCGGAACGTGTTCGTGCCGCCGAAGGACGGGTACGTCACCTGGGCGAAGAGCCCGTGGAGCGCGTGCCCGAACTCGTGGAAGAGCGTCGTCGTCTCGTCGAAGGTGAGCAGCGTCGGCGTGCCGGCCGGGGGCTTCGGCACGTTGAGGTTGTTCATCACGACGGTCGGGTGGCCGAGCAGCGCGTTCTGCTGCACGAGCGAGTTCATCCAGGCGCCGCCGCGCTTGGCGTCGCGCGTGTAGAGGTCGAGCAGGTAGAGGCCCACCTCGCTGCCGTCCTCGTTGCGCACCTCGAACACGCGCACCTCCGGGTGGTAGCCGACCAGGTCGGCGCGCTCCTCGAACGTGATGCCGTACACCTGGTTCGCGGCGTGGAAGACGCCGTCCCATAGGACGCGCTCGGCCTCGAAGTAGGGGCGGAGGGCCGCGGTGTCGACGTCGAAGCGCGCGGTGCGCTCCTTCTCGGTCCAGTAGTCCCAGTCCCAGGCGGCGAGCTGGTAGGACTCGCCGGATGCGGCGATCTGCGCCTGCAGCGCCGCGGCCTCTGCGGCGGCGTTCGCCGCGGCGGGCGTCGCGAGCCGGGTGAGCATCGACAGCACGCGCTCGGGGTCGCGCGCCGTCTCATCCGCCATGATCGCGTGCGCGTGCGTCGCGAAGCCGAGCAGCGCGGCGCGCTCGGCGCGGAGCGCGGTGAGCTCGAGCACGGTCGCGCGGTTGTCGTGCTCGTTGCCGCGGGTGCCGCGGGCGAGCGACGCCTCCATGATGCGCTGGCGCACGTCGCGGTTCGTGAGCGACGCGAGCCACGGGTGGCCCGAGAAGAGCGGCAGCGTGACGAGGTGCTTGCCCTCGAGGCCGCGGTCGGCTGCGGCCTGCGCGGCCGCCTCGATCTCGCCGGCGGAGAGCCCGTCGAGCTCGGCGGCGTCGTCGATGACCACGGCGAGGTCGTTCGTGTCGGCCTGCAGGTGCTTGTCGAAGCGCGCCGAGAGGGTCGCGAGCTGCTGGTTGAGCTCCTTGAGCCGCTCGCGCGCCTCGGGCTCGAGGCCGGCGCCGGCGACCGTCATCTCGGTGTGCTTGCGCTCGACGAGGTAGCGCTGCTCCTCGGTCCAGGAGGGGTCGGGCGACTCGTGCAGCGCGGCCACGCGGGCGTAGAGGCGCGGGTCGAGCGTGATCGAGTCCGCGTGCGCGGCGAAGCGCGGCGCGTAGCGCTCCTCGAGCTCCTGCAGGAACGGCGACGAGTCGGTCGAGGTCATGCTGAAGAAGACGTGGGCGACGCGAGAGAGCACCTGGCCGCTGCGCTCGAGCGCCTCGATCGTGTTCTCGAAGGTGGGCTCGTCGTCGGCCTCGACGATCGCGCGCACCTCCTCGGCCTGCTCGGCGAACCCGGCCTCGAGCGCCTCCTCGTAGTGCTCGTCGTGGATGTCGGCGAACGGCGGCAGCTGGTAGGGGAGCGTGCTGGGCGAGAGGAAGGGGTTGGTCATCCCACCACCCTAGAACGCCCATCCTTCTCAACGTCGCCAGTGGTCGCTCGGGCCGATATACCCGGCGAACAACCACTGGCGACGTTGAGAATCAGCGGTCGTAGACTCCGGGGATGGGGCACGCCACCTACTCCCACGGCCATCACGCGAGTGTCGTCGGCGCGCATGCCGCACGCACCGTCGCGAACTCCGCCGCCTACCTCTCGCCGCTGCTCGCGCCGGGGATGCGCGTGCTCGACGTCGGCTGCGGCCCCGGCTCGATCACGATCGACCTGGCTCGCCGGGTGGGGAGCACCGGCCGCGTCGTCGGCATCGACATGAGCGCGGAGGTCGTCGAGACGGCGCGCGCGGCGGCCGAGCAGGCGGGCGTGCCCAACGTCGAGTTCCGCGTCGGCGACGCCTACGATCCCGCGCCGGGCGAGCACTTCGACGTCGTCCACGCGCACCAGGTGCTGCAGCACCTCGGCGACCCGGTCGCGGCGCTCACCGCCTGGCGCGCCGCCGGCGACCTCGTCGCGGCCCGCGACGTCATCTACTCCGCGACGACGATCCATCCGCTCTCGCCGGAGCTCGCCCGCTGGCGCGAGCTCATGGTGGCGCTTCAGGGAGCGAACGGCGGCGACGGCGACGCCGGCGCGCGGCTCAAGGCCTGGGCGCGCGCCGCCGGCTTCGGCCGCATCGAGACCGACGTCGAGACCTGGTGCTTCGAGTCGGAGCGCGGCCGGGCGTTCTGGGGCGGGCAGTGGCAGGAGCGCGCGCTGCACTCGGCGTTCGCCGATGGCACCGAGCGCCACGGGTTGGCCGACGCGCGGGAGCGCGAGGCGATCGCGGCCGCCTGGACAGACTGGACGGCCGACGACGACGGCTGGATGGCCATGATCCACGGCTGGATCCTCGCCACCGACTGATCTCTCAACGTCGCCAGTGGTCGCTCGAGGCGCATAGCGCGACGCGCTACCACCCGCGACGTTGAGAATCTGGTCAGTCGGCGCGGGTGACGAGGACGTCGTTGCCGTCGAGGCGGATGGTGGTGCCGTCGTCGAGCTCGACGACCGGCAGCCCCTCGAGCCACGTGAGCGTCCAGCGCCACGACGAGGTGTCGGCACCCAGCTCGACGAGCGTGCGCTCCTCGTCGTCGATGGCCGCGCGCATCGCGACCGGCACGGTCTGCGGCGCCTCGCCGCCGGCCGCCCAACGGGTGCCGATCTGCATCAGGACTCCTCGAGCACGATCTCGCCGACGGCGAGCTGGTCGCCCTCGACGATCGACAGGTCGCGGATGCGACCGACAGCCTTGAGGTCGACGGCGGCGGCCTCGAGGTGCTCGCGGAGCGCCTCGGGCACGGCGATCACGGCGGAGGCGACGGGCGTCTTCTGGCTCGCCTTCGCATCCGTCTTGGCGCGACGGATGCCGATGAGCGCCTGGCCGACGGCCGAGAGCATGCCCGTCGGGCTGGCATCCGTCATGCCGGGCAGGGCGGCGAGCTCGTCGGCGTCGGGCCACGCGGCGAGGTGGATCGAGCCGTCGTGCCACCACGACCAGACCTCCTCGGTCGCGAACGGCAGGAACGGCGCGAGCAGCCGCAGCTGCACGTCGATCGCCGTGCGGAGCGCAGCGATCGCGGAGGCACGGCCGGCCGCGTCGCCCGAGTAGGCGCGCTCCTTGACGAGCTCGAGGTAGTCGTCGCAGAAGGTCCAGAAGAAGGCCTCGGTCGTCTCGAGCGCCTTCGCGTGGTCGTAGCCCTCGAACGCGCGCGTCGAGGCGCGCACGACGGCGGCGAGCTCGGCGAGCATCTCGCGGTCGAGCCGCTCGGTGACCTCGCCGGGCGCGCCCTCCATCGACAGCACGAAGCGGGCCGCGTTGAGCACCTTCATCGCCAGGCGGCGCCCGATCTTGATCATCTTCGGGTTCTGCGGGTCGAGCGTCGCGTCGACGCCGAGGCGCGAGGACGCCGCCCAGTAGCGCACGCCGTCGGAGCCGTGGTCCTCGAGCATGCCGAGCGGCGTGACGACGTTGCCCTTCGACTTCGACATCTTCTTGCGGTCGGGGTCGAGGATCCAGCCGGAGAGTGCCGCGTGCTGCCACGGCGCACGCCCGTCCTCGAACATCGAGCGGAGCAGCGTCGAGAAGAGCCACGTGCGGATGATGTCCTGGCCCTGCGGGCGAAGGTCGAAGGGCGTCAGCTTGTCCCACAGCTCGGAGCCGCGCGCCCAGCCACCGGCGAGCTGCGGCGTGAGCGACGAGGTCGCCCAGGTGTCCATGATGTCGATCTCACCGGCGAAGCCGCCGGGCACGCCGCGCTGCGACTCGTCGTAGCCCTCGGGCACGTCGCTCGTCGGGTCGAGC
>Ga0213837_1000758_pt1 | contig 25544 bp, 21 predicted proteins | sample SWPATP12_FD_160572 | JGI IMG/M metagenome (GOLD analysis project Ga0213837, IMG submission 160572) | Coastal seawater microbial communities from Marineland, Florida, United States - SWPA TP1 #2 | ecosystem: Environmental > Aquatic > Marine > Coastal | place: USA: Florida | collected 2016-08-06
CACCGTGGCGCCGGGCTTGATCTCGCGAGCGATCGCCTCCTGCTCGTCGCGCATCCGCTCGAGCTCCTCGATGCCCCACGCGTAGGTCTCGTCGAGGTCGACGTCGGCGCCCAGGAAGCGGCGCGACATGAGCGAGTAGAACTCGCGGCCGACGGCATCGACCGGGTTGGCGGAGGCGGCGAGCTCGCCGCGCAGGAAGGTGGCGAGCCGGTCGTGCGCCTCGGTGGCGACGGCGGCCGCGTCGGCGAGGTCGCCGCGCAGCGACTCGGGCAGCTCGGCGTCGCCCGCCTTCGCCGACTGGGCGAGCTCGTGGAAGAAGCCCGTGCCCGGCTGGTAGTCGGCGAACTGCTCGAGCACGTTCTCGATCTGGCGGCCGGCGGGCGTGCTGCCGGTCGCGATGCCGTTGCGCAGCGACGCGATGTAGCCGTCGATCGCGGCCGGCACGTTGCGCATGCGCTCGGCGACCGTCGCCCAGTCGTCCTCCGTGCCGGTCGGCATGAGGTCGAAGATGTCGCGGATGCCCGTGGCGGGGCTCGCGAGGTTGTTGAGGTCGCGGTCGCCCCAGCCGGAGGCCTCGACGTCGAGGTCGAGCTGCAGCTCGCGCGACAGGTCGGTCTTCGTGACCCAGTCGATGTCGTCGGCGGGCTCGACCGCCGCGAGGCTCGCGAGCGTCTCGCTCGCCAGGGCGGCGCCGGCGGCGCGGCCCTCCGGGGAGTAGTCGCCGAAGCCGGCCTTGTCGCCCTCGAGGCCGACGTAGACGTTGATCTCGGGGTTGAGGGCCGCCGCCCGGTGGACGTAGTCCTCGGCGATGCGGTCGATGTCGGTCTGCGGGCGCGAGGGGGCGCCGACGTTCGCGTCAGTCATGGCGACAGCCTAGGGGCGCGGATGCCGGATCTACGCGAGCGCGGCCATGACGTCGCGCTCGAACAGCGCGATGCCGTCCTGCTCGAACGCGACCTCCGGCATGTAGGCGATGAGCGTGCCGAGCCCGGCCTCGCGCAGCGCGCCCACGTGGTCGACGACCTGCTGCGGCGTGCCGACGACCGCGCCGCGCGTCGAGAAGCCGGTGCCGGCGTGCTCGGCCGGCATCGCCGAGTCGGCCCGGGCGTTCACCTCGTCGACGACGCGACGGGCCTCGGCCTCCGTCTCGCGCACGACGACGTTGAGGTTCGACGTCAGCCGCACCTCCGCCGGGTCGCGGCCCTCCTTGTCGAGGTGGCCGAGCAGCACATCGCGCTTGCGCGCGAACTGCTCGGGGCTGCCGCCGAAGTTCGTGGCATCCGCCCACTTCGCGGCGTAGCGCAGCGTGCGCTGCTCGCCGCCGCCGGCGATCCAGGTGGGGATGCGGGGTCGGCCGTCGCGGCCGCGCTGCAGCGGCTGCGGCCGGCAGATGGCGCCGTCGACGGAGAACGTCTGCGACTCGAGCGTCGCCTCGCCCTCCGCCCAGAGCCGCTGGATGATCTGCACGCCGTCGCGGAGCGCCGAGATGCGGTCGCCGACGCCGGGGAAGCCGTAGCCGTAGGCGCGCCACTCGTGCTCGTACCAGCCGGCGCCGATGCCGAACTCGAGCCGACCGCCCGAGATGAGGTCGACGGTCGCGGCGATCTTCGCGAGCAGCGCCGGGTTGCGGTAGCCCATGCACGTGCACATCTGGCCGAGCCGCACGCGCGACGTGCTCGCGGCGAGCGCGGCCATGAGCGTCCACGCCTCGTGCGTCGCCTCGTCGGTCGGCTGCGGCGTCGTGTGGAAGTGGTCGTAGACCCAGATGGAGTCCCACGCGCCGGCGTCGGCGCGCTGGGCGACGTCGAGCATCCGCCCCCACTGCTCGGCGGGGTCGATGCCGACGAGGTCGAGGCGCCAGCCCTGCGGGACGAAGAGGCCGAATCGGAGTGCGTCTGCGGTCATCCCGCCAGCCTAGGGCGAGCGGCGCTCGCGTTCGCCGTGATGCTCGGCGGACGATGCCCGCGACGCCCCGTTGACGGTCGCGGCCCGCGGGAGGACGATGGCGCCGAGCCGCGCCCGACGCGCGGCGGTCGCGGAGGGCGACATGCGGGATGCGACGGAGATGGCGGTGCTCCGCCGACCGGCGGGCGCGACGGAGCCGCTGACCGCGGCGGCGGTCGGCGCGCTGCTCGGGCTCACGTGGGCCGCCGCGCTGCGGGCGTACATGGTGACGATCGCGGGCCCCGGCTCGTCGTTCACGTGGTGGACGCTCGTCGCCATCCTGCTGCCGGGCGCGATCGCGGGCGCGTGCATCGGCGTCGCGCACGCGCGCCACGCGCGTGGGCGCGCGTGGCTGCTCGGCTTCGCCCCCTTCGCGTTCACCGCGTTGACGATGCTGGAGCCGGGCGCGCTCACCGCGCTCGTGACGACCGGGATCGGCGGGGGCGCGATCGCCGTGCCGGCCGCGCTCGTGCTGGGCGGCTTCGGTCTCGGCACGATCGGCCCGCGTGCGGCGCGCATCCCGTGCCTCGTGCTGGCGGTGCTCCTCGCCGCCGGCTTCGCCGCCGCGGTGCCGCTCGCCGGAGGCCCCGCTGTCGCTGCGACGACGGCGCGGGGCGCGTGGGCGATCCTGCTCGCCGCGGGGCTGCTGCTGACCGGGATGCTGGGCACCGCGCTCGCGTTCCGGCGCGACCGGCGCGCCTGAGGCTCAGTGCGCGGCGGCGTCCCAGTTCGGGCCGACCCCGACCTGCACCTCGAGCGGCACCGACAGGTCGGCGGCGCCGCCCATCTCGGCGCGCACGATCGCCTCGAGGGCCTCGCGCTCCCCCGTCGCGACCTCGAACACGAGCTCGTCGTGCACCTGCAGGAGCATGCGCGAGCCGAGGCCCTCGTCGAGGATGCGGCGGTCGATCGCGATCATCGCCCGCTTGATGATGTCGGCCGCGGAGCCCTGGATCGGCGAGTTGAGCGCCTGCCGCTCGGCGTTCTCGCGCAGCACGCGGTTCGACGACGTGAGGTCGGGGAACGGGCGGCGGCGACCGAAGATGGTCGTCGTGTAGCCGTCGTCCTTCGCCTGCATGACGACGCCCCTGAGGTAGTCGCGGATGCCGCCGAAGCGCTGGAAGTAGTCGAGCATGAGCTGCTTCGCCTCCGCCTGCGTGATGCGCAGCTGCTTCGAGAGGCCGAACGCGCTCAAGCCGTAGGCGAGGCCGTAGCTCATCGCCTTGACCTTCACGCGCTGGAGCGCGGTGACCTCGCTCGGGTCGACGCCGAAGATGCGCGAGCCGACGAAGCGGTGCAGGTCCTCGCCCGACAGGAACGCCTCGATGAGGCCCTCGTCACCGGAGAGGTGCGCCATGATGCGCATCTCGATCTGCGAGTAGTCGGCGGTGAGCATCGTCTCGAACTCGGGGCCGTGCACGAACGCGGAGCGGATCTCGCGGCTCACCTCGGTGCGCACCGGGATGTTCTGCAGGTTCGGGTCGTTCGACGAGAGGCGGCCGGACGCGGAGCCGGTCTGGTCGTAGCGCGTGCGGATGCGCCCGTCGTCGTGGATCGCCTTGAGCAACGACTCGATGATCTGCGCGAGCTTCGTCGTCTCGCGGTGCTGCAGCAGCAGCCCGAGGAACGGGTGCGGATTCGTCTCCTGCAGGTCGGCGAGCGACTGCGCGTCGGTCGAGTAGCCCGTCTTCGTCGCCCGCGTCTTCGGCATGTCGAGCTCTTCGAAGAGCACGCTCTGCAGCTGCTTGGGGCTGCCGAGGTTCACCTCGCGCCCGATCACGCCGTACGCGGCCTCGGCGTGGCCGGCCGCCTGCTCGCGCATCTGGTCGAGGATGCGCTGCAGCACCTCGCGGTCCATGTGCACGCCCTGCTGCTCCATGCGGATGAGCGCGGGCATGAGCGGCAGCTCGATGTCGTCGAGCACCCCGAGCGTGCCGGGGTCGAGCCGCGGCCGCTGGGCGCGGGCGAGCTCACCGGTCAGCCACGCGACCGTGCCGAGCTCCTCGGGCTCGATCTCGGGCACGAGCTGGTTCGGATCGGGCGCCGGCAGCGTCGCGCCGAGCAGCGCCTCGGTCTGCCAGTCGAGCTCGAAGGTCTTCGGGGGCGCGGTCGGCGTCTGCAGCCACGCGGCGACGCGCGTGTCGTGGGCTGCGCCGCCGAGCACGAGGCCGGCGCGCTCGAGCGCCTTCTTCGACGCCTTGACGTCGTGGAGCGCCTTCGGGGCCTCCGACGCGAGCCAGGCGACGAATCCGTCGTAGTCGCCGGTGCCCGCCTTGTAGGGCACGTAGGCGCTCGCGCCCTCGGTCGCGACGCCGAAGCCGGCGATGCCGCCGACGCCGTCGTGGGCGATCGAGACGGCGACCGTGCCCTTCGCCCGTGAGAGCCACAGGTCGAGCTCCTCGTCGACGAGCTTCTGCACGGCGGGCGCCTGCACCTCCGGCTCGAGCGCGGCGACAGCCTCGCCGCTGCCCTCCTGCTTGAGCACGCGGTCGAGCAGCGTGCGGAACTGCAGGCGCTGGAAGACCTCGCGGAGCTTCGCCTCGTCGACCTGCCCGCGCGTGAGCTCGTCGGGCGTCACGCCGAGCTCGACGTCGGTGAGCAGCTTGTTGAGCCGGCGGTTGCGCTCGGCGCGCTCGCGCTGCTCGCGCAGGTTGTTGCCGACCACGCCCTTGATCTCGTCGGCGTGGGCGAGCAGGTTCTCGACGGTGCCGTACTGCGTGATCCACTTGACGGCCGTCTTCTCGCCGACCTTGTCGATGCCGGTGAGGTTGTCGCTCGTCTCGCCGACGAGCGCGGCGATCTCGGGGTACTGCTCGGGCTCGATGCCGTAGCGCTCGCGCACCGTCTCGGGCGTGTAGTGCTTGAGCTCGGAGACGCCGCGCACCGACGGGTAGAGCAGCGTGACGTCGTCGTTGACGAGCTGGATGGTGTCGCGGTCGCCGGAGACGACGAAGACGTCCATGCCCGCCTTGCGGCCCTCGACCGAGAGGGTCGCGAGGATGTCGTCGGCCTCGTAGTCCTCCTTCGAGATGGTGCGCACGCCCATCGCGTGCAGCGCCTCCTCGAGCAGCGGCACCTGGCCCTTGAACTCCTTCGGCGTCTCGTCGCGGGTGCCCTTGTACTCGGCGTACTCGCGGGTGCGGAACGAGAAGCGCGAGATGTCGAACGCGACCGCGAGGTGCGTCGGCCTGTGGTCCTGCAGCAGCTTGAGGAGCATCGACAGGAACCCGTGGATGGCGTTGGTGTGCTGCCCCTCCGAGTTGACGAAGTTCTCGAGCGGCAGGGCGAAGAACGCCCGGAACGCGAGGGAATGGCCATCGATGACCATGAGGGTAGGCTTCGTGTCCGACACGGTGGCCAGCCTAGCCGCCGCATCCGACACCACCTCCGGGAGCCCACGTGACCCAGCTCGACGCCCAGACGCAAGCGGTGCTCGATGCCCAGGGCGAGGTGCCCGGCGGCGAGCTCTCGGCGCGGATGGGCATCGAGTTCGTGAAGCTCTCGGCCGAGCACTCGATCGCGCGGATGCCGGTCGACGGCAACCGGCAGCCGGCCGGCTTCGTGCACGGCGGCGCGTACTGCGTCATCGCCGAGAGCCTCGGCTCGATCAGCGCCAACATCCACGCGGGCGACGGCGGCTACGCCGTGGGCGTCGACATCAACGCGACCCACACGCGCTCGATCACGAGCGGCTGGGTCAACGCGGAGTGCAAGGCGGTGCACCTCGGGCGCTCGATGACGGTGCACGAGATCGTCTGCACCGACGACGACGGCAACCGCGCCTCGACCCTCCGCATCACGAACTTCATCAAGCGCCACCCGAGCGCGTAGCCGCTCCTCCCCCATCCGAGTGGTCACTCCGGAGCCTGAGTGGTCACTCCCGCGCCTGAGTGGTCAATCCGGAGCGCGAGCGGTCACTCCCGACCTTGAGCGGTCAATCCGGAGCCTGGGCGGTCACTCCCGACCCTGAGCGGTCACTCCCGGACCTCAGTGGTCACTCCCGAGCATGAGCGGTCACTGCCGAGCGCGAGAGGCCATGACCCGCCGCGTCGAGACGCGGGCTGAGGGCGATCGCTCAAGCAGCGTTCCAGGAGGAGGAGCGCTCGTACGCGGCGACGATCCCCCGCAGGAGCTGCTTTCCCCCGTCGAGCAGATCGTCCTTCGTGACCACGATGATGTGCCAGCCCAACGCCCGCAGCTTCTCACGGCGGATGCGATCGCGCTCCTGCTGGGCAGGATCCGTGTGATGCTCGCCGTCGTACTCCACGGCCAGCTTGAGCCGGGGCCAGCTGAGGTCGAGTCGCGCGACGAACATGCCCGTCGCGTCGAACACCTCATGCTGGAGCACCGGCGCGGGCAGCGCGCCGATGATCAGGAGGCGCAGTAGGGATTCGCGCGGCGATTCCGACCCGACGCAGACGAGCGCCAGCGCTCGCCGAGCCAGGTTGAGCCCACGGGCTCCCTCGTAGCGCCGCAGCGCATCCGTCAAGTCTTGGACCGTGAGCGGATCACGCCGCTTCGTCGACACCAGCCAGTCCCCGACCGCGACCAGCTCCTCGAGGCTCAGCATGGTGGCCAGGTGCACGAACGTGTCGGCTCTCGCTTCCACCCGCAGCCCGTCGACCTCCTCCACTGCCGACTTGAGGCGGTGGCCGACGACGCCGGGCCGGCGCATGCGGGAGCCGCCAGTCGGAGACGCGAGGTGGACTCTGGCCTCCCTCTCGAACCGCGACGGCAGTGGCATGCCATGGATGCGTGCAGCGGTCGTGTGGCAGAAGAAGCTGTCCTGCCGCGCGAGCACGCGAACCGCCTCAAGCAGGGCTCGCGCCTCGTCGCCGACGGCCGCGGTGATGCGGGCGCCGCGGGCCGGTCTCGTGAACGCCATCGAGCGCAGCTCGGCTGCGGTGTATCCCCGCTCCAGGCCTTGCCGGATCGTGAAGCCGTGCGGACTCTCCATGCGGAGGATGATGCCTGCAGCGCTGCAGCCCGGCGATCGACTGTGGTGGCGGCTGTGGAGAGACGCTGTGCACAGGGCCTGCCATGTAGCGCGCTGATGACCGATCAAGCATCCGAGCTCACTGCTCATGCATGCGAACGACTGTCACATGCCGCCCGCTCACGGCGATGACTCTTCTCGGCGAGCGTGACCGCTCGCGGGCGGGACTGACCGCTCTCGCGCGGGCGTGACCACTCACGGGCGGGCGTGACCACTCACGGGCGGGAATGACCACTCAGGCGCGGGAATGACCACTCACGCGCGGGAATGACCACTCAGGCGCGGGAATGACCACTCACGCGCGGGAATGACCACTCACGCGCGGGAATGACCACTCAGGCGCGGGAATGACCACTCACGGGCGGGAGTGACCGCTCAACGGCGGGGATGAGCCGTCACGGGCGGGCGGACCGCGGCGGGCTACTTCTTGGGGGCGCCGAGCTGCTCGATGACGGCCTGCGCGACCTCTGCCATCGTGAGGCGGCGGTCCATCGAGGCCTTCTGGATCCAGCGGAACGCCTCCGGCTCGGCGAGGCCCATGCGCTGGTTCAGCAGGCCCTTCGCGCGATCGACGAGCTTGCGCGTCTCGAAGCGGTCGGCGAGGTCGGCGACCTCGCTCTCGAGCGTGCGGATCTGGTCCCAGCGGGCCAGCGCGATCTCGATCGCCGGCAGCAGGTCGTTCTGCGTGAACGGCTTCACGACGTAGGCGAGCGCCCCCGCCTCGCCGGCGCGCTCGACGAGCTCCTTCTGGCTGAAGGCCGTGAGCAGCACGACGGGCGCGATCTTCTCGGCGCTGATGCGCTCGGCCGCGGTGATGCCGTCCATCTTCGGCATCTTCACGTCCATGACGATGAGGTCGGGCTTCAGCTCCTTCGCGAGCTCGACCGCGCGCTCGCCGTCGCCCGCCTCGCCGATCACGTCGAAGCCGGCGGCCTGGAGCGTCTCGACGATGTCGAGGCGGATGAGCGACTCGTCCTCGGCGACGAGCACGGTGCGCGAGGTGGAGGGCGTCTCAGCAGGTGCGGACCCGAGCTCGGGCTCGGCGAAGAGGTCGTCGGTCATGAGCACTAGCCTAGTCTTCGGGCGAGGCGGGCTCCGCCCCGACCAGAGCCGGTGTGGCGGAATCGGCAGACGCGGCGCACTCAAACTGCGCTTCCGCGAGGAGTGTGGGTTCGAGTCCCACCACCGGCACGTGACATCGAAGGGCTCAAGCCAGCGCCAGCCGGCTTGAGCCCTTCGATGCGAGGTCGCGCAGCAGCCCCGAGGGGCCGCCTGCTACCCCTCGGCGGGGTGCGGCGCCGACGGGTGCGGCACCTGGATGCGGCGCAGGCCGTGGTAGGCCGGCACGGCCTCGGCGTGCACGTCGCCGACGCGGTGGATGCGCAGGTCGTTCGTCGAGCCGGACGTGCCGGGGGGCATGCCCGAGATGACGACGACCTTCTCGCCGACGGCCACGAGGCCCTCGCCGATGAGCACGTCGTCGACCTGGGCGATCATCTCGTCGGTGTGCGTGACGCGGTCGACCAGGCGGGTGTTCATGCCCCAGATCATCTGCATCCGGCACTCGATCTCGGGGTCGGGCGTGAAGCCGAACATCGGGATCGCGGGCCGCAGCCGCGACATGCGGCGCGCGGAGTCGCCGGACTCGGTGAAGACGACGATCGCCTTCGCCTCGACGAAGCTCGCGACCTCCATCGCGGCGAGCGTCACGGCGCCGCCCTGGGTGCGGGGCTTCGTGCCGAGCGGCGGGATGCGGCCGAGCCCCATCTCCTCCGCCGCGGAGACGATGCGCGCCATCGTCTCGATCGTCGTGATCGCGTGCTTGCCGACGCTCGTCTCGCCCGAGAGCATCACGGCGTCCGCGCCGTCGAGGATCGCGTTGGCGCAGTCGCTCGCCTCGGCGCGGGTGGGGCGCGAGTTCTCGATCATCGACTCGAGCACCTGCGTGGCGACGATGACGGGCTTCGCCCAGCGGCGGGCGAGCTCGACCGCGCGCTTCTGCACGAGCGGCACCTGCTCGAGCGGCAGCTCGACGCCGAGGTCGCCGCGGGCGACCATGATCGCGTCGAACGCGTCGATGATGTCGGCGAGGTTGTCGACGGCCTGCGGCTTCTCGATCTTCGCGACGACGGGCAGCTTCCTGCCCTCCTCCGCCATGATCTCGTGCACGCGCACGATGTCGGAGGCGTCGCGCACGAACGAGAGCGCGATGATGTCGGCGCCGAGGTCGAGCGCCCACCGCAGATCGGACTCGTCCTTCTCGCTGAGCGCCGGCACGTTCACGGCGACGCCGGGCAGGTTGATGCCCTTGTTGGAGCTCACCGGGCCGCCCACGACCACCTCGGTGATCACATCGGTCCCGGTGACCTCGAGCGCGCGCAGCGTGATGCGGCCGTCATCGATCAGCAGCGGGTCGCCCGGCTTGACGTCGGCGGGCAGGCCCTTGAAGGTCGTGCCGGCGCGCTGGCCGTCGCCCTCGATCTCTTCGGTGGTGATCGTGAAGCGCTCGCCCTCGACCAGCTCGAACGGGCCTCCGGGGATCTTGCCGAGGCGGATCTTCGGGCCCTGCAGGTCGACCAGGATGCCGACCGGCATGTGCAGCTCGTCAGAGGCGCGGCGGATGTTCGCGTACACCTCCTCGTGCACGCTGCGGTCTCCATGGCTGAGGTTCATGCGCGCGACGTTCACGCCGGCCGCGATCGCGGCCTTCGTGTGCTCGTAGCCGGCGAGGGCGGGCCCCCACGTCGCGACGATCTTGGCTCGTCTCATCGGGTTCTCTTTCCGTTTTCGCGCCGCCTGGGTGTTCGGCGCGGACGCCCCCATCCTTCCAGAGGGAGGCGTCCGCTGCCGACGTGCGCGGCTCGGTGCGAGCGGCGTGGCGTCAGACCGCGGCGAACGGCCGGTCCGTGGCGCGCACGGGGGCCGGCAGCTCGGTCGAGCCCTCGAGGTAGGCGTCGACCGTGGCGGCCGCCGCGCGGCCCTCGGCGATCGCCCACACGATGAGCGAGGCGCCGCGACCGGCGTCACCCGCCACGAACACGCCGGGCGCGTCCGTCGCGAAGTCGGGACGCCGCTCGGGCACGCCGCGCTGGAACGGGACGTCGAGCGCCTCGCCGATCGAGGCGTCCGCGCCGGTGAAGCCGAGCGCGAGCAGCACGAGGTCTGCGGGGATCTCGCGCTCGGTGCCGGGCTTCGGGCGGCGCACGCCGTCGACGATCTCGGTGTCGGCGACGAGCAGCGCGCGCACCTCGCCGGCCTTGTTCGCGAGGAACTCGACGGTCGAGACGAGGTAGCTGCGCTCGCCGCCCTCCTCGTGGCTCGACTGCACCTCGAAGATCGCCGGGTGCACGGGCCACGGCTGGTGCTCCGGGCGCTCCGAGGGCGGCTGCACGCCGATCGCGAGGTTCGTGACCGAGACCGCGCCCTGCCTGTGCGCGGTGCCGATGCAGTCGGCGCCGGTGTCGCCGCCGCCGAGGACGACGACGTGCTTGCCGGCCGCGGTGATCTGGTGCTCCGGCGTCGTGCCGGCGACCGCGCGGTTCTGCTGCACGAGGTAGTCCATCGCGAGGTGCACGCCGTCGAGCGAGCGGCCCGGGATCTCGAGCTCGCGCGCGACGGGCGCGCCGGTCGCGATCACCACGGCGTCGAAGCGGGCGCGCAGCTGCTCCCACGTGAGGTCGCGGCCGATCTCGACGCCCGCCCGGAAGCGGGTGCCCTCGGCGGTCATCTGCGCGAGGCGGGCGTCGAGCTGCCGCTTCTCGAGCTTGAAGTCGGGGATGCCGTAGCGCAGCAGGCCGCCGATGCGGTCGTCGCGCTCGTACACGGCGACCGTGTGGCCGGCGCGGGTGAGCTGCTGGGCGGCGGCGAGCCCGGCGGGGCCGGAGCCGACCACGGCGACCGTCTTGCCGGTGAGGCGGGCGGGCGGGTGCGGCTCGGTCCAGCCGTTCGCGAACGCCTCGTCGGCGATCGACTGCTCGATCGACTTGATCGTCACGGCCGGCTGGTTGATGCCGAGCACGCACGACGACTCGCACGGCGCCGGGCAGAGCCTGCCGGTCAGCTCCGGGAAGTTGTTCGTCGCGTGCAGGCGGTCGCTCGCCGCCCTGCCCTCGCCGCGCCAGGTGAGGTCGTTCCACTCCGGGATGAGGTTGCCGAGCGGGCAGCCCTGGTGGCAGAAGGGCACGCCGCAGTCCATGCAGCGGCCCGCCTGCCGGCGGAGCACGGCCTTGTCGCCCGGCTCGCCGATCTCGCGCCAGTCGAGGATGCGCACGGGCACCGGGCGCTTCTTCGGGAGCTCCCGCTCCGTCACCTTCAGGAATCCACGAGGATCAGCCACCGGTCACCTCCAGGATCTGCCGCCAGATGTTGTCCGAATCGGGGTCGACGCCCTGCCGCTCCGCGTCGAGGCGGATGGATCGCACCATCGCCCAGTCGCGCGGCACGAGCTTCGAGACGCGCTGCAGGCCGCGCTCGAGCAGGGCCTCGGCGACGGTCGAGCCGGTCAGCTCGACGTGGCGGGCGAGGATCGCGCGCAGCTCGATCTCGTCCTCCTCGTCGAGCTGCTCGACGCGCAGCTCGCCCTGATGCCACGCGTCCTGGTTGAGCAGCCGCTCGTCGAGGTCGAGCACGTAGGCGATGCCGCCCGACATGCCGGCGCCGATGTTGCGCCCGGTCGAGCCGAGGATGACGGCGATGCCGCCGGTCATGTACTCGAGCGCGTGGTCGCCCACGCCCTCGCAGACCGCCGTCGCGCCGGAGTTGCGCACCAGGAAGCGCTCGCCGACGATGCCGCGCAGGTAGAGCTCGCCGCTCGTCGCGCCGTAGCCGATGACGTTGCCGGCGATGACGTTCTCCTCGGCGACGAGCGCCGCGCCCTCCGCGGGCTGCACGGTCACGAGGCCGCCGGAGAGGCCCTTGCCGACGTAGTCGTTCGCGTCGCCGTGCAGGCGCAGCGCGATGCCACGGGGCACGAAGGCGCCGAGCGACTGCCCCGCGGAGCCGCGGAGCGTCAGGTCGACGGTGCCGGGCTCGAGGCCGTCGGCGCCGGCGTGCAGCGTCACCGCGTTGCCGAGCATCGTGCCGACGGCGCGGTCGGTGTTGGCGATCTCGAGGTCGAGCACGAGCCGCTCCCCCGCCTCGAGCGCGCGTCGCAGCGGCTCGAGCAGTCGCGTGTCGAGCTGCTGCTCGAGCTCGTGGTCCTGCGAGGTCTGCCGGCGCGGCGCACCGAGCGCGCCCTGCGGCTGCGCGAGCACCGGCGCGAGGTCGAGCCCGTCGGCCTTCCAGTGCGCGACGGCGTGGTCGACCTCGAGCAGGTCGCCGCGGCCGATCGCCTCGTCGAGGCTGCGGAGGCCCAGCGACGCGAGCAGCTCGCGCACCTCCTGCGCGATGAACTCGAAGAACTGGACGACGAACTCCGGCTTGCCGGTGAAGCGCTGCCGCAGCACGGGGTTCTGCGTCGCGACGCCCACCGGGCAGGTGTCGAGGTGGCAGACGCGCATCATGATGCAGCCGGAGACGACGAGCGGCGCCGTGGCGAAGCCGAACTCCTCGGCGCCGAGCAGCGCGCCGACGATGACGTCGCGGCCGGTCTTCAGCTGGCCGTCGACCTGCACGCTCACGCGCTCGCGCAGGCCGTTGACCATGAGCGTGTGCTGCGTCTCGGCGAGGCCGATCTCCCACGGCGTGCCCGCGTGCTTGAGCGAGTTCAGCGGGCTCGCGCCCGTGCCGCCGTCGTGGCCGGAGACGAGCACGACGTCGGCCTTCGCCTTCGCGACGCCCGCGGCGACCGCGCCGATGCCGGACTGCGAGACGAGCTTCACGTGCACCCGCGCGGCCGGGTTCGACCGCTTGAGGTCGAAGATCAGCTGCTTGAGGTCCTCGATCGAGTAGATGTCGTGGTGCGGCGGCGGCGAGATGAGGCCGACGCCGGCGGTCGCGTGCCGCGTGCGCGCGACCCACGGGTACACCTTCTGCGGCGGTAGCTGGCCGCCCTCGCCGGGCTTCGCGCCCTGCGCCATCTTGATCTGGATGTCGTCGGCGTGCGTCAGGTACATGCTCGTCACGCCGAAGCGGCCGGAGGCGACCTGCTTGATGGCGCTGCGCCGCTCGGGGTCGAGCAGCCGGTCGACGTCCTCGCCGCCCTCGCCGGTGTTCGACTTCGCGCCCAGCCGGTTCATGGCGATCGCGAGCGTCTCGTGCGCCTCCTGCGAGATCGAGCCGTAGCTCATCGCGCCGGTCGAGAAGCGCTTGACGATCGACGCGACCGACTCGACCTCGTCGAGCGGCACGGGGGTCGCGCTCTCGCGCAGCCGCAGGAGGCCGCGGAGCGTCTTGAGCTCCTCCGCCTGGTCGTCGACCATGCGGGTGTACTCGCGGAACACGTCGTAGCGGCCGGTGCGCGTCGAGTGCTGCAGCTTGAAGACGGTCTCGGGGTTGAACAGGTGCGGGGCGCCGTCGCGGCGCCACTGGTACTCGCCGCCGGTCGTGAGCCGCTCGTGCGCGATCGGCGCCCGCTCGTCCGGGTAGGCGGAGCGGTGGCGGAGGCGGTTCTCCTCGGCGATCACGTCGAGGCCGACGCCGCCGAGCGGCGAGTGCGTGCCGGTGAAGTAGCGGTCGACGACGTCGCGCGAGAGCCCGATGGCCTCGAACGCCTGCGCGCCGCCGTAGGCGCCGACGGTCGAGATGCCCATCTTCGACATGATCTTCGTGACGCCCTTGCCGAGCCCCTTGATGACGTTGCGCACGGCGGTGTCGACGTCGGCCCCGAGCTGGCCCGAGAGCGCGAGCTGCTCCGCCGTCTCCATCGCGAGGTACGGGTTCACGGCGCTCGCGCCGTAGCCGATCAGCAGCGCGACGTGGTGCACCTCGCGCACGTCGCCGGCCTCGACGACGATGCCGACGCGCATCCGCGTGGATGCCTTGATGAGGTGGTGGTGCACCGCGCTCGTCATGAGCAGCGTCGGGATGGGCGCGAGCTGGTCGGTCGAGTCGCGGTCGGAGAGGATGACGAACTGCGCGCCCTCGGCGATCGCCTCATCGACCTCGCGGCACATCGCGTCGATGCGGCGCTCCATGGCCTCCGGCCCGTCCTCGACCCGGTAGAGCCCCTTCACGACGACGGTGCGGCGCGAGCCGGGCGTGCGGTCGATCGAGCGGATCTTGGCGAGCTGGTCGTTGTCGATCACCGGGAAGTCGACGATGATCTGGCTCGCGTGCGACGGCGTGGCCGTGAGCAGGTTGCGCACCGGGCCGATGCCCATCGTCATGCTCGTGACGATCGACTCGCGCAGGGAGTCGAGCGGCGGGTTCGTCACCTGGGCGAACGCCTGCTTGAAGTAGTCGAACAGCAGTCGCGGCCGGTCGGAGAGCGCCGCGATCGGGGTGTCGGAGCCCATCGCGCCGAGCGGCTCGGCGCCGGTCTTCGCCATCGGGGCGATGAGGATCCGCACCTCCTCCTCGGTGTAGCCGAAGGTGCGCTGGCGGCGCACCACGGATGCGGCGGTGTGCGCCACGTGCTCGCGGTCGGGCAGGTCGGCGAGGTGGATGCGGCTCGACTCGAGCCACTCCCCCCACGGCTCCATGGCGGCGAGCTCGCGCTTGACCTCCTCGTCGGGCACGAGCCTGCCGGCCTCCGTGTCGACGAGGAAGAGCCTGCCGGGCTGCAGCCGGCCGCGGCGGACGACGCGGCTCGGGTCGATCGGCAGCACGCCGGTCTCGCTCGCGAGCACGACGAGGCCGTCGGAGGTCTCGAGCCAGCGGCCCGGGCGCAGGCCGTTGCGGTCGAGCGTCGCGCCGACGATCGAGCCGTCGGTGAAGCTGATCGCGGCCGGGCCGTCCCACGGCTCCATGAGCAGCGAGTGGTACTCGGCGAAGTCGCGCAGGTCCTGCGGCATGTCGGGCTGGTTCTCCCACGCCTGCGGCACCATCATCATGATCGCGTGCGGCAGCGAGCGGCCCGCGAGGGTCAGCAGCTCGAGCACCTCGTCGAACGACGCGGAGTCGCTCATGCCGGGGGTGACGATCGGCTTGAGCGGGCGCAGGTCGCCGAGCAGCTCGCTCGCGAGCTGCGACTCCCGGGCGCGCATCCAGTTGCGGTTGCCCTCGACGGTGTTGATCTCGCCGTTGTGGGCGATCATGCGCATCGGCTGCGCGAGCGGCCAGGACGGGAACGTGTTCGTGGAGTAGCGCGAGTGGACGATCGCGAGCTTCGTCTCGAAGCGCGGGTCCGAGAGGTCGGGGTAGAACGGCTCGAGCTGGAGCGTCGTCACCATGCCCTTGTAGGTGATGGTGCGGCTCGACAGCGACGGCAGGTACTCGCCGACCTCGCGCTCGACGCGCTTGCGCAGCCGCCAGGCGAGCCGGTCGAGCTCGATGCCGGCGACCGGCGAGCCGGCGGCGCTGACGAAGAGCTGCTCGATCGCCGGCATGGCGCCGCGCGCGAGCTTGCCGAGCGCGTCGGGTGCGATCGGCACCTCGCGCCAGCCGAGCACGCGCAGGCGCTCCTGGCCGGCGATCTCCTCGATCCGGGCGCGCGCGTCGGCGCGCTCGGCAGGGTCGAGCGGCAGGAACGCGAGCCCCGCGGCGTAGGCGCCCGCGGCCGGCAGCTCGAAGCCGACCACCGCGCGCAGGAACGCGTCGGGCATCTGCGTGAGGATGCCGGCGCCGTCGCCGGTGCCGGCGTCGGAGCCGACGGCACCGCGGTGCTCGAGGTTGCGCAGCGCGTCGAGCGCGAGCGCGACGATGTCGTGGCCCGCGGTGCCGCGGGTGGTGGCCACCATCGCGAGGCCGCACGAGTCCCGCTCGTGACGCGGGTCGTACATGCCGGTCGCGGGGGGCATCGCCGCGCCCCGGATGGGGGCGGCGGGGTTCGGACGCTCGCTGGATGCTCGCATCGTGCTCCTCTGCTCTCGCTGTGGGAGCGGGACGCCGTCGGCCCGCGGCGCGCCGGAAGGCGCGTGACTATCTCGTGGCGGCCGCGGGATCAGCGGCGGGCTCGGCGTCGTCCTGGGTGCGGGACTCCGGGAGCTCGGTGTAGACATCTGAGTCTACGCCCTCCTCGGCACCGGGCTCGCGCCCGGGCTGCCAGGGCGACGGCTCGAGGCCCGGGTGGCGGCGGGTCTGCACGATCCAGACCACCACGCCGATCGCGATCGCGAGGAACGCCATCCACACGTTCGTGCGGATGCCGAGGAACAGCTCGGACGGGTCGAGGCGGATCGTCTCGAACACCGAGCGGCCGAGGCCGTACCAGACGAGGTAGAGCGCGACCAGGCGGCCCCACTGCACGTCGCGCTTGCGGTCGAGCCACAGCAGCACCGCGGCGCCGAGCACGTTCCAGACGATCTCGTACGCGAACGTGGGGTGGAAGAGCGTGTCGGCGGGCAGCCCGACCGGGAAGGCCGGGTTCGACGCCTCGATCTCGAGGCCCCACGGCAGGCCGGTCGGCTGGCCGAACAGCTCGTGGTTGAACCAGTTGCCGAGCCGGCCGAACGCCTGGGCCAGCAGCAGGCCGGGTGCGAGCGCGTCGGCGAAGGTCGTGAAGCGCACGCCCGTCTGCCGGCAGCCGAGCCAGACGCCGAGCGCACCGCCGATGAGGGCGCCGAAGATCGCGATGCCGCCCTCCCAGATGTACAGCGCGGTCATCGGGTCGCGGCCCGGTCCGAAGTAGTCGTCCGGGTGCGTCGCGACATGGAAGATGCGGGCGGCGATGATGCCGAGCAGCACGGCCCACACGGCGATGTCGATGACGTAGCCGGCGTCGACGCCCCGCTGGCGCAGGCGCCAGCCGGTGAGCAGCGTCGCGACGACGATGCCCGCGAGGATGCAGAGCGCGTAGGTCTGGATGCCCCACGTCGGCCCGACGATGCGCAGGAACATCGCGAGGACGATGCCGGTGGCGACCGAGCCCACGAGCGTCCACGCGGCGTCGCGCTTCGAGAGGCGGCTGGTGAGCGCGCGGACGAGCAGCGCGACGACGGTGATGACGAGGCCGAGCACGACGCCGAAGAGCACGGCGCCGAGCACCGAGCCCTGCACGAGCGGCAGCACGCCGATGGCGTCGAGCCAGGCGCCGAGCGGCACCTGCTGCCACTCGGGGCTCGGGCTCGGGATGCTCTGGAAGACGGTGGTCACGCGGAGGCGTCCTTCTGTGGGCTGGACGAGGCGGTGCTCGACGGTGCGGTGGCCGGCGCGGCGTCGGCCGGGCCGTCGTCGAGTGTACCGGCGGCGAGGGACGCGGCGAGCTCGCGGACGGCGGGCACGCCGCCGGCGCCGAGCGCGCGGACGAGCGCGGAGCCGACGATGGCGCCGTCGGCGTAGGTCAGCACGTCGCGCACCTGGTCTGCGGTGGAGATGCCGAGGCCGACGCAGCGCAGCGCCGTCGTGCCGGCCGCTGCCGCGCGCGCGGCGATGCGGTCGGCGAGCGCCCGCGCGGCGTCGTCGACGTCGGTGCGGGCACCGGTCGTCCCCATGGTCGAGACGGTGTAGACGAAGCCGCGCGAGGCCTCGACCGCCCGGTCGATGCGGGCGTCCGACGACGACGGCGCGGCGAGGAAGACCCGGTCGAGGTCGTGGCGCTCGGCGGCGGCGAGCCAGTCGGCGGCGTTCTCGGGCGTGAGGTCCGGGGTGATGAGGCCGGCGCCGCCCGCCGCGGCGAGCTGCTCGGCGAACCGGTCGACGCCGTAGCGCAGCACGGGGTTCCAGTAGGTCATGACGAGCACCGGCGCGCTCGTGCGCGCGGTGATCGCCGCGACCGCCTCGAACAGCTCCTCGAGCCGGAAGCCCCGCTCGAGCGTCGACTGGGTCGCGGCCTGGATGACGGGGCCGTCCATGCCGGGGTCGGAGTACGGCACGCCGAGCTCGATCGCGGTGCAGCCCGCGTCGGCGATCGCGACGGCTGCCTCGATGCTCGTGGCGAGGTCGGGGAAGCCGACCGGGAGGTAGCCGATCAGGGCACGCCCGCCGCTCGCGCGGATGGCGTCCTCGGTCGTGATGCGCGCGGTCACTGCTGCCTCGCGTCCTCGTCGAGCACGTCGAACCAGCGGCCCGCGGTCGCCACGTCCTTGTCACCGCGCCCCGAGAGCGAGACGAGCAGGGTCGAGCCGGGCTGCTCGCGCGCGAGCCGCATCGCGCCCGCGATCGCGTGCGCCGACTCGATGGCGGGGATGATGCCCTCGGCGCGCGTGAGCGCGAGGAACGCCTCCATGGCCTCCGCGTCGCTCACCGGCTGGTACTCGGCGCGGCCGATGTCGTGCAGCCACGCGTGCTCCGGGCCGACGCCCGGGTAGTCGAGGCCCGCGGAGATCGAGTGCGACTCGAGGGTCTGGCCGTCACCGTCCTGCAGGAGGTACGTGCGCATGCCGTGCAGCAGGCCGGGCTCGCCGCGCTCGATCGACAGCGCGTGGCGCTCGGTGTCGGCGCCGTCGCCGGCCGCCTCGAGGCCGATGAGCCGCACGTCGGCGTCGTCGAGGAAGGCGTGGAAGATGCCCATCGCGTTCGAGCCGCCGCCCACGCACGCGAGCACGGCATCCGGCAGTCCGCCGGTCATCGCGATGGTCTGCTCGCGCGCCTCCTCGCCGATGGCGCGGTGGAAGTCGCGCACCATCTCGGGGAACGGGTGCGGGCCCGCCACGGTGCCCATGAGGTAGTGGGTGGAGTCGACGTTCGCCACCCAGTCGCGGAGGCCCTCGTTGATGGCGTCCTTGAGGGTGCGGGAGCCGCTCGTGACCGGCACGACCTCGGCACCGAGCAGGCGCATCCGCGCGACGTTGAGCGCCTGGCGCTCGGTGTCGACCTCGCCCATGTAGACGACGCACTCCATGCCGAACAGCGCCGCCGCGGTCGCGGTCGCGACGCCGTGCTGGCCCGCGCCGGTCTCGGCGATGAGGCGCGTCTTGCCGAGCCGCTGCGCGACGAGCGCCTGCCCCAGCACGTTGTTGATCTTGTGGCTGCCGGTGTGGTTGAGGTCCTCGCGCTTCAGCAGGATGCGCGCTCCCGCCTGCTCGCTGAGGCGGCTCGCCTCGGTGAGCATCGAGGGCCGGCCGGTGTAGTCGCGCGAGAGGCGCGCGAACTCGGCCTGGAACGCCGGGTCGGCCTTGCACGCCTCGTAGCACGCGGCGAGCTCGTCGATCGCGGCCATGAGCGGCTCGGGCATGAAGACGCCGCCGTACCCGCCGAACCAGGGGCCGTGGTGGTCGCGCAGCGAGGCTGCCGGTGCATCGGTCATGCTGCTCTCCCGAACTCTGCGACGCGCGACTCGGGGTCGCCGTCGGTGACGAGGGCTTCGCCGACGAGCACTGCGTCGGCGCCGTCGCGCCGGTACCGCGCGACGTCCGCCGCGCTCTGCACACCCGACTCCGCCACGGCGACGACGCCGTCGGGGATGCGCGCGCGGAGCTCCGCGAAGCGCTCGGGGTGCATGGTGAAGGTCTTGAGGTCGCGCGTGTTGACGCCCAGGATCCGGGCGCCGGCCTCGAGCGCCGCGTCGATCTCGTGCTCGTCATGGACCTCGACGAGCACCGACAGGCCCAGCTGCGTCGCGAAGCGGTGCAGCTCGGCGAGCCGGGCGGGCTCGAGCGAGGCGACGATGAGCAGGGCGAGGTCGGCGCCGAACGCCCGCGCCTCGAGCAGCTGGTACTCGTCGGCGATGAAGTCCTTGCGCAGCACCGGCACCGACACCGCGGCGCGCACGGCGCGCAGGTCGTCGAGCGAGCCGAGGAACCGGCGCTCCTCGGTGAGCACGCTGATGGCGGTCGCGCCGCCCGCCTGGTAGCGCGCGGCGAGCGAGGCGGGCTCGGGGATGTCGGCGAGCGCGCCCTTCGACGGGCTCGCGCGCTTCACCTCGGCGATGATGTGCGGGCCGTCGGAGTCCGGCTTGGGCGTGCCGAGGATGGCGGCGGCATCGAGGGGCGTCGGCGTCTGGAGCGCGATCGACTCCAGGCGGTCGGCGGGCAGCGCGGCTCGGCGCCGCGCCGCGTCCTCGAGCGCGCCCGCGGTGAGCGCGTCGAGCACGGCCTAGTGGCCCTGCGGGCCGAAGCCGGCGCGGTTCAGGATCGGCCAGAGGATGATGCCGACGACGAGCAGGCCGGCGCTCGCCCACACGAGCAGCGGCATGTCGAGGAAGAAGAAGAGGGTGCCGAGCGTGAACGCGGCGATCATCACGAGCACGCTGGCCCAGGCTGCGCGCGAGTGGCCGTGGCCCGGGTCGCCGAACGACTCGTCCTGCTCGGTCATGCTCAGCTCAGCTGCGTGCTGCTCGGTGATGCCGGTGCGTGCGCTCACGATGCTCCTCGGGTCGATCCTCCGGCGCGCTGGCGCGCCACCTCCCCAGTCTACCGAGTCGGGTCGTCGCCGTCGTCCATGACATCCCACGCGAGGCCGGACCCGCTCCGCTCGTAGCGGGCGGCCCGGCGTGCGCGCGCGGGCCAGCGACGCGCCGTGATGAGGACCCACACGCCGGCGGCGGCGGCGACGAGGCCCGCGGCGATACCGACGAGCGGCCACGCGGTCGTCGCGGTCGCCGCGAGCTCCGCCTGCTGGGCGGTGCCGGCGAGCCCGGTCGCGTCGGCGACCAGCGTGGTGAGCGCGCCCCCGACGCCGGCCTGCGCGCCGCCGGCGTGGACGGCGAGCAGCGCGCCGAGCAGCAGCGCCAGGGCGCCGAGCACGAGCCGCCACACCTTCCCGGCGATCGGCAGCACGAGCGCGAGCGCGACGGTCGCGAGCGACAGCGTCGCCATCGCGCCCGCGACGTCCTGCCCGGCGACCGCGAGGACGCGGCCGTCGAGCAGCGTCGCGCTCCCCCACGCCTGCGTGGCGGCGAGCAGCCCCATCGCGCCGGCGAGCAGCAGCCCCAGCACCGCCGCGACGCGCGCGCTCATGCGCCCCGGCGCATCGAAGAGGCGACGGCGACCGCGCGCAGCGGCGCAGCTGCCTTGCTGCGCACCTCCTGCAGCTCGGTCTCCGGGTCGCTGTCGGCGACGAGCCCGGCGCCCGACTGCACGTGCGCGACGCCGTCGCGCATCGTCACGGTGCGGATGGCGATCGCGAGATCCGCGTCGCCGGCGAGGTCGAGCCATCCCACGACGCCGCCGTAGACCCCGCGCTGCGCTGGCTCGAGCTCGTCGATGATGGCGAGCGCGCGCGGCTTCGGCGCGCCCGAGAGCGTGCCCGCCGGGAAGGTCGCGCGGAACGCGTCGACGGCGGTCGCGTCGTCGCGCATCCGGCCCTCGACGGTCGAGACGATGTGCATGATGTGGCTGAAGCGCTCGATCGCCATGAGCTCGGTGACGGCGACCGTGCCGGGCACGCACACCTTCGCGAGATCGTTGCGGGCGAGGTCGACGAGCATGACGTGCTCGCTGCGCTCCTTGGGATCGGCGAGCAGCTCGTCGGAGAGCGCGCGGTCGGCGACCGCATCGGCGCCGCGCGGGCGGCTGCCGGCGATCGGATGCATCGTGGCAGCGCCGTCGTGCACCGTCACGAGCGCCTCGGGGCTCGAGCCGACGACCGCGTAGGGGGCACCCGCGGCGTCCTCGAGCGAGAGCAGGTAGAGGTACGGCGAGGGGTTGAGCATGCGCAGCACGCGGTAGACCTCGAGCGGGTCGGCGTCGGTCTCGAGGTCGAAGCGCGCCGAGAGCACGACCTGGAAGACGTCGCCGTCGACGATGTGCTGCTTCGAGGTGCCCACCATCGCGCGGAAGTCCTCGGCGCTCACGCGCGCGCTGGGCTCGGGCGCGGCATCGCGGTCGAGCACGGCGAGCGAGCCGGCCTCCGGGCGGGCGAGCTCGGCCTCGAGCGCGTCGAGCCGCGACTGCGCGTCGTGCCACAGCGCATCCGCGTCGTCGACGCCGTCGTGCAGCACGTTCGCCACGAGGTGCGCGGCGCCGGTGCGGTGGTCGAGCACGACGAGCGTGGCGACGAGCGACATCGCGATCGCGGGCACGTCGACCTCGCGCGGCGGCGCGTCCGGGAGCCGCTCGAGCTCGCGCACCGCCTCCCAGCCGATGTGGCCGACGAGGCCGCTCGTGAGCCGCGGCAGGCCGTCGATGCGCGGCGTCGCCCAGCGGCGCAGCACGTGCTCGATGGTGTCGAGCCCGGTGCGCGGGGCGTCGTCGCCCAGCAGCCGCTCCGTGGTGACCGTCTCGGAGCGCCAGCGCACCTCGCCGCGGTCGGCGGTGAGCTGCCCGAAGGAAGCGACACCCACGAACGAGTACCGGCTCCAGACGCCCTGCTGGGCCGACTCGAGCAGGAAGGTGCCCGCTCGGCCCGCGGCGACGCGGCGGTAGACGCCCACGGGCGTCTCGGCGTCGAGGAACACCTCGCGCACGACCGGCACGACGCTGTGGTGCGGCAGCAGCGCGTCGAAGGCCGCGCGATCGGTGGTCGTCACGCGTCGTCCCGATCGGCGGACGGCGCGGCCGCCTGGCCGGTCTGCGTGGGCGCGGTCTGCATGGGCACCGGCGTGAAGAAGCACGAGCGCGCGCCGGTGTGGCACGCGGGGCCTGTCTGGTCGACGCGCACGAGCAGCGCGTCGCCGTCGCAGTCGAGCGCGATCGAGCGCGGCACCTGGATGTTGCCGGAGGTGTCGCCCTTGCGCCAGTACTCCTGGCGCGAGCGCGACCAGAACGTGACGCGGCCCTCGGTCGCGGTGCGCCGCAGCGCCTCCTCGTCCATGTAGCCGACCATGAGCACGTCGCCGGTCGCGTCCTCCTGGATGACGGCGGCGACGAGGCCGTCGGCGTCGAGCTTGAGGGGCGGGATCCGCAGCATCCCGTCGCGGACCCGAGCATCGCCGGCCCCGGTGCCATCGATGTGCGTGTCGCTCATCGGACCGTCACCCCTGCCTCGCGCATCGCGGCCTTGACCTCGCCGATCGTGCACTGGCCGCTGTGGAAGATGCTCGCGGCGAGCACCGCGTCGGCGCCCGCGGCGACGGCCGGGGCGAAGTGCGCGGGGCCGCCCGCGCCGCCGGAGGCGATCACCGGCGTGGTCGCGACCGCGCGCACGGCGGCGAGCAGCTCGAGGTCGAAGCCCTCCTTCGTGCCGTCGGCGTCGATCGAGTTGACGAGCAGCTCGCCGACCCCGCGCGCGACGCCCTCGCTCGCCCACGCGAGCGCGTCGAGGCCCGCACCGCGGCTGCCGCCGTGCGTCGTGACCTCGAAGCCGGAGGGCTGCGACGACGAGCGGCGCACGTCGAGCGACAGGACGAGCACCTGCGACCCGAAGTCGGCGACGATGCGGTCGATGAGCTCGGGGTCGCGGATCGCGGCGGAGTTGACGCCCACCTTGTCGGCGCCGTGCGCGAGCAGCCGCGCGACGTCGTCGCGGCTGCGCACGCCGCCGCCGACCGTCAGCGGGATGAAGATCTGCTCGGCGGTGCGCTCGACGACGTCGAGCATGGTGCCGGCGTCGTCGACCGTCGCCTTCACGTCGAGGAACGTCAGCTCGTCGGCTCCCTGCGCGGCGTAGCGCGCGGCGAGCTCGACCGGATCGCCCTGGTCGGTGAGGCCCTGGAACTGCACGCCCTTGACGACGCGGCCGTGCGCGACGTCGAGGCACGGGATGACCCGGGTGGCGAGCGTCGACGTGGCGGTCATCAGCTTCGCCGGCATCAGATGCGCGCGGCGTGGATGCGCGTCACGATGATCGCGCGCGCGCCCACGTCGGCGAGCGCGTCCATGATGGCGTTCGTCTCGGCGCGGCGCACCATGACGCGGACGGCCGCCCACTCGGGGTCGTGCAGGGGGCTCACCGTCGCGCTCTCGAAGCCGGAGGCGACGCCGATCGCTGCGTCGAGGCGCGAGCGCTCGATGTCGTAGTCGACGAGCACGTAGTCGCGCGCGACGATCACGCCGTCGAGCCTGCGCTTGAGCGTCGAGAGGCCAGGCGCGTCGCGGCCGCTCGTGATGAGCACCGCCTCGCTCGACAGGATCGGGTCGCCGAAGACCTCGAGGCCCTGGGCGCGCAGCGTCGCACCGGTCTCGACGACGTCGGCGACGGCATCCGCGACCCCGAGCCGCACCGCGGACTCGACGGCGCCGTCGAGGCGCACGAGCGTGGCCTCGACGCCGAGCGACGCGAGGTGCTGCTCGACGAGCACGGTGTACGACGACGCGACGCGGGCGCCGGCGAGGTCCTGCACCGACCCGAAGCGGCCGGCCTGACCGGCGAAGCGGAACGTCGAGCGCGCGAAGCCGAGCCCCTGCACCTCGGTCGCGGGCGAGCCCGAGTCGAGCAGCAGGTCGCGGCCGGTGATGCCGACGTCGAGCGCACCGGAGCCGACGTAGGTGGCGATGTCGCGCGGGCGGAGGTAGAAGAACTCGACCTCGTTGCGCGCGTCGACGGAGATGAGCTCCTTCGCGTCGCGGCGGCCGCGGTAGCCGGCCTCCTCGAGCATCCAGGCGGCCGTCTCGGCGAGCGAGCCCTTGTTGGGCACGGCGATCTTCAGCATGGCTTCCTCAGGTCTCTGACGGGTGTGGGATGCGCGTCAGAGATGTCGGTAGACGTCCTGCAGGGTGATGCCCTTCGCCAGCATGAGCACCTGCAGGTGGTACAGCAGCTGCGAGATCTCGAGCGCCGCGTCCTCGTCGGTCTCGTGCTCCGCCGCCATCCAGACCTCGGCGGCCTCCTCGACGATCTTCTTGCCGATCTCGTGCACGCCGGCGTCGACGGCCGCGACGGTGCCGGATCCCTCACGGCGCTCGGCGAGGGTGCGCTCGAGCTCCGCGTACAGCTCGTCGAAGGTCTTCACCGCTCCAGGCTACCGGGCTGGAGCATGCCCGCCTCCCGCAGCGCGTCGATGCGCGCGGCCGGATCGGCGTGCCCGTAGACGGCCGAGCCGGCGACGAAGACGTCAGCGCCCGCGGCCGCAGCGATGGGCAGCGTGTCGTCGGTGATGCCGCCGTCGACCTGCAGCGCGAGCTCGATGCGCAGCTCGTCGGCGCGGTCGCGGAGCTGCCGCAGCTTGGGCATCATGTCGGCCATGAAGGCCTGGCCGCCGAAGCCGGGCTCGACGGTCATGACGAGCACCATGTCGAACTCGGGCAGGTGCTCGAGCACCCGGTCGATGTGCGTGCCGGGCTTGACGGCGATCGCGGAGCGCGTGCCGCGGGCGCGCAGCTCGCGCGCGATCGCGACGGCGTCGCGGGTGGCCTCCGCGTGGAACGTGACGGAGTCGACGCCGTCGATCGCGTACTGGTGGGCCCACGTGTCGGGGTCGTCGATCATCAGGTGCACGTCGAGCGGCAGCCGCGTCACCTCGGCGATGCGCTGCACCATCGGCAGCCCGAAGGTGAGGTTCGGGACGAAGTGCGCATCCATGATGTCGACGTGCACGCCGTCGGCCGTCGCGATCTTCTCGAGATCGCGCTCGAGGTTCACGAAGTCGGCCGACAGGATGCTGGGGTGGATCCTGACCATGGGTCCAGCCTAGCCGCGGGGGCGGGCGGGGGCGGTCGAGGGGGATGCGGGGGTCGTCGGGGGCTCTGGTGGGCGTTCTCGGGTGGTCGGGAGCTGCGGTGGTCGTTGCGCTTCGGTCGGTGGCTGCGGTGGTCGTTGCGCTTCGCTCGGGTTGGGAAGGCCGGGACGGGAGCGGGGCGGCCGGTCGGGC
>Ga0213837_1000764_pt1 | contig 25236 bp, 20 predicted proteins | sample SWPATP12_FD_160572 | JGI IMG/M metagenome (GOLD analysis project Ga0213837, IMG submission 160572) | Coastal seawater microbial communities from Marineland, Florida, United States - SWPA TP1 #2 | ecosystem: Environmental > Aquatic > Marine > Coastal | place: USA: Florida | collected 2016-08-06
ATTGTAGAACCACCTGATCCCATGCCGAACTCAGAAGTGAAATGCAATAGCGCCGATGGTAGTGTGGGAGTTCCCATGTGAGAGTAGGACATCGCTAAGCTTCCCATTCAGTCAGAGAGCCCGCACAGTGTGCGGGCTTTTTGCGTTATGGCGATTTGATTAAAATAAGTGTATTCATACTTCGACCATATTCGTTCATCCTGAGTTTATCAAAGGGTGCACTCAGCACGAACACAAAAAGGTTAATCAAAACATGCCGTTTATCTATTTCTTGAGACATGTAACTTTGAGAATATATGATTCAATCTTTATAAGAATAGCGATAAGATGAGTGCTCTTAAATAGTGAAGGTTATTATCAGCAGTTTAAAAGCTCTTTGAGACTGTTGAACGTGTGAATCATAATGTCTCGTTATAAGTTTTCTACCTATATCTTTGATAGTCAATTGGCGCAAATAATTGTTGGGGACGAGATTATCAGTCTCGAACCGCAGCAAGCGACATTATTACATTTCTTAATTGAACATAGAGATGCAATTGTGAGCAGAGATGATATTGCTGAAAAAGTTTGGCAAGGGCTAGTAGTTGAAGATAACACTATTAGCAAGGCTATTACTCGTGTTAGAAAGGCGTTAAATGACAACGCTAAGTCACCTCTGTATATCAAAACAGTCCCCAAGAAGGGGTATCAATTTATAGCGCCAATTGACCTTATTGACGCCGTACCTAATACCCGCACCGAAAGACCAAACAATTCATTTGTAATGTTGGGCATTGTTTTTAGCCTATTCTTATTATTTCTATTAATAGCAGTTTCGATATTTTTTGAGCCAGTTGCAGACAAAGTAGAAAAAATACCATCGGCTTTAACCTATCGACAAGGGTTTGATAGTAATGCTCATTTATCACCTGATGGCAACCACTTGCTTTTCTTAGGAAAAGAAAAAGAGGGCGGTTATAGTATCTTCGTAAAAGGACTAAAAGACGCTTCAATTCGTAAATTGAGTACAGTTGGATCTCCTTTGGTATACCCCAAATGGTTGTCCTCCAATAAATTCGTTTTTAGCCGTTTAGATCAAAATGACCAGTGTCAGATTGTCATTAGTGCAATTGAAGCTCCGACTAACGTCAACGAGTTAACATCGTGTTTGAGTGAAGTCCCTGTAGAAGTTCAGGTAAATCCTGTTACTAACAATGTGTACTGGCTAGATGATTCAGGTAGTTGGAAGTTAGATTTAAACGATGCCAGTCGACAACGTTTATTGTTTGGCACTCAAAATTTCAAGTACCAGCAAGTCTCATCGAACGGTGCTTACTGGGCTGGCCTTATTAGTCAAAATAATGAATCTGAAATATTCGTATATGACATAGCAAGCAAGCTCGAAGTAGGTAAGGTGCATATTCCTTATGAAATCAATCAGTTCAGATGGGATTATGAGGATAATGCGATTTATCATCTGAGTGAACATCCTGCGCACCAATTGTTGAAGCGATCGTTATCTGGCAATAGGGAACTTATAACACAGGCGTCTTTCGGCACCATCTCACAAATAAGTGAATTGGCGAGTACCAAAACCATCGAATTTGTGATTAGTACTGTAGACCTTGATATTGCTACTGCGTTTGAGAGTTCAGAATTGAACGAATTAATGATGGAAGTCAATTCCGCATTTCCAGATTATCATCCTGCTGTATCTCCAGATCACAAAAAGTTAGCGTTCGCGTCTAAGCGCTCTGGGTCCGCACAAGTTTGGTTAAAAAGTAATGTCGGTGAATTTAAGCAACTCACTGATTTCAAGCGAGCAAGTTATATTTATGATGTGATTTGGTCTCCAGATAATCAGCATATTTTGGTCAATAAGAACCAAACAATTCATGTAATTGACACATTATCTTTGAAGACATCAGTTTTACCATTCGATGGTACCAATAAAAGTCATCTGCAGTGGTTAGATGCTGCACATATAGCTTTCGTTGATACGTCGACGCAATCACTGTTCAGTTATCAAATAGATTCCCATGACTTACAGCTGTTAAAGTCTAATGTTAATCGTGCAATATACGCAGGAAACGATTGGTATGTACAAGAGGTGGGAGAAGACAATGTTAAACTATTTAACCGAAAGTTAGAGTTTAGTCATTTAGTATATGATTCACTGGCTAAACGACAGTGGCTTATTAACGACACTAAGCTGTACATTATTGATGAGCGTAAAATGCAGTTATTGAGCGTTGGGGAAAATCATGTGGAGTCTTTAGTGCTTGATAACTTACCAAACACCTTGAGCTTAAGTGGCGTGGGAAATGGTCAGTTTATATATCACAAGGTGAATCGAAGTGAAGCAAATGTTTATCAGCTTCACCTCGAATGAGTTTATTAAAATAACCAATTAAGCTTTGCAGTGATTGATTTCTGTTTAGGAGACGCAATAGCATTGGATGCCATTTGATTAAAATCAATCGAGTTTTCGTTTCCATAGTCGGAACCATTATGGGCGTATACTAGGTAAAAACTCGAACCCGAATCAAATTTCTTTCTATATCTTGCTTGAAGCGAAAACTGACTCACATTAAAGTCATCTCCATGCTTAAAAGATGAATTCGAAACAGCACGGCCATATGCTTTTAACCCAAACCATTGCGTACTTAGCGTAAAATCAGATGATTCGTCAATTTTTGCAATGAGCTTTGCGTATACTTTATTCAGAATTCGAGCGTATCTCTCCACTTCACCGTTTGATTTGCCAATAAGCCAATCGTTACTGTCTATATATGTGTAGTTAAGGTCCAGCCTAACGTTGTCTGTTAAATAGCTGCGTGTATTTAGTAATAATTTTTTACTCCAATCAGATAATCCCTCCTGAAAGTAATGGTAGGTAGCATTGAATGAAAATGTTGCAGGGGTTGGCGTGCCATAGTAGATATGAAAATCATTTTGAGAAGGCATTTCTACATGGCCAATTTGCCGTGTAATTAAATCGTCCGCGCCTTGGGATATATGATTTGCGCCTATTCGTATATTATGGCGGCCTTTAAGTTGTAGAAAGAAGCTACCGTATAGACTATCTCTTAGATTCAACCCTTGTGTGTTTCGTTGGGAGGTATAGCGACCGTATGTGCGGGTACGCAAGATATTATATCGTTTATCAATTTGATAGTCGTCAAATTGTGATTCAAGTTTGATCGTGGAAATATTGTTACGTTCTTGGTAGCCAAAGTCATTGATGTCTAACTGGTCATCGAAGTAAGTCCATTCCAATCCACTTTGCCAGTGCCTTATGGGGACATAATTAACTTTTAATGTTGCTCCTTTCCCAATTTTTTTCTCTGACTCATCGGTATTGTGAGAATAGACAAAATTGGCGAATAAATTAAGCTGCTCGCTTGGCATATATCTAACATCTTGATTAAACACATAGGAGTTTCTACTAGTAAGTGGATCGTATACATAGTTAATTGTCTGGCCTAAGTTTATTTTCTGAAAATTTGAGTACAGTCGACCGCTTATAAATGATTTTGCGTCATTTTCTACTGCGTCACGTTCTTGAGCGAATAGCAGGCCACTGCTAATTACATCGCCGTTATAGATGTACTTGCCTGCTGCAGTTATATCGTGAACTTGGTTTGTGTCTAATTGTGCGTTTGCTCCTATTCGTCGTGTATTGACTAGCTTCAGATTATTGGGCCCTTGAATGTCGAATAGTCCTTGATTAACTGTAAAGAAAGGACGTTTATCCGTACGCAGTGTTTCAACAGCACTATAATTAACGATGAGTTCATCGGATTCTACTTGACCAAAGTCAGGATTAACGGTGGTAATGATTTGTTGATTTGCATGTGGCTTCCAGGTGATATCAACCCCAACGTCTAGGTTGTTTTTCTTGCTAAGCAAGTCGTATCGATTGGCAACATAGACTGTAGAGTCTAGGCTTTGGCCACTGACATTTTTTACGGTGACTGGTGCAAATTCATATGTGAAGTTTTTTCTCGCTCTGTTGGTATCAGGAAATGAGTATGCTTCGCTGTCTATAACATTTTGTCGTTGGAAGTATACGCTTATTTCGCGCTCGTCTTCCTCAATGGCTCGATAAGTGGCTGTTGTCCATGGAATAAAGAACTCACTGTACCAATAATTCCCTTTTTCACTTACTTGTACTTGCCAATTGCCGTCCCAATCCCTATTTGATTGATTTCCTCGGCTATATGTTCCGTCCATCGTGCCACCACCTAGTGTGGCGACAAATTCATAGGCTGTATCGCCATCACCGTTAAAATCAATAAACACCATATTGAAGTCTGCGCTGGTGTATTGATCATGACCGCTGTACTTTCTTGAACGCGCTGGCTGGAAATTCTCAAATGCAACATATATCCCTTGCTCATTAGTCAATAGGTAAGTTGTTGTGGGGTACTTGGGTTTTTCTCCCGTGTTAGGAAAACTTTGGATGAAAGTAGAAAACTTCTTAGCTTCCCTCCATTCTGGTTCCACAAGCTGACCGTCGATACGAATTTCTGCCAATGCTGGCATTGCAATTGATATTAAGCAAAGCCACATAGTAGCCATAGTTAGATTAAAGTGGTTATACATCATTTCCTTCATCTTGATTGGGTTTGAATGGAAACAGTGTCTTGAAAATGAGCTGTAAAAAGGTGACTAAAAGGTGACAAGTGCCGGAAGTTTTGTGACATGGCTTGTTATCAAGCTAATTTGACTGGCTTAAGACGTATTGACTACAAATGTTTGATTAAAGGAAGGAAGTGGCAGGCCAAGGGGAGAGCAAGGCCTGCCGAGTATTTAAAATTCTCATTCGTGAATGTCATTAGAAGCAAAGCGCACTAACACCCCTGTAACTACAATCTTTACCCAATTTTCATAAATGGAATCTTAATACGTTATCTCAGTGGTCGTCTGAGATATATAAAGGTTAGCAGACTATAAATTGGCTTAGTAGTTTAAAGGCGAAATTTTAATATTTTGTTGATTGAAAAAAGTACAGCTATCGTAAAACTATTTTTACACATATGTGTCATTATTTTAGCAATCGCGTAACTTAGCTGAATGTTTTCGTGGGAGATAAATAACGAAGAATTAGCTTTGTAAGCAAATCCAACGAATTAACAAACGGACTCAGCTGATGCAGCACTTTGTACTATCATAGCGAGTTCGTCTGCTTTTTCGTGTAACAATCGATAAAAGTTAAGTTGATTTTTAGCGCGAATGAGGTTGTGCATAGCGTGATCAGTATGGAAATACAAATCGCCGTCTAGAAAATCTGTTAGAAATCTTATTCCGATCATAAATGGCAGTAGTTGTGCCCCTATTGAAAGGCTTGTTAACTCAAGTTCAGTCATGTTTCCAGAAAACGCATTCACGTAACCTTCCGCAAGCGCCTCATACACATCCATGCGCACTGACATGTTTGCTAGATCTTCGCCATCCTCTGGTAAGTTTGAACAACATGTTCTCACCATGTCGCCAAAGTCATTCATGATGAAACCTGGCATGCATGTATCTAAATCGATAACGGCGATAGGTTGTGAAGACTCAGAAGAAAAGAGTAGGTTATTTATTTTCGTATCGTTGTGAGTTACCTGTGTGGGCAATTCCTGTACGAGTTTATCAACTTTGTTGATAAAAGAAGTTTGTTGCAAACAAAAATCTACGAGAGACTGGCAATCGTACAACCTGCCTTGCGTATCTTGTGATGCGGCATATTTTAGCTGTTCAATTCGAAAGCTCAGATCATGAAACTTTGGAATAACTTCGTATAATTCATCGGCAGGAAAATCTGATAATGCTGCAGTGAACTGACCAAATGATGCTGCTACTTGCCGTGCTTGATTTGGTGAGTCTACTGATTCAACGGTATAACAATCTGGAATAAACTTAATAGCACGCCAGTGGCTATTATCGACAACGGCAAAAGGAACTCCGCTTGTAGACAATTGCTGCCCAATTGGCGTTAATAAATACTCGCCAGCATCACGTTTAGCAACTAAATGTTGGTGTATGAGCATTGCATTGTTGATGACTTGGGTTGGTTGTTTAAACACATGTTCGTTTATACGCTGCAGTACAAAGCTATGACGTTCGTTTTTAACTAGAAACGTGTCGTTAATCAATCCGTTGCCCAAAGGGCTCACTGAGCTTGTGGCTATTGGGCTATTAAAGTGGGGTAAAACCTGATTAATTGTTTGACGGTTTACAGCTTTATTCATTGCATTTCTTAAGATGGATTAACGTGAAAAAGAGTGAATCTATTTTCTTGCGTCAAAGTGGTTAAACACTGGTTAACATATGTTGCATCTGCTTCATATGTTACGCCAAACCAAGGATCAAGGGAAGTTAATACTTTAACGCTGGCATCGCTGCGTAAGATATATTGTGCAATTACATCAGGTAAAAAAACTTCAATTGGGTTCTGGATAGTTTCAGCAAGAGCGGATATTAATAAGGGTTCTATGTCCGCAAATATGGTGCTTGGTAGCGCCCAAAAATTCATTGAGACTAAACTGGTAGGCGCAAGTAATATTGCTGCTTTATCTTTGGCTTGGGTTCCGATAATTTGTTTATCTGTTGTATGAATATCGACTATCTCGTCAATGCTGACTAATTCGTTTTTCGAATTCAAAGCACAAAGACCCCTATTCACTCTGCCACTGGAAGATAACGTATCTTGTAACCGATATGCGATTAGTGCTGCTTGATTGCTATCAACAGTTTTCGCTAATTTGAACGCGTTGCAACCGTAATAATCATCAGCATTAATCACAACAAAACTGTCAGCTATATGCTCTCGCGCACACCAAATGGCTTGTGCTGTGCCAAGTGGCTTGGATTGCATTTGAGTTGAGCATGCGTCAGGTAAATTGTCGGGCTCTTGGAAGCATACTACTACTTCAATATGTTTACTGAGCTGGCTGAGTATTGGTGCTAATAGTGTTTGGTGGTTACGCTGAATTATGATGACAGCTTTAGTAAAGCCAGCGGTTATCGCGTGACATACATTATACTGCATCAAAGTTAGCTCTAATGGCCCAAATCGTGAAAACTGTTTTGGGCCTCCAAACCTAGAGCCATTACCAGCAGCTAAGATAACAACAGTATCCATCATGTTAGCTAATAATACTGAGAGGTTTAGCACTGCGCCATTGACCACGCGTAAAGTCAGGGATGTCTTTACTATTGCTACGATCTGCAACTGAATCAGCACTTAAAGGCGTGATGCAAGACCAAGCGGCAGCGTCATATACGTCCTGGTCGAGCGCTTCACCGTTGCGTAAGCAATAAATCATGCGCCACAACATGAGGAAATCCATACCGCCATGGCCACCATTACGTTTTGCCTCTTCACCCATTTTTATCCATAAAGGGTGGTCATAATGTTGCTGCCAATGGCTCATATTTTCATCCCATTGATGATAGTTTTGAGGGCGAGGTTGGCGTCCGTTGCGGCCATTTTCCGACCATTGTGCAAGTTGATGTTGATACTCTTCATCGTAAAACCTGGCGATCTTATCCGGCACCTGCTCTAAAGCGATACGGTTTGGAAATCCAGCAAAAACTCCGTTTGTTCCTTGTATCAAGTTATGTCTTGTATATGGGCGTGGTGTTGTGGTGTCATGCTGAACCATGATCGAGCGGCCAAGCTTTGTTTTGATCACGGTAGTATTCATATCGCCGGTTATATAGTTTAACGAGTTACGTGGATGATCGGCTGGAAATTCACGTTTGGCGTACTGGGCTCTACCAATCGCAGGCGAACTCATCGACGTTAAGTAATCAAATCTATCTCCGCGGTTAATGTTCATATACTGTGATACTGGGCCTAAGCCGTGAGTTGGGTAAAGATTTCCGTCAACTTTGGTATGCCAATGGGTACGCCATGAACCTGTTTTATGGTCTATTTCCTTCATTTGCCAGCGTAACTCATGAATATATGCTGCTTCACCATGCACGAGTTCGCCGAATATACCTTTGCGAACCATATTGAGTACCATAAGCTCATCTCGGCCATAGCACACATTTTCCATCATCATGCAGTTCTTTTGCGTACGTTCTGCTGTGTCGACCAATCGCCAGCAATCTTCCACTGTCGTGGCAACAGGTACTTCTACAAATGCATGTTTGCCGCTCTCCATGGTATCGATAGCCATGGGAGCGTGAAGGCTCCAAGGTGTCGATATAATCACGATATCGATATCTGCTCTTGCTAGCATTTCCTTATAGGCATCTGCGTGATTGCCATAAGCGATGGGCTTTACTTGATGGTGTTTTTCAACATAAGCACATGCACGCTCGAGCACTGCTTGGTGCGTATCACAAATCGCTTTTATTTCCACACCATCAATATGACAGCAATGCACCACGTGTCCATAACCACGCTCACCAACACCAATAAAACCAATACGAACTTTATCCATTGGTGGCGTAATAAGCCCCATAACCGATTTGCCTGTAGCTGGTAGGGTAGAGGCTTCATTAGCAAAGGCTGTGTGACTAAGTGATGTTCCTACTGCTGAAACAGCGGCCAAGGATTTTAAAAAATGGCGGCGATTTATATCAGACATAAACTTACCTGTTATAGTTGTTATATTGTTATAGGCGGTGACACTCAACCGTCCTGAGGATATATGACTTTAGTGCATTTCAGTGCGAATGGAAACCTGCGTTTTGGCCAACCAATGTAAATATGATTGAGGAGAAGAAAACTGTTAAGTTCTTAAGGGGATTTCAATGGTAAATTGCGCACCGCCAAGCACTGTAGATCGGGTAACCATTATCTTACCCTGATGCCAGTCAATAACTTTCGCGCAAATAGCGAGTCCTAAGCCAAAGTGTCCTTTTTCACGAGAACGGTTGTCGTCAAGTTTTACGAAAGGTGAGAATATTTCTTGTGCCTTTTTTTCAGCAATACCTACACCGTCATCTTCTACTGAGACGATTAGCTTATTACCCTTTGTCTGTAGTGAAAGCATCACTTGACTCTTCGCATATTGCATAGCATTACTTAGTAAGTTTTGTAATGCGCGATAAAACCAATGAGCATCTATGGAAACAATTACTTCATGTTCTGGCAATGTAACGTCGAATTTGATTTGGTGTTGCTGAGCAATGGCGCAAAAATCAGCGTGAATTGACGCAATTAACTCGCTAATTGATGTTGACTCTGGGGTTAAATGGAACCCTTTTCTTTCCATTCCCGCATATTCTAAAAATGCCGACGTCATTTCTTCCATGCGTGTCAGTTCGGTTTCCATTCGTTGTAAATAGTCATTTTTCTTGTCAATGTTTGGCGTGTCAATTGCCGCTTCTACGCCAAACCTTAGACACGACATTGGCGTACGAATATCATGTGATAATGAGCGTGCCAAAACTTTGTTGTCAGCAACGAGCTTTTCAATTTGTGCCGCCATATGGTTGAAGCTTACTTCAAGGCGTTTTATATAAGAAAAGCGGCTGATAGGTACTCTAACATCTAATTTTCCCGTACCTATGCGTTCTGCAGCATCGGTAAGCAAATACAATCGGCGTGCTAATGGAAACAACCAAAACATCAAAATAGTGCATACGCCGACATATAAAATGGTAGTGAGTAGGAGGTTGAGTTGGTGATCTTCGGGGCTCTCCGGCGGTAATGTGAATCGCAGTAAGAACTCGGGATGTGACTGAATAGTTCTTAAAATATAGGCTTGCTGATCTGAGGCTAATAACAGACTGCCAGAGGATGTTAGTTCATCCTTTAACGCTAATGGTAAAGCGATATTGGCTGTTTTTTCAATGCTTAAGTTTATATCAAACTGTTTCGCCAAAGTTGCCGTGTAATGCTCAAGTTGCTCATTGGATACGGATGAAAGTTGCTGATCAAAGCCATTGAGCAATTGCTTGAACATGACAACATGCTCACTTTCCTGATCGTGTGTTTGTTGTGCGACAAGTTGGTCTAGTGCCCAGCCAATAAAAAACAATGAGCCAAGCACAGCGAAAACAATACTAACGAACAGACGCTGCACGGCTAGCTATTCCAAGCATCAGAAACAAATAAGTAGCCTTTACCCCAAATAGTTTTGAATTTTTTTGGGCTTTGTGGATCATCGTTAAATATTTTTCGCAGTGTCGATAACATCACGTCAAAACGACGATCCTGTCCATCATATTCTCTTCCTTTCAACGCCTTGAATACTGTATCTCGATCAACAACTTCACCTGCATGACTAGCCAAAAACCAAAGAAAAGCGAATAAGCTTGTTGATAGTTCAACTTCTTTCCCTTCATATGTAACGCGATTGGCTTCACAGTTTATATGTAGGCTGCCAAGCGAGATTTCATTGACTGGTGTGTTGTCTGTGATTTGATTTTTCAATGCACTGTTGATTCTGGCTAATAATGCACGAGGACGAACTGGCTTAATGACGTAGTCATTTGCTCCTGCTTCCAATCCTATTACTTCATCAAATTCATCAGAACGTGCTGTTAACATAATGATAGGTATATTTGAGTCTTGACGGATTAAACGACATACTTCAATGCCATTAAGGCCAGGTAGCATGACATCGAGTAAGATTAACTCAGGTGAAAACTCACTTAATACTTTAAGTACTTGATCACCGCGAGTTACATGAGATACAGAAAATCCTTGTTCAAGGAGATATTCCTTAACCCAATCGGCCAAGGTAATATCATCTTCTACTAATAAAATACGACGCTGCTCGTTCATCCCAATTCTCCTATTAAAATAGTCGCCAGCGTCTTTTACGCGGTGACGCCTTATGCACCCAGCTAACCTCAACAAAGGTTTCTGCAACTACAATATTGCGCTCAGTTTCGACCAACTGAAACTCGACTTTCTCGTCGGCTTCAAAATTAAACTGTGCTTCATTGGTTCGACTGTTTTTCCAACACTGAATAATTTTGTTGGTAACTTTTTGGTAAATACAAAAGTTGCCAGTCTCTTGCGTCTGCCATTGTAATGTTACTTGTGTGTAGCAAGTTCTTCCTTGATGCAATGCTACGCACGTGGTTGGTTGCGCTGAAAATTCAACACGTGAAGACATCGTAGGCTGTGCATTATTATTTGCTGCCATAGCGATACTATCGCTTAGCCAATACAGCAAAAACATAGATAACCAGGCAAATCCTTTGCTTAGTCTAAAATACATAGTGCACTCCCAGCATCACTTGCGTTGTCTGGTTAGTAGCAACAAGCGGGCTGTTTTTAACGTGACCGGAATAAAAAGCATGACTGATGCCGGTATTGAACGTCCAATTTTGCGAGATTGGGTGACGAGCAAATATTTCTAATTCGTATTCAAAGCCTGCTTTAGCTTCGTATGCCGGTCTTGCTTCTGTCGCTTCATGTGGATCAACACCGATATAATAATCTGTTAATTGTTGTGAATAATAGACAACACCAGCACCTAAGTAGATGTCCCAATTGCGATAAGGAACGAGTTTATTGTAGTAAATTTCTGATACCCAACCCGGGGCGTCTGAACGTACAGCAATTGATGCTACGTCTATAGACAAAACCGCATCCTCAAAATAGTGCGAATATCGCAAACCTAAGCCATCAGCAGAACTTCTTAAGCCCAGCCCTTCCATTAATGGAAAGTTAAAATCGTTATCTTTAACTATTTCTTCAGGATCATACTCACCAATGTATGTGCGCATGATAATGTCGAGTTCCCAGTTTTTGTCCACGTGAAGTTGGTAACCTAATTCTGCACCAGTGAGTAGTGAGTTAGCACGCCGATGATTAGATTGGATAAAAAAGCCTTTGTAATAAAGGTCAAACAGCAACGATATATTGAGAAAATCACCTACCGCATCTTGTTCATAGCCTTCGATGATTTGAGGATTATGAAAAACAGACACACCAAGCATTGCTTGCCAGCTGAATGTTTCATCAAAAACTGTGGTTTCGTGTACTGCTTTTTTATCAGTCGCTAATGCTGGAATACTAAAAAGCATCAGCATAATTAACAATTGTTTACGGAAAGGCATGTGGCTTGTAACCCTAATTTTTATTTTAAATAGGGCACTTCACTGCCCAACGCCAAGTCATTTCGCTCAATAATAACGAAACTTTTCCACTTGGTTAATTTTACATTTGTAACAAATTTGTGCATGGTAACAAATGTGCCATTTTTTGGGCAGTTTACTGCGAGATTAAAGTGTTTAAAAATTGTAAGCTTCTTTAAAAGTTTATGGTTAAACCTATTGACGGGAACATACCTAATCCTTCTTCGCCTTCAATAGGAAATTGCTCTTTTGTTTCGGTACCGTCGGGAGCATAGTAGTAGCCTGAAACATTGTCAGCATTTAACGCATTGAGAATAGCAAATGTCCATTTTGCCTCTTTACCAAAGAGTGTTGTGTGATAGTTGGCTTCTAAGTCTAAGCGGTGGTATGTAGGTAGTGTTTTTGAATTTAGTTCACCGTAAATAGGTAAGTAGTAGCCAGCGTGGTCTGGGTTGTCTCGTAAACCGATAATTGGCGTGTATTTTTGTCCGCTTCGAATGGTTAGTCGAGCGGCAAAACCCCATTTTTCATTCCATTTGTAATTGGCTACAAAGTTGGCCAATAAAGGCGTATCTAAGTAATACTCTGTAGTCGCTTGGGTAAGTTCGTCTGTACGCTCACTCTTAGACCAGCTTACTGATGCCCAGCCGTACCAATCTTGTGCAAGCTCTCGCTCAAGTACCCATTCAACACCGTAGGCATTGCCAGATAAATCATTACTGTAGTGTAAGTGAGCGTTTACATCACCTTCATCTAGAGAGCGTGGTAAATCGTCGAGATCTTTATAATAAAAGTCGAGTGAGCTTTTCCATATGTCATCAAATTGATACTCGAAACGCAGGGCGTGGTGAGTTGCTTTAGGTGAATCAAGATTTGGATTACCGATTTTTTTTAGCACGGTTTCTACGTCCGGAAAACGGCTGTAGGTACCAGATTTTGCCCTGATGGTGAGGCTATCTGTTGCAAACCAGCTAAGTGCTACGCGAGGATGAATAAAGTTCTGCTCAGTATAGTCATTTCGTTCTGCACGAATCCCTAGTGAAAAATGCCAGTTGGGGGAAATTGCCCAATTATTGGTGGCGTAAATGGCATAGTCATGTGCGGTTAGCTTGTCTTCATCTTGTATACGGTCACCCTTTTTACTTTCACAGTCAGCATCATGATCAGTGCAATAGTAAGGAATGGCATCAAATTTATAATCTACAATCGATTTTTCTAGTTGTGCCCCAATTGCCAGAGAATGGTCGCGATGCCACTCGAATTGGTAGTCTGAGCGAAGGTTAATTTCTTGTTCATCTACTTCAATAAATTGCCCTGCACCAAATGATTGCTTGGCGTTTTCAATTGTGTGCCCTAGCACAACCTGCATAATTTTGCCGTTATCGCCGAAATATTGATAAGAAAGTCCCTGACTATCAAATCTTTGTTCAAGTTTTAAATCGCCGATAAGGTCAGGGTCAATACGACCTTCTTCAGACGCTTTTGAGATATTAATGCCACCCTCATCGCTAGCACCAGCAACTGTGAATGTCACTTTGTGAGCATCGCCGATAAGCCATTGATGTTTTCCTTGATAATCATCGCTAATTGGTGCTTTGAATATGGTCAAGCCTTCGTCTTCTTCACCCTCTTCGATGAATAGATGGATATTGCTACGACGATATGAAAAGTAGAAAGCTTGATCATCGGTAACACCTCCTTCAACAAGTACGCCTGTTTTTATAAGCGAGGCGTCAAGAGTAACAGCTAAGTCTTGATTGCGAGGGTCGCGCAGTTGAACATCAAACACGCCGCCTGTGGCGTTGCCATATTGGCTACCAAATGCGGCTGGATGTAATGAGAAATCTCGAACGAGGTTTTTATTAAATATGCTGTCACCAAAAATATGAAAAATGTAACCTACCGGCATGTCGTCAATATAGAATGCATTGTCTTCGGGCGAAGAACCCCGTATGGCTGGCTCTCCACCTTCATCACCACCAGCATATACAACCCCAGGGAGACTATAGACGGCGCTCAATGGGTCGTCAGCAAGTCCCGCAATACTGAGTAGCTTCTGGGTTTCAACAGTTGCTTCAGTATACGCTTGATTGCGCCTGCCGTTCACTTCGATTGTTTCGATAGCTTCGTTACTGTTAGCATCGCTTGCCACTGGATTTACGAGATTGTTGTACGCTAGAACTGACGTAGAACATGTTAGCAAACTAACCATTAAGGCGATTTTGTTATAGCGCTGCATCGCAGGTCGTAGAGTCATGTGATTGAGCATTGTTTATTCCATTAGAATCATGATTTGATTAACGGCTAGTGTCCAATGCGCGGGTGTTCGATTCAGTAACGCAATTGTCGATGAAATGTTTATCTGTGTGAGAAACTGTAATTTTTCGGCCCAACGGAATTTAACCGAGTTTCTATGTAGAAAGCTGGCTGCTACGTTCAAAATGTTTAGCATGGAAAAGTATTGATACACTGATTAATGGTCTGTGTAAAAAATGTAAAGTAAAATTGCACAAATGGTTAACTTTAAAAGGCTGATTAGTGTACAATCCGCGGTTTTAATTGCTAACAAATATAAGAATAAAGTAAGGATTGTAATGAAATCATTGGCTTGGGTGTTGTCGTTGCTATTAATAGCTGGATGTGGTGGCGGAGGCTCTTCGTCCGAAAATGGAGGCGGCTCATCTGCAGTTAATAATCCGCCCATAGCAACTGATGATACAGCGACACTGGAAGTTAATTCTTCTATCAGTTTGAACGTCTTGTCGAATGATAGAGACCAAGATGCATTGAGCGTTCAAAGTGTCACTACACCTTCAAATGGTACTGTCACGAATAATCAGAATAACATTACCTATACACCTAACCAGGGCTTTATTGGCGAAGACAGTTTTTCTTATACAGTAGCAGATACCGCTGGTCAAACAGCAAGTGCAACGGTATCACTCACTGTGAACAATGTGGCACCATCGTTGACGGATGATGCGATTACTACCAACCAAAACGCTGCGGTTGTTATTCATCCACTGGCAAACGACAGTTCTCAAGCGGGCCATGAACTGACAATAGTCAGTATTTCAACACCACTTTACGGTGAATTAACGCAAGATGATGCTGAAATTACTTACACCCCACAAGATGGTTACGTTGGTGAAGATGCGTTTGTTTATACGGTGCGTGACGCTGTTGGAGATGAGTCCAGCGCTTCGGTAAACCTTAATATTGTCAATGTAGTGCCAGTTACTTCAAATGATGTAATTACGACTGAACAAAATAAAAGCGTCAATTTAAACCCACTTGATAATGACTATGATGTCGCGGGTGATAGTATCGAATTGATCAGCATTCAAGCGTCTGAAAACAGCACCCATGTTGTTGAAGAAGACGGCAGTGTCACATATAAACCGAACGATGGTTTTGCGGGAAATGAAACACTTACGTATACCGTAGCCGATGAACATGGTGGTGTTGCTCAAGGAAGTATTGTCGTCAATGTGATTAACTTGTTGCCACAAGTGACTAACGATGAAAGTTTCATTTTAAAAAACACGACTAAAATCATTGATGTAATGGCAAACGACAGTGATGTGGTGGGGGATGAAATATCTATTGTTTCTGTTTCAGTACCTTCAAACGGCGTTGCTACGATTAAAGACAACAAAATCGAATATACACCCAACCTCGATTTTCTTGGTACGGAAATATTTAATTATACGGTTGGAGATGTATACGGTGGTGCCAGCACGGGGATAATACAAGTTATCGTAAATAATGGTGCTATCGTCTCCGGCAAGTTGGTTGAATTTCCAAAAGCAGGGGTTGGCGTGACGATTTCCGTTGGGAATTTTCAGGCGTCCGCTATCACCAATGCAAATGGCGAATATAGTGTTGTAGCAAACCTCAATGTTGATGATGCGCCAGTATCGCTGACGGCCGAGGACGTTACTGCAAATTACACGCAAAATTCATATTTGGGCATGTCCAATGACTTGTTAGACCGAGTAGATACAGAAACCAATAGTTTGAGTGATCAAGACATATCGCATTTTACGACAGCAGTTTACCAAATGGTGAATCTGGCAGTGGATGGCGTCACGCCAAGAAATGCAGAAGAATATCGCAAAGCACTTTCGATGGCTGATTCAGAATATGTTTTTCAAATGGTGCATGCAGCTAAGATCATTTTGGATGACAATGGCATCTCTTTGCCTGAAGGGTTTAATTCAATTAACGAATTACAATCAAATATTAAAGCATTGAGCCAGCATCTAGGCAAATGGCGAACAAATTACAACTCGCAATATATATATCAGCAGGAAGAAATTTATAATAATAGTGGAAGTATTCCAGCATCGGAAAAAATTGGTGTTGGAGTGAATATGTTGTCGGCTTCAGCAACAAGTTTCGGTAGTGCAATTACATACGGATATGATTTGCACCTTGAATTAAGCGATAATCAAACTGGAACGATTCAAACGGCTTATACTGCAGAAAATGCTTCGGTAACCTGGGCTTTTGCAGGACAAGAGCTTGCCGTTACAATGCAAGACTCTACATACTACTATTTGAATTACTATTGTGAAGATGAAGAATCACTCACAGCACTGCTAACGTTTAGTCGATTCTCTCTTAAACATTTATATAGTACACCTGAGTACGATGTATTCATTCAAAAGACAGAAGCAGAAACAGGTGATGTTAATTGTGGTGAAGTAGAAACTCACCACTATAGTACAGTGCGACGATATAACACTATGGAGTTTTCACTGTCTCCGGGTAAATATTTACTTGAAACTGCTTTCTTTAATGACAGCGCTAATGAATTTGAGCGAGTTGCCAGAATTGTTGAAGCATTTGATAGTGGATTAATTAACGAGTTCGATATCGATGGTAATTTGTTAAGAACTGGTAGTTGGAGTTATTCAAATAGTTCATTGGAAATAGATTTCAATGACGGTGTGATCATCACATACTCAGCAGTAGAAGTTGCTGGTGGCGTTGTTTATCAGTCGCTCGCTGAAATATCAAACGAAACGAAGCTATCTTTTATTGCCGACTTCGAAAGCCTTGAAAATAACCATGAACATGAAGCCCCCGCCTTTAACGATTGGACTACTGTGAGCTGGAAAAAAGATAAAGTTTATGATGACAATCTTATACAGAGTTACCGTTACAAACTAAATGAAGAGGGGGATGGGAGTACTCAAACATTGCAATCTGACGGTACTTGGCAGGATGAAGATAATACGAAATTTTATTGGGAAAAAACTGAAACAGGATACACGTTTGAATACTACTATGATTACAATTCAGGTAGTCGAGACAAGTGTGATGTGCAGTTAGAATCTTGCTATATTTCGAAAAGTCGAAATGTCACTTATATCAAGTCGCTAGGTGATTATCACTTAACCCATGTCGAATACACTAGTTATACATCTGATGGTCAGTCTAGGTATAAGATTGGCTACGTAGGTCATTACAAATACGAGTAGATTTTGTTGAACTAAAGTAGATATAAGAAAGTACAGGAATCTTGAATAGGTTTACTGTACTTTCTGTCGCTAACAACTTGAGAAGGGTTCGTCGTTACTGAACCTTACTCAATAATTCAAACTAACAGCTCTAAATTGCTAACTATCCTTGATGATTCCCTACCACCCCTACAAGCAACTCAACTAACTCAGAGCGCTCTTTATAGGCGAGTACTATTTCTCTTGAATAGGCGAGTCCCTTAATTGGTTTGAATACCAAATCTGTATGGGCAAGTATTTCCTGATAGGCAGGAACGAGTGCGCAGCCTAACCCAGCTTTTACTAAACCAATGGCATAGTCAATGGTTTGAATTTTTGCCCTGACATCAAGGGTAATCCCAGCAACGGCACTAGTATCGTATAACAGATTCCAAGCACTGCATGGTGCGCGCTGAATAATGGGAAGATTGTCTAAATCTTTCAATTGAATATGGCGTTTAAGACGCAGAGGGTGATTCATTGGCATCGCGAGTAGGTAGTCTTCCTGCCAAATAGGTACATACTCTTCAGTAGTTTTTAACTCTTCTCGAGTTATTATTCGGGCTTCGCATGTGTCGTCTGGCGGCACGAGCGTTAATTCGAGCTGTTCCGCATTATTGGTGAAATCTTTGAGCAGCAAACTCATGCGCTGTACGCCTAATCCTTTAGTGACGCCGAGTTTAAAGTGACGTTTTTGCTTATCTTTAGCAAATAGGGTTTTAATGGCTTCGGTTTGCCCAACCAGTTGAGTCGCCAATGGATAGAGTTGCTTGCCTTCTTCTGTGGGAAGTACGCCGCGGGCATGACGCTGAAAAAGCTCTTGTCCTAGCTCTTGCTCTAAATGCGCAACAGCTGCAGAAATTGACGGCTGAGCGACAAAGCATTGCTTGGCGGCAGCACTAAAACTTTGCTGTTCATACACACTTATAAAATAACGCAATGATCGTATATCCACGAAGAGTCCTATTAAGTATTAGTAGTTTCAATTAACGGTAATTGATACGCCAATTGTAAATTTGGTTATAGATTAAAACTATAGCTGTTCAAGTTAAAGTATATTTTACCTTTGTGTTGACGTTGGATAATCTGTGACCACTTTATTTTTGGTTTAATTGAATAGGACTTGGTATGACTACTTCGCAATCTCGCCCAAGCTTTAACTGGCAAGACCCATTATTACTTGATTCATTGTTATCTGAAGAAGAGCGAATTATTCGCGACAGCGCTCACCAATACTGTCAAGAAAAGCTGATGCCACGTGTGCTTGAAGCCAACCGTAATGAACACTTTGATGTTGAAATTATGAAAGAACTTGGCGAGCTAGGCTTGTTAGGCGCAACTATTGAAGAAAAATATGGTTGTGCTGGCGTTAACTATGTGACTTATGGGCTGGTTGCACGCGAAGTAGAGCGTGTTGATAGCGGATATCGCAGCGCAATGAGTGTGCAGTCGTCATTAGTAATGCACCCAATTCACGCATACGGTAGTGAAGAACAGAAAATGAAGTATTTGCCTAAGTTAGCGACGGCAGAATACATCGGTTGCTTTGGTCTAACAGAGCCAAACTCTGGTTCTGATCCAGCGAGCATGGCAACCAAAGCAGTGAAAGTCGATGGTGGTTACCGTGTTACAGGAACCAAGATGTGGATTACCAATTCTCCTATTGCCGATATTTTCATCGTTTGGGCGAAACTTGATGACGTGATCCGTGGCTTTATTCTTGAAAAAGGCATGGAGGGCTTATCAGCGCCAAAAATTGAAGGCAAATTCTCACTTCGTGCGTCTATTACTGGTGAAATTGTTATGGACAATGTGTTTGTTCCAGAAGAAAACATGTTGCCACATGCTAAAGGGCTATCTGGGCCGTTTGGTTGTTTAAACAAGGCGCGTTATGGCATTGCGTGGGGCGCATTAGGTGCAGCAGAATTTTGCTGGCATGCTGCAAGACAATATACGTTAGATCGTAACCAATTCGGCAAGCCACTAGCGTCTGCTCAGCTAATCCAAAAGAAATTAGCTGATATGCAAACTGAAATCACCACAGGCTTATTTGCTTGTTTACAAGCTGGTCGTTTGATGGATGCTGGTCAACTTGCACCAGAATCAATCTCACTTATCAAGCGAAATTCTTGTGGCAAGGCATTAGACATTGCCCGTGTTGCCCGTGACATGCATGGTGGTAATGGTATTGCAGATGAGTTTCACGTGATCCGTCACGTAATGAACTTAGAGGCAGTGAATACCTACGAAGGTACACATGACATTCACGCCCTAATACTAGGACGTGCACAAACTGGCATTCAGGCGTTCTTTTAAAGAGCGCCTAGGCTTCCTAACGCTTCGCTAACGACAATAATTAAAGGTAGAGGAAACTTGATGTCAGACCGCAATCAATTGGTAAAAGATAACTTTATTCGCTATGTGCTTTCGGGCGAACTGCCCATTGCGACAAACGATTTAACCCCTGAGGATGTTGGCTTAAGTCATGATGCGATAATTGACTTGTTTGAATCGCAAGTGATGAGTCGTCACTTAGATTTGCATTCACGGGTAATGCAAAAGCAAGGAGAGAGTTTCTATACAATTGGTAGCTCTGGCCATGAAGGCAATGCGGCTGTTGCGAAAGCATTTCGTGTGAATGATATGGCATTTTTGCATTATCGTAGTGGCGCGTTTGTTATTCAACGCAGTAAGCAAGCAGATGGAGAAACACCACTGCACGACATGTTATTGTCGTTTGCCGCCTCAAGCGAAGACCCAATATCCGGTGGTCGTCACAAAGTGCTAGGGAGCAAGTCGCTTTATATTCCACCGCAAACTAGCACCATTGCTTCGCATATTCCAAAAGCGATGGGGGCAGCTTTTAGTATTGGTTTAGCAGAGCGCACAAAAATAAAACCGAAATTACCCCTCGATAGCGTGATTGTCTGTAATTTTGGCGATGCTTCCTCGAATCATTCTACTGCACAAGGTGCAATTAACAGTGCAGCGTGGGCGGCGTATCAATCTATTCCTATGCCGATAGTATTTATTTGTGAAGATAACGGCATTGGTATTTCTACCGCAACACCGCATGACTGGATAGCGGCAAACTTCAAAAATCGTGCTGGGTTAACTTACATTGCGTGTAATGGCCTTGATGTATTAGACACTTATCAAGCAAGTCAAAGGGCGGCGGCAATTGCTCGTGACAAACAAATGCCGGTGTTCTTACACATCAAAGTGGTGCGTTTGCTTGGTCACGCGGGTTCAGATGCAGAATTTGTCTATCGTAAAATGGAAGACATTGAAGCGACTGAAAAACAAGATCCATTACTCCACACAGCTGCTATTTTGTTACGTAATGACATCATGTCAAATACCGACATAATTGCCCTTTACCAACAAGTTGCAGAACGTGTACAGCACATTGCCAAGGATATTGTTACGCGTCCTAAACTCGAAACCGCAGAGCAGGTAATAGAAAGTTTAGTGCCTGATACGTTGCCTGTGCAGCAATCTCCAGCTGTGAGTGAAGAGCGTCGATTAGAGTTGTTCAAGCATGACAAGCATAACTTAGACAAGAAACAGCACCTAGCTAAGTTGATCAACTGGACCTTATTAGATTTGATGGCTGAGCATGAAGAAATTGTGATGCTTGGCGAAGACATAGCACGTAAAGGTGGGGTATATAACGTAACCACTAAATTATGTGAGCGATTTGGCAAAAACCGCGTTTTGAATACGTTGCTTGATGAGCAGTCAATTCTCGGTGGCGCAATTGGTTTGGCACACAACGGTTTCTTACCTATGCCTGAAATCCAGTTTCTCGCGTATGTGCATAATGCAGAAGATCAAATCAGAGGAGAGGCGGCAACACTTTCTTTCTTCTCTAACAAACAATACACCAATCCGATGGTTATTCGCATTGCAGGTTTTGCATACCAAAAAGGATTTGGGGGTCACTTTCATAACGATAACTCATTTGCCGTTTTTAGGGATATTCCCGGCATTGTTATCGCAACACCATCAAACGGTGGTGATGCCATTGATATGTTACGCACCTGCGTACGCTTAGCCAAAGAGCAACAACGCATAGTGGTATTTTTAGAGCCAATCGCTTTATACATGACGAAAGATTTACTGGAAGAAGGGGATGGTCAGTGGACGCATCAATACCAAACTCCTACCGAACGTCCTGCAACTCTCGATATGTCAGTGTCATGTTACGGAGAAGGTGAAGAAGTCTGCATATTAACGTATGGCAATGGCTATTATTTGTCTCGGCAAGCAGAAGTCGAATTAAAAGAAAAAGGCATCGGTTGTCGAGTCGTTGATTTACGTTGGTTAGCGCCGTTAGATGAGCAGGGCATAATCGACCATGTTGCCGCATGTAAAAATGTACTCATAGTGGATGAATGCCGTGAAACAGGGTCTATCAGTGAAGCGTTGATGACACTTATGGCAGAAAACGCGTTGATTACCAAGGAGCGTCAAGTAGAACGATTATGTGCCAAAGACAGTTTTATTCCGTTAGGTAAAGCGGCATACCATGTGTTGCCTTCTAAGCAAGACATTATTGATCGCGTGATTGAAATGACAACAGGTGAGGTGCAAGCATGAGTGAGTCAAAACAACGAGTCGTAGTGATATGTCCAGGGCGCGGCACGTATAACAAAGAAGAATTAGGCTATTTACAGCGTCACCACGCAGACCGCACAGATATTATTGAGCTGGTTGATGCCTATCGCGCCTCGGTTGATCAACCGTCTATTTCATCGCTCGATAGCATGGAAAAGTTCAGCATGCGTTTGCATACCGCAGGCGAGAACGCATCTGCTTTGATATACGCTTGTGCGCTGGCGGACTATCAGGCGATTAACCAAGATAAATATGACATTGTAGCCGTTACGGGTAACTCAATGGGGTGGTATATCGCATTGGCCGTTAGTCAGGCACTCAATCAAAATAATGCGATTAAACTAATCAATACCATGGGGTCAATGATGGCAGACGGTGTGATTGGTGGCCAGCTTATCTACCCGATTGTTGACGACAATTGGCATATTGATCCTGACAAAGAAAAATTGGTGCTTGATGCGCTTGCTAAAGTTACCCAAGAAACTGAACATAAAGTATATGTATCAATATATCTAGGTGGTTATATTGTGCTGGGTGGCGAACAGGAAGGGCTTAAAGCACTCTCGGATTTATTGCCGATGGTACAAGATCGCTACCCGATGAATCTGTTCAATCATGCGGCATTTCACACGCCATTGTTGCAGGAAGTGTCTGTAAAAGCGCAAACTATGTTAGCAAATGATATGTTTGATAAGCCTAGTGTGCCTTTGATAGATGGCCTTGGCAATATTTGGCAGCCTTATTCAGCAGACACCCAAGCATTGTATCAATATACCTTAGATACCCAAGTTGTAGAGCCGTATGATTTCTCAACTGCAGTGGAAGTGGCCATTAAAGAATACGCACCAGATAAACTAATTATCTTAGGGCCAGGTGCTACGCTTGGCGGCTCTGTCGCGCAAACGCTAATTAAGCATCAGTGGCGTGGGTTAACAGATAAAGCAGCCTTTATCGCGCAGCAAAAGTCTGAACCACTCATTTTGGCAATGGGGTTAGAAGATCAGCGTCAGTTGGTGTTGTAGGATTAGCCTATCTGTTAAGCCAATGTTATAGCTGGTTGTATAAATATTCGTCTTTAATGGCTAGTTATACTAAATTTATGAATGACCAACATATTTTTGGGAAGTGTAGCTTAGCCATTCGTATTTGCTAGTGAATAAAATTGATAGGCGAATATGGTAAAAATGAGTAGAATAGCCTAGTTGCAAACCTGCATTGAACAGATTAAAGAGAGATTATGACATCTATTCGCAAAAAAAATGAAGCTGAACTAATTATTGCCTTTAAAGCGCTACTGCACGAGCAGTGTTATGGCTCACAAAGTCAACTTGCCGAAGCATTATCAGAGCAAGGCTTCAAGAATATGTCGCAGGCAAAAATTTCTCGATTACTTTCAAAACTTGGTGCGGTTAAAATGCGCAACGCAAATAACCAAGTTGTGTACATATTGCCGGATGAACTTGCCATTCCAAAATCAAAGCAAGCCATTCAATCGGTGGTGATGAGCGTTAAGCATAACAATATGCAAATCATCGTAAAAACAGGTATTGGTGGTGCACCACTCATTTCAAGAATGTTAGACAGCCTTGGTGAATCAGCAGGTATTTTAGGCACACTTGCTGGCGATGATACTATCTTTATTGCCCCAATTGACGTAAACCGTATTGATGAAATCTGTGAAGATATTCATAAGTTACTTGGTTTGTCCTAAGATAGTGAAAGTAAAATTATTTCATATAAAACAATGTTTTATTACGATGTGACACCTACTGTCATATGACACTTAGGGGGCAGATAGGGTGACTGTCACATCACTGACGCCGCAAAGATTCAAAAAAATTGATTAACTGAGTGCACTTAACAACACGAGGTTAGCTTCATGACAAAAGATACTCACAACACAAATAAACCACTAGATAAAGAAATACCACAAACAGATAACAATGTTCAGGAAGATGCGCTGGAAAGAAATGTTACTTTTGCCGATGGTTATACATATACGTTTCATCATAACGGGCATGAAATTGTCGCGCACGGTTCAGCAAAATCAGGCAAAGAGACTTTAACTGTTGATGATAAACAAATCTCAGTTAAAAGAAGTTTTGGTCGTCGTTCTACGCATACATTTACATTAGATGGCGTCAATTACGAAATAGAATTCTACATGGCCAATATGTTCACGGGCGAATTGCATTGTATGCTGATTGAAGAAGGTACGCACGTAAGCACTCAAAAGAAAGCCTTGAAGAAACGTAATCAAATAAATGCGCGAAAAGCTTTGCTCATTATGCTTGTTGCATTTCTTGTGGGAGGAGCTGTGGGGTTTGTTTCAGTTTGGCTTGGTATTGAAATGATTGGCTTGATTTGGGAGTAAACTATGGAAGTAAACGCCCAAAAAATAAAAGCAATGCGATCAGATAAAGGTTGGACACAACAACACCTTGCTGACGCTTGTTCGATTAGCCTTCGTACGGTTCAACGGGTTGAACGATACGGCACTGCATCTAATGAAACCGTAATGGGGTTATGTGCCGTTTTTGAAGTAGAACGCGGTGAGTTTGTGTTACCTGATATACCTGTAGAAACTATAGTTTCTGAGCTAGATATCGAGCAAAAAATCAATAAAAAGTCACACTTAACTGCGTTGGCAATCGGCATGGGTATTGGGTCACTAGTTACGTTAGTTATTGTATCTCTTTTAGCGTGGCGTTAAGTAAGTATTATCAAACGAAAGTATAAGAATTAAATTGAGGGAATTAACATGAGTTTAAAAACATGGTGGGCAAACGTGCCTAAAAAAGAAAAGCCGGGTCTTATTGTGCTAGGTGGTATTGTTGGATCAATCATTCTATTTGGTCTTGGTTTCCAGTTAGGCCAATTAATGTATAGCTAACGGTTTTGCTAAACAAATCCATCCGTCCATACTTCGACTATATCCGCTTCCCCTGAGCTTGACGAAGGGCGCGCTCAGCACGTATATGGTCTCCTCCTGCTGTGCAAGTACTTTTTGAAATAAACAGATGGCTTACGTATATCCGGCCTGTTTACCGAGATTACTCTCTGGCCTTGATGAATCTTTCGCACCCAG
>Ga0213837_1000766_pt1 | contig 25036 bp, 19 predicted proteins | sample SWPATP12_FD_160572 | JGI IMG/M metagenome (GOLD analysis project Ga0213837, IMG submission 160572) | Coastal seawater microbial communities from Marineland, Florida, United States - SWPA TP1 #2 | ecosystem: Environmental > Aquatic > Marine > Coastal | place: USA: Florida | collected 2016-08-06
AAGACCTCGGCCTGGCCGGACCCGACCAGCCGGAACAGCCCCTGAATTTGCGCCAGATCCGCGACGAAGCGGAATACACGGCCATCGTCAAGGCGCTGGCGCGTTCGGACGGGAATATCGTCAAGGCCTCCGAGCTGCTCGGGATCAGCCGGCCGACGATGTACGACCTGCTCAGCCGCCACGCCATCAAACCGCCCAATTCGTGAGCACGCGCAGGTTCAAGCGCTTCGCCGTGCTGCTGCTGGTGCTGGCCGTCACGGCGGCGGCGGGCGGCGCCTTGCTGTTGCAAGACCTGGGCCTGGCGCCGCGCGCGCTGGCGCCCTACCTGGAACGGCGCACCTCCGGACACAATCCAATGATCACCGGTAGCGGCGCCTGGCTGGCGCAGAAGCTGACGGCGCTCGACCGTGGCCCGCTTCCACCCTTGCTCGATGGGCAGTTGACGATCGGTGCGCAGCCGGGCGCCGCAGGGACTTCCGGCGCGGGCAGGAGCGTGCCGGCCGCTAGCGCTGCCCAGGTGCGCGCCGCGATCGCCGGCGCCGCGCCGGGCGACCAGATCGTCCTCTCGCCGGGCACCTACCGCTTTGACGGCAAGCTCGCCGTCGAGCGCCCGGGTTCGCCGTCGCAGCGCATCGTCCTGCGCGCGCTGCGGCCCGGCACGGTGCTGATCGAGTTCGATACGGTCGAGGGTTTCGCGGTCAAGGCGCCTTTCTGGACCTTCGAAAACCTGACCATCCGCGGCGTCTGCGCGCGCCATGACGATTGCGAACATGCCTTCCACGTGGTGGAAGACGCTTCCGATTTCGTCGCGCGCAACAACGTCATCAGCGACTTCAACGCCCATTTTAAAATCAACGGCAGCGACGGGCGCTTTCCCGACCGCGGGCTCATCGAGGGCAATACCCTGAGCAATGCGACGGTGCGCGATACCGGCAATCCGGTGGTGCCGATCGACCTGGTGGCGGCCAGCGGCTGGACCATACGGCGCAACCTGATCAGCGATTTCATCAAGGGCGGCGGCAACCAGGTCAGTTATGGCGGGTTTGCCAAGGGCGCCGGTTCGGCCAACGTCTTCGAGCAGAACATCGTGTGGTGCGAGCGCCGCCTGCACGGGGCGGCCGGACAACGGGTGGGCCTGTCGCTGGGCGGCGGCGCCACCGGCGCGCCGTTTTGCCGCGATGGCCGCTGCATCGTCGAGCAGGAGGGAAGCGCCATCCGCGCCAACCTGATCGCTTCCTGCTCGGACGACGGGATTTATCTCAACAGCGCCGCGCACAGCAGCGTGGTGCACAACAGCCTGATCGACACGAGCGGGATCAGCGTCCGGTTCGCGGGGAGCAGCGCCGATGTCGAGGGCAACCTGGTCGACGGCGCGATTCGCAGCAGGAACGACGGGGTGCTGCGCGCAGTGGATAACCGCGAGACGCCGATTGCGCTGTTATACCTCGGCTACCACCCGGTACGCCGGCTGTTCAATGACCTGGCCACGCCCGGCTTCGACGCGGGGGCGGCGCGCCGCACGGGCGCGCCTGGCGCGGCGCCGGATTTATGCGCGGCGCGGCGCCAGGCCACGCCGCGCTACGGCGCCTTCGAGGATTTCGCGGCCTGCCTGGTGCGCTAGCCCGGCAGCGAATTGACCCAATCGCCGGTCCAGGCCGCGACCTGGTCGCGCCAGTCGCGCCGCGAAAACGTGTGGTCGGCATGGTCCAGCAGGCGGCGCGTCACGCGCGGGGTGTCGAGCAGGCGTTTCCACGCGGGCGTGCTGTCGGTCAGGTCGCAGAATTCGCGGCCGGTCAAGTCGGCGCCGCTGACGATGAGCAGTACCTGGCCCCCGAACTGGCGCATGCCGGCATGCATGCGCTCGGGCAGCGAGGCCGTGCCGGTGCCCGTTGTGCCAGACCTTGCGCTGCCGAAGGCGACCCGTACCAGGCCGAACATCGATGCCAGCGAGCGCCCCAGCGCGAACTTGCCGCGCACGACCTGGCGCCAGAAGTCCGCTTCCAGCAGGCGGCCGCGATAATAATGTTTCAGGGTGGTGCGGGCCAGGCCGTCCTGCGTCCGGATCCATGGGTTGAGCAGGACCAGTCCCGATACCCGCTTGTCGCTCGGCGCGTACATCAATGCGGCCGAGGCGGCGTCGCACAAGCCCCACAGCACGACCTGGCGCAGGCCGGGGACGGCCCCCAGAAAATAGTCGAGCGCGGCGCGCAAGTCCTCGTCGACCGTCTCGAAGCTGCGCGTCTCTCCCTCGCTGTCGCCCATGCCGCGGTAATCGAAACGCAGCGCCGCAATCCCTTGTGCCGCCAGGCTGCGCGCCAGCAAGGTGAACTGGCGGTGACTGCCGGCGCGGTACTGCGGGCCACCGACGACGATCACGACGCCGCGCGTGCAGGCGCCTGGCGGCAGGCTCAGGACGCCGTACAGGGCGTCGCCCCGGCAGGCAAAACTGACCGCGCGTTCTTCAAATCCCATGCTTGTTTTCCATGAAAATGGACGAGGTGGCGGCGAGCCAGCCGGGCGACTCCGTGATCTCCGCCGTGCTCCAGAAGGCCGGGCCGGGCACCAGGTGCACGTCCAGCACGACACCCTGCATGCGCCAGGCCTTGGCCACGCGCGTGCGCGCGGGGGACAGGGGGGTGTCGGCCGAAGCGACCGCTTCCACCCAGTGGACCGGTGCGGCAGGGGGCATGGCTTCGACCGATTCGAGCGCGTCGATCGCGGCCGCCAGGGCCGGCGCCAGGCTGTAACCGGCGATCTCGAGCACCTCGCCGGCCTCGAGGGCTTCGCGCAGGGCGCCGGTGCCGCCGCGTTCGGAAGTATTGTTGAGCATGGCGCTGGCGACCCGCAGGCGCAGGAACTGGGTCAGGAAGGCCGGCCCGCTGAGCACTGGCTGCCACAGCAGCATGCCGGCCACCGGATGCGTGGCGCCCCCCGCATAGTCGAGGGCGAGCAGCGCGCCCAGGCGCAGTCCCCACAGCGTCACCGGCTGTTCCAGGCGCTGCCCGAGCCAGGCGGCGGCGCTGGCCAGGTCCTGTTTCCACAAGTCCCAGCGGGCGTCGCCGAAGTCGCCGCTGCTGTCGCCGCAGCCGAGCAAATCGATCTGCAGCACGCCAAACCCGAGCGCGGCCAGTGCGCGCGCCTGCACGGCGGCCATGCGGCGCGCGCGGTTCATTTCCTCGGCAAAGGGATGAACGTAGAGCACGGCGCCGCGGCAAGGCCCTTGCGGGGGATGGAACAGGCAGAAGCGCTGGCCGTTGCCGCTGTCGAGAAAAAAGGACTCGGCGCGCGCGCCCGGGGAGGCCGGATTCATTCGCCGCGTTTTTGGGCGACGAATGCGGCCAGGCTCCCCACCGTTTCGAAGGTGCTGGCGCTGATATCGTCGTCGTCGATGGCGATGCCGAAGTGGTCTTCCAGGGCGCCGATCAGGCTGATGACGGCCATCGAGTCGAGTTGCGGCAGGCTGCCCAGCAAGGCCGAGTCGGCCGTCAGCCGGGCGCCTTCGCCGCCCAGGCTGAGCACGTCGGTGAGTATCGTTTTGATGTCGTCTACGTACATAGTTTGCATTCCAGTCTCAAATTAGTGGCGCAGCAGCGCCAGCCGGGCCATCAGCGGCGCCGCCAGGCGGTGCACTTCGCCCACCAGTTCATGGCGCGTCACGCGCAACATCAGGTACCAGGCCAGGGCCAGCACCGGCAGCATGACCAGCAGGCGCACCAGCGGCGGCAACGAGGCCGGCACCAGCAGGGAAAGGGCGGCCCCGACGGCCGTGCAGCCAAGCGCGACCATGGCGCTCGGCGCCATCGCGCGCAGCATTACGACTGCGTTGAAACCAAGATAGCGTTGCTGCTGAATAGCAATCACGGGGGCAGTGCTGATGGTCGCCAGGCACAAAGCCCAGGCGAATCCGCCCAGGCTGCCGTCGAACAGCAGGACGCCGAAGGCGATCCGGGTCGCGATCGTGGCCAGCACCGGCAGTGCGCTCAGGTAGGGGCGGCCGATGGCCGTCACCGCCATCGGCACGTAATGGAACATCATGGCGATCGCGGCGGCGAGCGAGAGCGGCAGGATGGCGGGCACGCATTCCAGCCATTTCGGTCCGTACAGGGCGAGCACGATGTCCTGGCCCAGCACTGCGGTGAGCGCCAGCGCCGTCCAGCCGACGCCGGTCAGCAGGGCGGTGGCGCGCGACATGACCGGCGCCAGCGACTCGCCCCGGTGAAACGCCTGCGAGAGATAGGTGACCGCGCCATAGCTGACGGTCGATCCCGCGACATAGGTAAAAATGGTAACGGTCGAGTTGGCGCGGCTGAGCAGGCCGACATGGCGCGCCGAGCCTAGCTTGCCCAGCAGGATGTCGGGAATTGCGTTGTTGAGCGCGATGGCGCAGTTCGACAGCAGCGAACCGGCCCCGAAGTGGGCCACACTGCGCCAGTGATGAAAGGCCGGCAGCCAGGGCACGCCCTTCGGACGCAAGGGAATGTAGATGAGCGCGCAGGCGATGATGTTGATCAGGTTGGCATAGGCCAGCGACATGCTGCCATAGCCGAGAACGCCGAACGTGAGGCAGCTGACGCAAAAGCTGATGGTGCCGACCGCATTGACGAGCGCCTGCTTTTCGGCAGCAAATTCGCGCGTCAGTAGCGCGTTGGTGATCGAGCCGAACGGAATCAAGAGGAAACCGATCGATAGCACGCGCATCACCGGAATGATCTCCGGTTCGTTGAACCAGCGTCCGATCCAGCCGCTGGCCAGGAACAGCATGACCGCGATCAGCCATGAAGTAGAGAATACGACGCCGATGGCCGAACGAATTTTTTCCGGCGTCAGGTCTTTTTCCCGCTGCAGATAGGAGGTGACGCCGAAATCGCGGAACACGTGCGCAAAATTGACGAACACGACCGTCATCGAATAGACGCCGATTTCGCTCGGACTCAGGATGCGGGCCAGCAGCACGCTGACGACGAATTGCAGGAATGCCGCGCCCGAGGACGAGAAAAAGTTAATGACGAGGGAACGACGCAAATCTGCCATGAAAAGCTTCTAGAAAATGAGGATAAGCGGCAGGTTCGCGCGGGTGCAGAAACTCAGGATGCCGCGCGCGTGAGGAGCCGGATGGCGTCACGCGACGTTGTTTCGTACTTGCTGTTCACAAAACGCATCGAGCCGATAAAGTGGAGGAACGCCGTTTCGGCTCTGGCGCAGTCCGGCGTGCCGTACTTTGGGAAGGGCAGGACGGTAGTGCCGGCGGCATTCGCGACCAGGTAGTTCGAGGTCACCTGTTCGGTGCCCCAGCGTTTCCAGTCCGCGCCCAGCTTGCCGGTCATGCGCTGCGAAAAATCGATCATCCGGTCTTGCATCTGCGTCGTTTGCGGGAAGCCGGTGAAGCCGGAGCAACCGCGCACGTAGCGCGCATCGTCGGGCAGGCCGACGGTGGCCATTTCGGCTTCGGACAGGCTCTGGATATGCGCGCCCGGCCGCACCAGCGGCAAGGCCCGTTCGCGCGTCGCCGCCAGCGAGCGCAAGGGCGTGCCCTCGTCTTCGCCCAGGACAAAGCCGGTACCGCTGGTGATGGCGGCGAGGACTTCGGGAATCGGCTGGATCGTCAGGGTATCCGCATCGAGCTGGACGACGTAGTTCTCGCGCACGAAGGTGGAAATGGCGAACAAACGCTCCCAGGTGCCGCCACGGGGCATGCTCGGATGGGTGAATTCTTCGGCCGGACGCAGCTCGATATGCGGCACGTGGCGGGTCAGCACCGCGCGGTCGTGCTCATCGATCGAGGGATCGCAGACCACGACGACACGCGAGGGATTGAGGAAGTGGGCGAAGGATTTGACCGCAACCAGGTAGGACTCGACGTCGCGCTTTTGCACCATCGATAACAGCATGAAGGGCAACTCGCCCTTCTTCAGCGGCTTGGTGTCCAGGATTTGCTGGGCCACCTTTTTGTACTGCCATCGGAAGTAGTCGCGCTGGATGCGTTGGACGACCGTTTTAATCAAAGACATCAGCACTACTCCCATTATCTGCACATTTACAGGCGCATGGGGACTTCGAACACGCTTACGACAGCTTCCCCACCTGAAAATCAGAGGAAGCGTTGAATATGGGCCGCGAAATCCTTGCCATGACGCACGATATTATATGCTGCATTGACATGCGCACGCGCATTGCTGCCCTGTAATTTCGTCATGTCGGGATCATCGACATAGCGCAGGACGGCGCGCGTGAAGGCATCGAAATCGTCGAGCTCGACCAGTTCGCCGGTTTTTCCGTGGACGATGGTTTCACGGGGCCCGGCCGCGGCGCTGGCGACGACGGGCAGCCCGCAGGCCATGGCCTCGACGATCGCCAGGCCGAAACTTTCAAGTCTTGCCGCATGGACCAGCAAGTTCGCCGACCGGTAATAGGGAACGACGTCGTTCTGGCGGCCGGCAAAGACGATGCAATCGCTCAGTCCCAGCGCCGCGGCCTGTTGCTTCCACTTGGCGACCAGCTCGCCGTCGCCGACATACACGAATCCGATGCGCGCCGCCGGCCTGGCCTGCACCACTTCGTGCATGACCTGGATGAGCGCTTCGATGCGTTTTTCGGTGCGCGCCTGGGCCACGGAGAGGATCCAGAAACGGTCTGGATCGAGCCCGGTCCGGACCCGTGCCGCGGCCTGGTCGCCCGGGCAAAAGCGCTCGCAATCGATCGAATTGGCCATCAGCGCGACGCGCTCGGGCGGGAGCAGGGAATAATCCAGCAAGAATCGCTGCTGGGCTTTCGAGTTAGCCAGGTGCAAGTCGTGCGACTGCCGGCGCAGGATGCGCCGCATCAGGTATTTCGCGCCCCGCTTGGCCAGCCCGTCGCGGCGACTTGGATCGAAACCGTCATCTTCGGTATTGAGCGTGCGCACGCCGAGACCGCGCAGCAGGGAGAGGCAGACGGTCGAAGGCAGGGCGCTCATGAACACGACTACCTTGATGTTGTTCTTTCGCACAAACGCGGCGATCGCGTCACGGCCGGCGGGAGAGTTGTCGTAACAATCGAGCTCGACTGGTGTCAGGTGCTGCAGCGGGTAGCTCGGGTTGCCGGTCAGCCGAGGAAAGGCCATGTAGGGCTTCGCGATCCCGCGCAGCTGTTCAGCCGCGCGGTCACGCACGCTGGCGATGTAGTTCCACACATAGCCCGTATCGTCCGGGTAGCGCATCGTGAATAAAACCCCAGGCAATTCGGTATGTGTTGGCATAGATCCAGGCTGAAAATAAAAAATCGGCTGGGCTACCAGGAACTCCTGGCGGCCCAGCCGTTACGCTGCAAACTCAGCAGCGTGGCTTCAGCGTGGAATAATAGCCCACTGTGGTGCGATTCTATAGTCCGGCTTTGCAGAACGGCCACTAAATGTCGTCCAGGCAGCATCCGCGTTCGGAATTCCAGAGGCAACAGAGACAGCCAGCGCCGGTTGCATATTTGCAGGGTAGCCCATGGCTGCGTCTGCATAACCGACCATGCGTCCCTTACTCCACGTAAAGCCCATCGCGCCGGAGAACCACTCGGCCTGGGCCTGGCTGGCACATGGCTGGTCAAGGTAGTTCAAACCGAGCGGGTTTTGGACAACGTTACTGTTATCGTCGCGGATATTGTCGTTTTTGAAGTTGCCTGCATACAGCTCTGCAAACGTCTTGTAACGTGGCGCAGTATCACTGTCACGGGACAACAGGTAGTAAGAAGAAGCCTGGATCCAGCAGAAACCGGGTGCGGTCATGCGGCCGACCGGGAATTTCGCCTTGTATTGCAGGATCGGGGTCGCCTTGGTGAATCCCAGTTCACTCAGGTAGCCGAAACTCCAGGTCATGAAGTCGTCTTGCCATGGGGCGTAGTGGACGTTGTCGAACGCAGCCACGCCGGTACCGTCATAGACGCCCATCTGATTTGCATCTGCCGCCAGGAAGGTAGATTGGTAGTACTCGAGATTATTGTCGAGCATCTTGTTGAAGTATGCCTTCATGTAATGGTTGTCGGGCGTAATGTAGGCCACGTGCCCCATCGTGCGCATCGACCAGGCTTGGCCGCGCACCTGCTGCCAGCGTACCAGGCCTTGTCCGACACCGGAATAACCTGGATCGGTTCCCAGCGGATTCCAGGCGGCCCAGAATTGCAGCTCTTCCAGGTAGTAATAGTCGCCGGTGACTAAGTAAGGCAGGTAGACCGTCGACGGCTGGTGGGCGGTGTCGGCCTCATACGGGGTTTCGCACAGCTTGCCGTCGTTGTTGGCGCAGCGCGGCACCGGCAACGGTCCCTTATGGGCCAGGTTCATGTGGAAGGTGATGTTCTTGTTGACTTCGTTGTCGACACGTACCGGGTAGCCGGTGTTTTCGTCGCGGTAGTGGATCGACCAGGTTGCCGATCCATCCGCGGCGGCCATCATCAGGTCCTTGGCACGCTTGTCCTGCGACAGCAGGTAAGTGACAGACCAGCTTGGCAGGGAACCGATGTCATAGCGCCCACCCGTGGTCGGCATATACGGCACCAGCGGGCCGATCTTCATCGGGCCGGTGATGGCCGCCACCGTTTGACGGGCATAGTCCGCCAAGTTGGTTTCTGTTGGCACCACGCTCTGGTCATAATTCGACACGGCCTTCGATGAAATCAGGTAGGCGGTATTGTGCTTGATGTGGATTGCAGGTTCGCGGGTCGCATCCCACCATGCGAACTGGTGCCAGCGCGCATGGTGGTAATGGGTCAGGCCTGCCTGCGAATACACGGTCCTTCCTGCCACGACCACATTCACGTCGTACGTGAAATTGCGCGCGCCGGCAGCGAACGTCTTGTTATTTTCGACGCCGGCTTCGACGCGTGCCTGCTTGGCCAGTCCCGGGTAGGAGCGTACTGCAAAGCGCGCAGTCAGGTGCGGATGAGCGGTACCGGCGGCCGTACGCAACGGTGCGATGACGATCCATTCGTTGGCGATCGGGCCCGACAGCCATTTGACCGGGGTCGCGGTGCTCAGGGTCGTGGCCAACGAGGCGCTGTATTCGACATTGTCGAGCTTGATGCTGACGCTGCCGGTCAGGCCCGCGTCGACCAGGCTTTGCGGCGTGACCGTGCTTTGTTCCGTCACGCTCGATTTGGCCAGTTCCAGGGTTTGCTGCTGACCGGCAGCCAGCGCAGGCAGAACGCCGGAGATCACCGCATGGCGCACCGAGCCGTCGGCATGGGTGGCCTTGACGTCCGTCTGCAGGCGCACCACGGTGCCGTCCGCCAGCTTGGCGACCAGGCCTTCGCTTGGCTGCAGGGCGCCGACAGCGAACACCTGGCCGAAAGTGAACGGGACGTTGGTTTGCGCCGCTGCGGTATTTTGAATCTTGATGTCGGTGATGACGTTGCCTACCGCCAGCGCGGCTGCTCCCGCACTCGGTAAGGTGGGCGTAAACACGGTAGCAGGGGCCGTCGGCGTGACTTTGATCGTGGTGATCGGGACGGCGACCTTGACCGCCGAGGTTGCGTCCGTACCGCCGCCGTCGGCGCTACCGCCGCCGCATGCGCTCAACAGGATCGAGCTCAGGCCGAACGCGAGCGTCATGCCCAATGCGCGTCGTGGGCTCGCGAAAGCGCGGTAGCCGTCAACATTCAGGGATTGTAGTATTTGGACGTTCATTTGTAATTTGTTCATGATGTTCCGAAGGTAGCGCAGTTTTCACAAGAAGATTGCCTTGGAGAACTGAACTTTACCTCGTTCAATAATCGCCGTGTTCTGATATTCTTCAAATACACGACTAATTCCACACAGAAACAACATTTTCTTTGGATTATGTTCAGCAACTTGCAGAACAGTTATTTCAAGAAAATAAGTAAAGCTAAAAAAAATTGTTAATTACATCATCTTTACGTAAACATCAAGTGTAGAAGCCGGGTACTTACATAAAGATGACAGCAGAAGCGCAAAATTTCGCCAGTGCAAAATCATACGCGAGAATTGTGTTTGTTCGACTATCTTTTACGCAAAACTTGGATAGACAAGGTGCGTCTGGAGAGTGAGGTAAGGATAAGAAAGGATGGGATCGATGAATTGACGTAGCGCTTGAGATATCAATATTATGCTGAGCAATAATATAAGACCTGTTAGGGTTTTATTTATACTTGTTGATATTTTATATTTGGCTGTGGAGAAATTTGCAAGGCATTGAATTGCCGAACGCCAACGTGCTTGCCGGTGTGATAGCATCGCTGACAAGCTCAGGTGCTGCATGTGCATCTCTTCCATACAACACGTTCGTCAATAAAGCCAGGTCGTCTGTACATGCCGTTTTCACGCCCCCTCGCTCCGGCTCAACTTGGCCTGGGACATCCCCCTATCCTTCTCCTGATCGTTGACGCCGAAGAAGAGTTTCCGTGGGATCAGCCCTTCAGCCGCCATAACGTGGCGACTAGTACGATTGCCGAGCAGCCACGCATCCACGAGCGCGTGTATGACCGGTTCGGGATCGTTCCCACCTATATGGCCGACTGGCCGGTCGCCACCGAGCCGCAATCGGTGGCGACCTTGCGCCGGCTGCTGGAAGAGGGACGCTGCGAGATCGGGACGCAGCTGCATCCCTGGGTGTCGCCGCCGTTTCAGGAAGAGGTATCGGACTTCAATTCATTCGCCGGCAATCTGCCGCGCCAGCTCGAGTACGACAAGCTGCAGATGCTGACCACGGCCATTACCGACTCGTTTGGGCGCGCACCGATAGCCTTCAAGGCCGGCCGTTACGGCCTGGGGCCCGACAGCGGCGAGACCATGGCGGCGCTGGGCTACCAGGTCGACACCAGCGTGGTGCCGTATACCTCCTTCGCGGCCCTGGGGGGGCCCGATTTTTCCGGCTTCGACGAGCATCCTTACTGGTTTTCCGCCGGCGGGCGCGAACTGCTCGAATTGCCCGTCACCGCCGGCTACTGCGGCTGGCTGCGCGAATCGGGCCGCCAACTGTATGCCTTGTCGCAGCAACCCTGGGCCAGGACGGCGCGCCTGGGCGCGATGCTGGCGCGCTCGCGCAGCCTCGAGCGTATCCGCCTGAGTCCGGAAGGCGGCACCCTGAACGACATGCGGCGCCTGACCAACGAGCTCATGAAGTCGGGATGCCAGGTCTATTCGCTGACCTACCACAGCCCGTCGCTGGTGCCGGGTCACACGCCCTACGTCAACACCGTGGCCGACCGCGAGAAACTGATCGGCGCGATCCACGATTACTGCAAGTATTTTAAAGAGGAACTTGGCGGCGTGTTCATGAGCCTGTCCCAGGCCCATGCCGCACTCAGTACCCAGCGCATGCAGGCCGCGGCGGCCTAAACGCGTGCGTGCAGGCGCGCCAGGACAGGCCAGCGGTAGTGGTTCAGGTGGTACATGGTGCGCGCCTCTTCCGTCCAGCGCGTATGCCACTCCATGATGCGGCCATAGAATTCGATCCGTTCGAAGCGTCCCTCGTCGAACAGGAAGCGGCACGCCTCTTCGCGCATCAGGAGGGCCGGCGACAGCTGCTTGTCGATGCCTTCGTCATACGCCGTTTTGAGTACCACCACGCAGCCGCCGCCTTCGACGCATAAATCCATCGCGGCCAGCCTGTCGCCGATCCAGTAGCGGTAGACGCTGCCGGCGCCGCGCCGGCAAAAGGCTTCGAGCATGGTGCGGTAGAAGCGGCCTTGCGCATTGTCCGCGGCGACGGCCGTGCCGCCGGCCGCCTTCCAGCCGCTGGTTTCTAAGCGCCCATAATCGGCCACGGCAGCGGCCATCTCGTGCGGCGCGCGCAGGATCTCCAGGCGCGTCTCGACCCCCTCGGCACGCAGGCGGTTGCGCTGCTTTTTCAGGTTGTTGCGCAGGTTTTTGCCGCGCCCGTTCCAATAAGTCTCGAAGTCGCTCGCCAGCGTGATGCGCGCCGTCTCGATGTAGTCCAGCGTGCGCAGCGCACCGCCGTCGGCCGGACGCGCCAGCAGCATCGGGTCGCATTGGGTGATGCCGACCGCCAGCGTGATGCCGGGCAGGGCGCGCGCCAGGCTGTCCAGGTGGACCGGTGCCGCTGCATCGCGCTGCAGCCACAGGCCGACCGGCGCCTGCGCTGGCTGGAAGCTCTCCCACATGCCAGGGCGCGTCGGCGTCAACACCGTCATGGCGCAGGTAGCGCCGTCCCGTTCATACCAGGCCAGCTTTTCGGCGCCGCTGCCGAAGGCGTCCAGCAGCGCGCCCACGAAATCGCTCGCCAGCAGCGGCGAAGCAGCGCTGTTTTCATGCAAGGCCTGCCAGCGCGCGGCGTGGTGTTCGAACTCCTGCGCGGGAACGACAGTCCAGCTCATGCCGCCACCTTCGCACATGCGTCAAGGGCATCCCTGACGGCCGCGATCATCCAGCCGCTTTCGGCCTCGCGCAGCTCCTGGTGGCAGGGGAAGGCGATCAGCTGGCGCCCGAGGGCCACGCTGTTGGCGCAGATGCCGGCGTCGACACCCGGCCACAAGGACGCGCCGAAGCGCACCATCGGGACGCCGGCCGCTTGCAGGCGCGCAAAAACGGCGTCGGGCTGGTCGACCAGCAGCGGGAACACCCAGGGACAGGCGCCATCGGGCAGCTGGATAAACAGCGGACGGCAGCCGGGCAGATTGCCGAGTGCCGCCTGCAATGTCAGGTAGTTGCGGCGGCGCAGGGCAACGATGTGCGCGTGCGACACCGCGCGCAGCGTCAGGCGCGAAAACAGGGAAGAACGCTTGTCGGTCCAGCGCGGGTCGAAATTGAAACTGCTGTCCGAGGAGTCCGGCGCCAGGGCGCTGCCGGCCGCGCCCCCGGCGCCGCCCGCGCGGCGTGCCTTGAGCGCGCCCCACAGCGCGCTTTTCAGGCGCAGCGGCAGCGACAACAGGGCGCGCAGCGCCGGCAGGCGGCCATAAGCGAAGCTGGCCTCGAGCGCGGCCAGCGCCGCCTTGGCTTCGAAGCCGGCCCCGGCGGGGTGCAAGCTCACCGTCTTGAACGCGTGGCGCGCCGACACCAGGCAGCCGCCTTCGTAGATCGGGAAGAATTTCATGCTGCTGCCGATCGCATAGTCTCCGCTGCGGCCGACCGGGGTCTCCCCGAAGCGGCCGAAGAAGCAGTGGGCGCAGTCTTCCAGCAGTGCCAGGCCATGCCCGTCGCACAAGGCGCGCAGCGGCCGCAAGTCCTGGGGAATGCCGAAGAAATGGGTGACCATGACGGCCTTGACAGAGGGGCCGAGTTTGGCGGCGATGTCGGCCAGGTCCGCCGTGGTATCCGGGTTGATCCGGTAAAACACGACTTGCGCGCCCAGCCAGAGCACCGGCGGGATCATCGAGGGACTGTGATAGGCCGGCACCAGCACGGTATCGCCGGCGCCGACGCCCATTTCGCGCAGCGCCAGGCCGATGGCGATGCGTCCGCTGGTGACCATGTGCGCCGCGCCGACGTCGAGCAGCGAGGGTAGCGCGGGCGCGGCGCCGCCGCGGCGGAAGGAGGCGAGGGACAGGACCGGGACCGGCGGGATTGCGCGGCGCGCGGGCGCCAGGGCGGCTTGGCTATCGTTTGTTGTCGGCATGAACTAGTATAACCTGCAAGTTCGCGCCGCCGCGACGCGCCCGGCGTGTGCATCGCCTTCTTGTCTCCTGGTACGAACTGGTAAGATGGCGCTTTGCTCTTCCCATGTAAGGGCGCACGACGCGTTGAGACACAAGGCATTGATGAGCGACCTGATTCACGACTTCATTTTCGATTCCGCCCGCCGCACCCCGGACGCCGAAGCGCTGGTCTACGGCGCCGAGCGCTGCAGCTACGCGGAACTGGCGGCGCTGGTGCGGCAAGTGGCCGCCGTGTTGCTGGAGCAGGGCATCGAACGCGGCGACCGGGTCGCGGTGTACATGGAAAAGCGGATCGAGAACGTGGCGGCGATGTTCGGCGCCGCCGCCGCTGGCTGCGTATTCGTGCCCGTCAATCCGCTGCTCAAGTCCGAGCAGGTCGCCTACATCCTGGCCGACTGCAACGTGAAATGGCTGGCGACGACCGGCGAGCGCCTGGCGCTGCTGGCGCCGGCGCTGGAAAACTGTCCTGACCTGCAAGGCGTGTTGCTGGCGACCGAGGGCAGGGCCCTGCCGCAGAAGCTGCGCCGCATCGACTGGGCGCACCTGCGCGCCCACAGCGGCAGCAGCGCCAGCCCCGCGCACCGCCGCATCGACATCGACATGGCCGCCATCCTGTACACCTCGGGCAGTACCGGGGCGCCGAAGGGCGTCGTGCTGTCGCACCGCAACCTGGTGGCGGGCGCGCGCAGCGTCGCGCACTACCTCGAGGTCGGCCCGGCCGACCGCCTGCTGGCCGTGCTGCCGCTGAGCTTCGATTACGGCCTGAGCCAGCTCACTATCGCCTTCCTGCGCGGCGCCAGCGCGGTCCTGATGAATTACCTGTTTCCGAAGGACATCATCGAGGCGGTGGCGCGCGAACGCATCACGGGCCTGGCCGCGGTGCCGCCCCTGTGGACCCTGCTGGCGCGGCTCGCCTGGCCGGCGTCCTGTACGCTGCGTTTCATCACCAATTCCGGTGGCGCGATGCCGCTGCCGACCGTCGATGCGCTGCGCACCTGCCTGCCGCAGGCCGAGATCTTCCTGATGTACGGCCTGACCGAAGCCTTCCGCTCGACCTATCTGCCGCCTGCCGAGCTGGCGCGCCGTCCGGATTCGATCGGGCGCGCCATTCCGAACGCCGAAGTGATGGTGGTGCGGCCCGACGGCAGCCCTTGCGCCCCGGGCGAGCATGGCGAGCTGGTGCACCGTGGCGCCCTGGTCGCGCTCGGCTACTGGAACGACCCGGCGCGTACCGCCCAGCGCTTCCGGCCGGCGCCCGGCCAGGATCCTGCCTTGCCGCTGACCGAACTGGCCGTCTGGTCGGGAGACACCGTGCGCCGGGACGAAGACGGCTACCTGTACTTCGTCGGCCGCAGCGACGACATGATCAAGGTCTCCGGCTACCGTATCAGCCCGACCGAAATCGAAGGGGTGCTGCACGAGACCGGCCTGGTCAGCGAAGCGGCCGCCTTCGGCGTCGAGCACCCGCTGCTGGGCCAGGCGGTGGCGGTGGTCGCGGTGGCGATCGATGCGGGCGATAACGCCGCCGGCGTGGCCGCGCTGCTCAAGGAATGCCGGCGCCGCCTGCCGGCCTATATGGTGCCCGCGCACATTTCCCTGCGCAGCGACAACCTGCCGCGCAACCCGAACGGCAAGATCGACCGCAACCTGCTGCGCCAGTCCCTCAACCTGCAATTCGACGACGTTTCCACTTCATGACCGGCTTTAATAAACCCCGCCACACGCCTGCGACCCAGTTCCCGGTGGTCGACGACTGCCTGCAAGTGGGCGGCATCGCCCTGCCGCGCCTGGCGCAGCGGGTCGGCCGCACGCCCTTCTTCGCCTATGACCGCAGCCTGTGCGGCGAGCGCGTCGCGCAGTTGCGGCGCCAACTGCCGCAGGCGGTCGGCCTGCACTATTCGATCAAGGCCAATCCGATGCCGGCCCTGGTGCAGCACATGGCCGGCCTGGTCGACGGCCTCGACGTGGCCTCGAGCGGCGAACTGAAAGTGGCGCTGGACGCCGGCATGGCGCCCGGGCGCATCAGTTTCGCCGGACCCGGCAAGACCGATGCGGAGTTGGCGCAGGCGGTCGCCGCCGGCATCTGCATCAATCTCGAATCGGAACGCGAACTGGCCAGCGTGGCGCGCCTGGGCGACCTGCTCGGCATCATGCCGCGCGTGGCCATGCGCATCAATCCCGCCTTTGAGTTGAAATCGTCCGGCATGAAGATGGGCGGCGGCCCGAAGGTGTTCGGCATCGATGCCGAGGAAGCGCCGCGCCTGCTGCGCGACGTTGCCGCGCTGGGACTGGATTTCGAGGGTTTCCAGATTTTTTGCGGTTCGCAAAGCCTGCGTGCCGACGCCATCATCGAGGCCCAGTCGCGCAGCATCGAACTGGCGCTGCAGCTGGCCGACGATGCGCCGGGACCGCTGCGCCAGCTCAATATCGGCGGCGGCTTCGGCATTCCGTATTTCCCGGGCGAGACCGCGCTCGACGTCACGTCGATTGCCGCCCACCTGGAAGGCTGGCTGCCGCGCGTTGCGGCGGCGCAGCCGCAGGCACGGCTGTCGCTCGAACTGGGCCGCTACCTGGTGGGCGAGGCCGGCGTCTACGTGGCGCGCGTGATCGACCGCAAGGTCTCGCGCGGCGAGGTGTTCATCGTGACCGACGGCGGCATGCACCACCATCTGGCGGCCTCGGGCAACCTGGGCCAGATCATCCGCAAGAATTATCCGGTCGCTGTCGGCAACCGCATGGCGCCCACCGACAGCGGTCCGGCCACCGTCACCGGTCCTCTGTGCACCCCGCTCGACGTCTTGGCCGACAAGATGGAACTGGCCCATGCGCAGATCGGCGACCTGGTCGTGGTGTTCCAGTCGGGAGCCTACGGCGCCAGCGCCAGCCCGGCGGGCTTCCTGAGCCATCCGGCAGCCCTGGAAGTGCTGGTCTAGGCAGGCGGGGCGGGAGCTGAAAGTAAAAGGCCTGGAACGGTATCCCGTTCCAGGCCTTTTTTCATACCGGCTTGCGTTCGAGGAAGCGATGCAGGAAGGGAACCTTCATCGGCGCCGTGTTATCCGCTTGCGGCGCCAGGATCAGGACTTTTTCCAGCGTGATGAGAATGGCAATGACGTAATAGATCAGGTCGTAGTAGGCCAGGGCGAGGAAGGCGCCGGCCATCAGGAATCCGATCATGCTGACCTGGCACATCTGCGCCAGCCGCGCCGCCCAGCCTAGTTCGATCTTGTCCTTGCAAAACCGGAGGATCCGTGATCCGGTACGCCATGCGGAAAAGAACAGGAACAGATATATCAGCAGGCCGATGTAGCCATGCTCACCCAGCACCTGGAAATACACGCTGTGGGCGACGCGGTATTGGGTCGGTTCGGGAGCGTAGATCAGGAACATCTTGGGGGTGAACACGCGCAAGCCGCCGCCCAACGGCAGGGTGTTGGCGACATTGATGGCAAACCCCCAGGCATTGATGCGTCCCATCGCCGACTCGTCTTCCTGGTAATTGTCGATCGATTCCATGCGCCCGGTCCACTGTTCCGGCATCGACAGGTAGACCACCGGGGCCAATACCAGGATCGCGATGCCGGTCGTGAGTTTGTTTTTCGATTTCAGCCACAGGAAAAACAGCATGCCGACGCCGCCCAGCATGGCGCCGCGCGAGTAGGAACCGACGATGGCAGCTGCGGTCAACAGGGCCACGCCAATGGCCGCACGCTTGAGCCACTTGTTCGGCGCCAGCGTTCCCAGGAATACCAGCAGCGGGAGCGCCGTCAGCAAGGCCAGCGCGAGCGTATTGTTATCGGCGATATAGCTTCCTTCCGGACCCAGCACACGGCTGGTGCCGCCCGAAAGAATCGTGAAAATCCCGCCCTTGAAACCCCAGAAGCCCACCGACAGGGCAACCACCAGGGTCAGGGCCTGGACGTCCTTGATGGTGCGCACCGTCATGATCGTGAGCGTTACCATCAGCATGGTCTTCATGACCCGCTGCCATTCGAGCCAGGCCAGCTCGGGCTCCAGCGCAAACAGCGTGGTCAGCATGATCCAGGCGATGAACAGGAGCAGGGCCGCGACCGTACCGGTCCACGGAATTTTCTTGGCTTCCTTCGACACCAGCAGGCTGAAGAGGGTGATGCCGCCGAGCACCATCGCGAACGGGAAATCGTAGGCCGCGCCATAGGTCATGCGGTGCGGATTCATCAGGCCGACGCAGGCGTAGGCCAGCGCCCCCACGACCGGGCGCTTGAAGATGAACGGAATGATCCCGATCAGGGCCAGGAACAGGATCGCGTCACGCACGGCGCATCAAGCCTTCAAACAGGTCGGCAACGCGGCGCGCGTTCGCATGCCAGGTCAGCTTTTGTTCGGCGATCGTGGCGCGCGCATTGGCGGCCACTTTGGCGCGCAAGGCGCCATCTTCGCACAGGCGCTCGACGGCGCCCGCCAGAGCGTCCGGACGGGACGGATCGAACAGCACCGCATTGTGGTCGGCACTGAGGATTTCGAGGATGTTCGGCTGGTCCGGGCCGACGATGGCTTTACCCAGCGCCAGGTATTCGAACAGCTTCAGCGGCGAGGCATAGCTGACCACCGCCGGCTGCAGGGCGATGTCGAAGGCGGCGACATAGCGCGCCACTTCGTCGCGCCCGATGATGCCGGTGAATTGAACCCGGCTCTCGATACCGAGGTCGCGCGCCTGCTGCTCGAGCGTGGCGCGTACCGGGCCGTCGCCTACGACCAGCAGGTGGCGGCGCGACGCGGGCGGGTCCTGGGCGATCATGGCGATCACCTTGTCCAGGCCATGCCAGTCGCGCACGAAACCGGTGAAGCCGAGCACCAGCGAGCCGTCCAGGCCGAGCGCGCGCTTGGCGGCGGCAACGTCGGGGGCGCTGTCGAAGCGTTCCAGGTTGATGCCATTCGGGATCACGACGATGCGCGCCGGATCGACGCCGTAAGATGCGACGATGTCGCCCAGCACCTGCGTCACCGGCAGCACCACGTCGGCATTTTTCCAGGCATAGGCCTGCGACCAGCGCGCCAGGCGGGTCAGCGCGAGGCCGTCGTACTTGGCCCGCTCTTCCAGCAGCGGCGAATTGATCTCCAACAGCATCGGCAGCTTGTATTTGCGCGCCAGCCAGATGCCGGCCGGGAGGAAGAGGTTGTAGCGTTCGTACAGGCAGTCCGGACGGTGCTGCTTGACCGCTTTCGCCAGGCGACGGTAGGCCACCAGCGAGTAGGCCAGCTCCATCAGTTCGTAGCAGGCCTTCGGCATGTGGCGCTTGAGCCAGGCGACCGGGCCGGCGTCCGAGCCGAACGATTCGGTCTCGGCGCTGGGCGGCGCGACGATGATCACTTCATGCCCTTGCGCGCGCAGCGCATTGATCATTTCTTCAATATGGACGTATTGCCCGTCCTTGGAACGGGTACGGTGGTGGTAAAGGATTTTCACGCGGCTTTTCTCGCCAAAACGGAGTGGAACAGGTCGATCTGGCCCTGGGTGGTCGGGTCCCAGCTGAAGCGCTCGGCGTAGCGCCGGGTCGCAGCATGATCGGGATAGTTGGCGCGTAGCTTCGTCAGTGCCGTCACCAGGCCCTGCGGCGTGCGCTCGGGCATGAGTTCGCCGGCCTCGGGCGCGGCGACCACTTCCGGCGTGCCCCAGACATTGCTGGCCACCACCGGCGTGCCGCAGGCCATGGCTTCGAGCAGCACGTTCGCCCAGCCTTCGCGGCTCGAGGCCAGCACCAGCGCATCGGCGGCATTGTAATAGGTCTTGAGTTCGGTCTGCGGCACCGGGCCGAGCAGGGTGACGCGGTCGGCCACGCCGAGCTCCTGGGCCAGCTGCTCGAGATTTTTCTTTTCCGGTCCGGTACCGGCGATCAGCAGGTCGACCTCGGGCAGCGAGGGCAGGGCCTTGATGATCAGGTCGTGCGCTTTTCTCGGGTCGAGCAGACCGACCGAGAGCAGCGTAAAACGCTTCAGCCCGAGCGTGGCGCGCGCGGCGGCGCGGTCCATCGGCTGGAAACGCTGCAGGTCGACGCCATTGCGCAGCGGCGTGATTTTATCCGCGGCAACGCCGAGCCCCACCATCTCATCCTTCAGCGCATTGCAGACCGTGACGATGCCCGAGGCATTTCGGGCGGCCCACAGAATCATCTTGCGCGGCAGGCGGAACTGCGGGATCAGGTTGATGTCGGTCCCGCGCGCCGTGATCACCACCGGCTTGTTGAAGTACTTGCCGAGCATGACGGCGGCCACGCCGTCCGGATAAAAATAATGGGCGTCGAGCACGTCGAAATCGTAGCCTTCGTCGATGATGCGGCCGATGACCGGTTTGACCGCCTGCGCCATCAGCAGCGGCGCCATGTTCATGCCGATTTTCGGGACGATGGCGAAACGCGGGTGCACGATGTCGATCCCGTGGCGCTGGTCGCTTTTCGGGACCTTGGCGAAGCGCGCGTAGTCGCCGAAACGCGGGCTGGAAGACGGGAACCAGGGAATCGGCGCCACCACGCGCGCTTGCGCCTGGCCGCTGGCGAGCAGGTAACGCAGGCGGGTCTCGACGAAAATCCCGTGGTTCGGCTGCTGCGCGTTCGGGAACAGGGTGCTGAATGTAAGTAGCTTCATTGAGTGGGTACGGTGTACGTGGGGGCGCTTCAGCTGTTGACGCTGACGCGCAGGAAGGCTTCGAACATCAGCATCGACCACAAGGCCACGCTGTAGTCCTTGAGTCCCGATTCGTGCTGGTCGACCATGTGGCGCAGGTAGCCTTCGTTGAAGATGCCGGTGTCGAGCACCCGCTGGCTCAGCACCGCTTGGCGCACCTGCTCGCGCAGCGGGCCGCGCAGCCAGGCGGCGATCGGAATCGAAAACCCCTTTTTTGCGCGGTACATGATGTCGTGCGGCAGGTGCGGCTCGAGCGCCTTCTTGAGGATGTACTTGCCTTCGCTGCCCTTGAGCTTGATGGACGGCGACAGGCTGGACGACCACTCGACGAACTTGTGGTCGAGCAGGGGCACGCGCACTTCCAGCGAATGGGCCATGCTGGCGCGGTCGACCTTGGTGAGAATGTCGCCCGGCAGCCAGGTTTTGAAGTCGAGGTACTGGATGATCGAGAGCGGATCCTCGGTCGGCGCATTCGCCGCATGCTCTTCCATCACCTCGATCGCGCGGTAGCCCTGCAGGTCGGTACGGAATTGATCGGTAAACAGCTCGTCGCGCACGCGATCGGGCATTTTCGCCACGCCGTGGAAATAGCCCTCGACCAAGTCGCGCGCCAGGGCTTCGAAGGTCGTCTTGGCGCGGAACATCTGCGGCGCCCAGTCGGCCTTCGGGTAGAGCTTGCCCAGCGTGCCGAACAGGGGTTTACGCAAGCCAAGTGGCAGGCGCGCGCGCACGCCCTGTTCCGCCATGGCGTAGCGGTAGCGGCGGTAGCCGGCGAAATTCTCGTCGCCGCCATCGCCGGACAAGGCCACCGTGACGTGCTTGCGCGCCAGCTGGCAGACGCGGTAGGTCGGGATCGCCGAGCTGTCGGCGAAGGGCTCGTCGTACAGGTGGGCCAGGGTGTCGATCAGGCCGTAATCGTCCTTGTCGACGATCTGTGCGTGGTGGCGCGTCGTGTAGCGCTGCGCGACCTGATTAGCGAAGGTCGATTCGTCGAAATCGGGATCGTTGAAGCCGATCGAGCAGGTGGTCACGGTCTCCGGATTCTGCTGCGCCATCATCGCCACCACCGCGCTCGAATCGACGCCGCCCGAGAGGAAGGCGCCGAGCGGCACGTCGGCCACCATCTGGCTTTGTACCGCTTCGCGCAGGCGTTCGATCAGCTCCGCCTCGATCTCGGCTTCCGGGCGCGCGGCGGCAGGCTGGAACGGCACGTCCCAGTAGCGCTCGGGCGTCACGCTCTTGCTGCCCACACGCAGGGTCACGCGGTGGCCCGGGGGCAGCTTGTACGCGTTATTAAAAATCGTCTTCGGTTCCGGCACGTAGCCGTAGGCAAAATAATCCTCGACTGCGCGCGGATTCAGGGCGCGCGACAGTTCGGGGAAGGTCATGATCGATTTCAGTTCCGAGCCGAATACGAAGTAGCCGTTCGGCAGCAGCGAATAGAACATCGGCTTGACGCCGACGTGGTCGCGCGCAAGGAACAGGGTTTTTTCGCTGCGGTTCCAGACCGCGAAGGCGAACATGCCGCGCAGGCGTAGCACGCAATCGGCGCCCCAGGCGCGGTAGGCCTGCAGCACGACTTCGGTATCGGACTTGGTGCGGAATTCGTGGCCGAGCGCGATCAGTTCGGCGCGCAGTTCGCGGTAGTTGTAGATCTCGCCGTTGAACACCAGCGTCATCGCGCCATCGGTGCTGCGCAGCGGCTGCTGGCCGGTGGCGATGTCGATCACCGACAGCCTGCGGTGGCCCATGCCCAGCGCAGGTTCGATATGCAGTTCGCCTTCGTCGGGCCCACGATGGTGCTGGCTCTCGTTCATGCGTGTGAGGACCTGCCGGTCGATCTGCCGGTTGCCATGGGTATCAAAAATCCCGACTATTCCGCACATGGTGTAACGCTTTCTTGTATTGGGTTCATATCAATGTCAGGCGCGGCCGAGCTTTTCGCGGCACAGCGTATCGTACAGGCCGGTGTAGGCCGACAGCATCGCGGTCATGCTGTAGCGCTGTTCGATCCGTTCGCGCGCCGCCCGGCCGTGGCGCGCCGCCAGCGCCGGGTCTTGCACATAGCGCGCGATCGCGGCGGCCAGTGCGCCGCTGTCGGCAACCTTGACCAGGCTGCCCTGTTCGCCGTCCTGGATCACTTCGGGAATGCCGCCCACGTTCGAGGCCACCACCGGCAGGCCGCAGGCCATCGCCTCGAGCAGCGACACCGGCGTGCCTTCGGCCAGCGAGGGCAGGGCAAAGAGGGAAAAACTGTGCATCAATGCGGCGATGTCGGAGCGTGCGCCGGGCAGCCAGACGACGTCCTGCAAGCCGGCCGCGGCCACCTGGGCCTTGATGGCGGGCAGCAGCGGGCCGTCGCCGATGATCGACAGGCGCAAGCGGTCACGGTGCTCGGGCAACAGCGCGCGCAGCTCGATAAACGCCTGCACCAGGCCCTTGTGGTGCTTGACGTCCTGCACCCGCGCCACGGTGCCGATCACGAAGTCCGTCGCTCCCCAGGGCGACGCGCTGGCCTCGCAGGCCTCGGCCTGGAAACGCTCGGTATCGACCCCGTTCTTGATCAGCGCGATCTTGCGGGGCGCGATCGCCACCACCTGGTCGAGCCAGCGCTGCAGGTCATCCGACACGGGAACGTAACGATCGATGAAGGGCGCCAGCCGGCGCCGCAGGAAATTGTGCTTCGGGTTTTTACCTTCCGGGTCGCTGGCGTCGCGTCCGTGCTCGGCATGGACCCGGATCGGCACCCCGGCGCAGGCCGCCGTGAAGGCATACTCCATCGCGGCCAGGTTGTAGGTGTGCAGCAGGGTCGGACGCAGCCGGCGCAGCAGCTTCCACAATTTCACGTGGGTGCCGAGGCCGAGGCCGGGCGGCTTGTCGAGAGCGAATACCTCGACGCCGGGCTGGGTAATCTTGCGCACGAAATCGGTGTAGCGGGTAAGGCAGACGACGGCGTGCCGGTATTTGTGCGCCGGCATGCGGTTGATGCATTCGACCAGCAGCATTTCAAGGCCGCCGAAGTCGAGCGCATAGGTCAGGTGCACGACCAGCGGGCGCGTGTCGGGCGCTGCCGCCGGCGGCGCCGGGTTCAGGATCGCTGCTTGCATGACGGATCTCTTCAACGCTGGCGGGTGGCTGCCAGCGCCGCCTCGATGGCGCCTTCGTGCTGGGCCAGGAAAGCGTGCAGCGCAGCGCGCGCCTCGTCGGCATGCTCGGCATACGGCGCCGACAACATGACGGCGGCGCCGTCGTCGCCGCGGAACAGCAGCTTCGATTCGGCCTGGCGCAGCTTGCCGACGGCATTGCTGGCGGTGTCGTAGTCGCCCACGCGGAACCAGTGCCAGACCAGCATCGCGCCTTGCGGTCCCAGCAGCCTGGTCTCGCGTACGGCGAGCTGGCGCGATCCCAGGGTTTCGACGCGCAGGGTGGAACCGTTTTCGTGCCATTCATCGTCGCTGTGCGTGAGGCGGTTCACGGAACTGATCAGGGCCTTGGCGTTGTTCTGGTTGCGGTAGTACAGGATGTCCAGGCCGACCGCCTGGCCGCTGTCCGAGCGGTAGGCGCCTTTGAAGTTGGCGTCCGGCGTCATGAAGCGCGGCGTCCAGCTCGAGACGGCGGAAACCGCGCGCCAGCTGACGGCGACCGGGGCCAGCACGACCGGCTTGTCGCTGGTGTTGGCACGCTCGTTGAACAGGGCGAACGCCGGCCACAGCGCGGCCAGGGCGATCGACGCCAGCACCACCGGCAGGATGCGCCCGGCAGTTGCCGTGCCAGGCTGGGCGCCGGTGCCGGCGTCGCGCGCTGCGGCCGCGGCCGGCGCGGGCGCGGGCGCCTCGTCTTCGCGCCAGTAGCTGCCGATCCAGAACATGATGAACATGACCAGCCCGAAGAAGGCCCAGCCGTAGATGATGTGGTCGACGCCGGTGGCCAGCTGCATGCCGCTGATATGGCCGATCATCACGATCATGTAGGCACGCAGCCAGTTGGCCACGATCGGCACCACCACCGACAGCGCGATGAAGGCCAGGCGCCGCTTGTTCGAGCGGTAGGTGAGATAGGCGTACAGGCAGCCGAGCGTGATCGAGGAAATCAGGTAGCGCACGCCGCTGCAGGCTTCCACCACCGACCAGCTGCCGGTCGGTAGCTCGAAGCGGGTGCCGGTGCGCAGCACCGGGATGCCGGTGGCTTGCACGGCCCACACGGTGAAATCGGCGGTGTGCTGGATCAGGGGATCGACGAAAATCTCGCCGAAAGGCACCGCGAACAGCAGGAACAGCAGCGGGAAGGCGAGCGAGCCGGCCAGGCGCCGGCCCAGCACTGCCAGGGCGATCAGGGGGAACAGGGCCACGAAGGCGTATTGCATGACCACCTGCACCTCGCCCAGGCGCGCGGCAAACCAGGCGGCGCCGGCGATTGCAATGAGCAGCAGCGCCGGCCAGTAAGGCTGCGGCGGCCAGGCCGCGAAATTCACGCGGCGGCGCCAGATCAGCCACAGGCTGATCGGCAGGATGATGTAGCCGTGGGCGAAGGTTTCGGAGCTGTTCCAGATCGAGACGATCGATTTCGCGGTCGCGAAATACAGCGCGAAGGGGGCCAGCAGGGCCAGCGCGATAAGGAGCCAGGTGCGCATGCCGATGGGAGAGGCGGCCGTGGCGGGTGCGCCAGGTGCAGCAGGTGCGGCGCCGGATGGCGGAGTCAGGAACATTCGAGGCGCTCCCCTATGCAGGCAAGGTTGCTGGGCCAGCTGTACTGGCGTTCGACTTTGGCGCGCGCAGCGCGCCCCATGGCA
>Ga0213837_1000771_pt1 | contig 24874 bp, 22 predicted proteins | sample SWPATP12_FD_160572 | JGI IMG/M metagenome (GOLD analysis project Ga0213837, IMG submission 160572) | Coastal seawater microbial communities from Marineland, Florida, United States - SWPA TP1 #2 | ecosystem: Environmental > Aquatic > Marine > Coastal | place: USA: Florida | collected 2016-08-06
CGACCACCGAGAGCTTTGTCGACCGCGGCACCCGGCACGTCATCGAGGTCGACGGCGCACGGCTCGTCGCCCACCGCACGCTGCCGACGCCCGGCCCGACCGCGCCCGCCGCCACCACCGAGCGCATCCGCGCGACGTCGACGGACGGCGCGACCGTGCCCGCGTTCCTCGTGCGCCCGGCCGGCGACGACGGCACCGCGCCCCGGCCGACGCTCATCTGGGGCTACGGCGGCTTCAACATCCCGATGAACCCCGGCTTCCGGGCGGTGCTCGCGGCGTGGGTCGCGGCCGGCGGCGTCCTCGTCGTGCCCAACCTGCGCGGCGGCGGCGAGTTCGGCACCGACTGGCACAAGGGCGGCACGAAGGAGCGCAAGCAGCAGGTCTTCGACGACCTGTTCGCGATCGCCGAGCACCTCGTCGCGACCGGCGTCACGACGCACGCGCAGCTCGCGCTGCACGGGCGCTCGAACGGCGGGCTGCTCGCCGGCGCCGCGCTCACGCAGCGGCCGGAGCTGTGGGCGGCCGTGCTGCCCGGCGTCGGCGTGCTCGACATGCTGCGCTACCACCGCTTCACGATCGGCTGGGCGTGGGCGAGCGACTACGGCGACCCCGACGAGGCGGACGCCCACGCCTACCTCCGCGCCTACTCCCCGCTGCACAACGTGCGCGAGGTCGCGCATCCCCCGACGCTCATCACGACCGGCGACCACGACGACCGCGTCGTGCCCGCGCACTCCTTCAAGTTCGCGGCCGAGCTGCAGCGCGCGCAGGCGGCGGCGCGGGCAGCCGGGCTCGACGCGGATGCGCCGGTGCTGCTCAGCGTCGACACGCGCGCCGGGCACGGGATGGGCAAGCCGAAGGATGCCGCCGCCCTCGAGTTCGCCGACCAGCTGGCGTTCGCGGCGCACCACACGGGCCTCGACGACCGGCTGCGCGAGGGGCAGGCGCTGTGAGCGTCGAGTGGGAGACCGCCGCCTGGAGCGCGGCGGTCGCCGAGCTCTGGGACCGCGTCGACCGCACGCCCGCCGACGAGGCGATCGCCGCCATGCGCTCCCTCGCGGCCGCGTACCCGGGCGCCGACGGGCGGGCGGCGTTCGAGCTCGCGGGCATGCTGGACTCGTTGGGCCGCGAGCACGACGCGGAGCGCGAGTACGAGCGGGCGCTCGCGCTGGGCCTCGACGCGGAGCGGCACGCGCAGCTCGCGGTGCAGTACGGCTCGACGCTGCGCAACACCGGTCGCGTCGACGAGGCGATCGCGGTGCTCGAGGCGGCACCCGAGCATCCGTCGACCGGGGCGTCGCCGCGCGTCTTCCTCGCCCTCGCCCTGCACAGCGCCGGCCGGCACGACGAGGCGCTGCGGATCGTCATCGAGGCGCTCGAGCCGACGCTCCCCCGCTACAACCGGTCGGTGCTGGGCTACGCCGAGGCCCTCACCGAGCCGCAGTCCGCCGCAGACCCCCGCTGATCGCCAACGGCAGCGACGACCCCGGGCGGGCCGGCGAGCCGCCGCTCCCTGGCGCAGAACGCAAGCCCGCAGCCGGACTCGCGCAGCTCGTGAGCCGCTTGCGCTCAGACTGCGCGCGAGGCGGCGCGCGGGCTTGCGTTGTGCGCGGCCGGCCGGCCGCCCCGAGCAGGCAATCGCTTGGACCGCTCCCGGCGGGTCAGCAGCAGCGGCCCTCGGGGTTGGCGTCCTGGCGGCGGTACTCGTCGCGCCAGAAGGCGCGCTCCGTCATCGGCTCGCGGTCGGGGTGCACCCGCCGCTCGTGGTCGACATAGGCCTGGTACTTCGACTCGCCCGTCACACCCTTCGCCCACCAGACGAGCGCGCGCCACGCGCGAGCGAGGAGCGCACCGGCGGCTGCCGGGCGCCCCTCGCTCGCGGAGGCAGTCATCTCAGTGGCCGGTCCGGCGACGCTGCTGCTCCGCCGGCAGCGCGTCCCACTGCTTCTGGATCTCGCGCTCCTCGGGCGTCGGCAGGAAGCCGGCCGGGGCGAACATCGCCGACTCCGTGCGCTCGTCCTCGTGGTCGACGACCTCGCTGGAGCGGAGCGCCTTGATGACGTTCGCGACCGAGAAGCAGATGACCACGATCGTGAGCACCACGAAGATGATCGAGAGCGTGCCCTGGATCATCGTGTTGCGCACCACCGACTCGAGCGCGGCGACGCCCTCGGTCGTGCCGACCGACGTCTCCCCCGCCGCGAGCGCGTCGCGGAAGCGGAAGTGGTTGGCCCAGTAGCCGACGGCGGGCACCGGCGAGAACACCTTGAACGCGGAAGCGGTGACGGTGACGACCGTCACGAACGCGAGCGGCACCGCCACGATCCACAGCGAGCGGAAGGTGCGGCGCTTCGCCACGATCGCGAGCACGACCGCGAGCGCGATCGCGGCGAGTAGCTGGTTGGCGATGCCGAACAGCGGGAACAGGGTGTTGATGCCGCCCAGCGGGTCGGTGACGCCCATGATCAGCACCGCGCCCCACGCGGCGACCATGATCGCCGTGCAGATCCAGGCGCCGAGGGTCCAGGACGTGTCCTTGAACTTCGGGAAGACGTTGCCGAGCGAGTCCTGCAGCATGAAGCGCGCGACGCGCGTGCCGGCGTCGACCGCGGTGAGGATGAAGAGCGCCTCGAACATGATCGCGAAGTGGTACCAGAACGCCATCATGGACGGCCCCCCGATCCAGCTCTGCATGATGTTCGCGAGGCCGAGGGCGAGCGTCGGCGCACCGCCGGTGCGCGAGACGATCGACTCCTCGCCGACCGCGGCTGCGGTCGCCGAGAGCTGCTCGGGCGTCACGCTCACACCGGTGAGCCCGAGCGACTGCACGAATGCGGCAGCGCCCTCGATCGTGCCCTGCGTGTTCGCGGCCGACGAGTTCATCGCGTAGTAGATGCCCTGGTCGATCGAGATCGCGGCGACGAGCGCCATGATCGCGACGAACGACTCCATGAGCATGCCGCCGTAGCCGAGGAGGCGCGTCTGCTTCTCCTTCTCGACCATCTTCGGCGTCGTGCCCGAGGCGATGAGCGCGTGGAAGCCCGAGAGGGCGCCGCACGCGATCGTCACGAACAGGAAGGGGAAGAGCGAGCCCGGCCAGACCGGTCCGCTGTCACCGGCGGCGAACTCCGTGAACGCGGGCACCGAGATCTCGGGGCGGACGAAGATGATCGCGAGCGCGAGCGCCACGATCACGCCGATCTTCATGAACGTCGAGAGGTAGTCGCGCGGCGTGAGCAGGATCCAGACCGGCAGCACCGCGGCGAGGAAGCCGTAGATGACGATGCCCCACGCGATCGTGACGCGGTCGAGCGTGAAGAGCTCCTGGCCCCACGCGGTCTCGGCGACCATGCCGCCGCCGATGATCGCTGCCATGAGCAGCACGAAGCCGATGATCGAGATCTCGAGCACCTTGCCAGGGCGGATCCAGCGCAGGTAGGCGCCCATGAACAGCGCGATCGGGATGGTCATGGCGACCGAGAAGACGCCCCAGGGGCTCTCGCCGAGGGCGTTGACGACGACGAGCGCGAGGATCGCCGTGATGATCACCATGATGAGGAGCGTCGCGAGGATCGCGGCGGCGCCGCCGACTCGGCCGAACTCGTCGCGCGCCATCTGGCCGAGCGAGCGGCCGCCGCGGCGCATCGAGAAGAACATCACGAGGTAGTCCTGCACCGCGCCCGCGAGCACGACGCCGACGATGATCCAGATCGTGCCCGGCAGGTAGCCCATCTGCGCGGCGAGCACGGGGCCGACGAGCGGTCCGGCGCCGGCGATGGCGGCGAAGTGGTGGCCGAAGAGCACCCGGCGGTCGGTGGCGACGTAGTCGCGGCCGTTCGCCTTGTACTCGGCCGGCGTCGCGCGCGTGTCGTCGGGGCGGACGATCTTGCGCTCGATGTACTTCGAGTAGAAGCGGTAGAAGATCAGGTAGGTCGCGACGGACGCGAACACGAACCAGATCGCGTTGACGGTCTCGCCGCGGACGACGGCGAGCATCACCCAGGCGATGCCGCCGAGCAGCGCGATGGCCGCCCACAGCGCGATCTTCAGCGGCGTCCACCGCTTCGATGTGGTCTCCTCAGCCGCCGTGGGCGGCAGCTCGGGCTTCGATGTGGCGACGTCGGCCATCGGTGGATCCTTCTCTGCGCGTGGGATGTGCGGGTCGTACCCAGGGAAAGCCTAGCCCGGCCATAGCGGCGGGGAGCCCTCGTCTGGGCCGGGCGCAGCGCCCACGCCCTCGGGTCGCGCACTCAGTCGAGCGGGTCGTGGCCCCAGTTCATGAGCGAGTAGCGCCACGGCGTCTCGGCGACGTCGCCGTCGGGCCGCTGCTTCGCGTGCCGCGCGACGTAGCCGACGACCTTCCGCATGTGGGCGTAGTCGTCGTCGGTGAGGTCGGCCTGCTTCGTGCGGAGGATGCCCACGATCCGTCGCCCGGAGGCGTGGCCCGTCGACTCGTCCCCCTCGTGCTCCTTCTGGCCCACGGCGCGCGACTCGTCGGCCTCCAGCCACCGCTCGATCTCCGACGCCGTCATCGTGACGGCCTCGTGGAAGTCGTCCCGGATGCGCTTGCGGCCGTCGTCGCTCGGCTCGTCGCTCATGCGCACCGATCCTGCCCCATCCGCCGGGGACGCGCGAGGGCTCAGCGGCGCAGCACGAGGCGTGAGAGCGCGTTCCCGACGGCCTGCACGACCTGCGTGATGACGATGATGATCACGAGCGCGCTCCACGTGACGACGGGTTCGAACTGCCGGAAGCCGTAGGAGAGCGCGTAGTCGCCGAGCCCGTCGCCGCCGACGATGCCCGCGACGGCGGACATGTCGATGAGCGCGACGATCGCGAAGGTGAAGCCGAGGATGAGCGGACCGAACGCTTCGGGCAGGATCACGGTGCGGATGATCCGCCACGGACCCGCACCCATCGCGCGCGCAGCCTCGATGACACCCGGCTCCACAGAGACCAGGTTCTGCTCGACGATGCGCGCGATGCCGAACGTGGCCGCGATCGAGATCGAGAAGACGATCATCTCGTTGCCGATGCCGGTGCCGATCACCAGCCTCGCGATGGGCTGCATGGCGGCGAGGAAGATGATGAACGGGATCGGCCGGAACGTGTTCACCAGCACGTTGAGGACCCAGAATACGATCGGCTGCTGCAGCACGCCGCCCTTGCGGGTCACGTAGAGCGCGGTGCCGACGATGAGGCCGGCGGTGCCGCCGAACAGCAGTGAGAGCGCGACGAGCCACAGGGTGACCCCCGTCTGCTCCAGCAGCGCGGGGAGCAGCCCGGACACCTGAGCGATGAGCTCGCTCATGCGAGCACCTCCTGGACATGCACGCCCGCCCCGACGGCTGCGAGCGCGGTCTCGACGGCATCGGCCTCGCCTCGCACCGCGATGGTCAGCAGTCCGTAGACGCGGCCCTGGATGTCGTCGACGCCGCCGTGCACGAGCTGGAAGTCGACGCCCGCACGCGCGAGCGCGGCGAACACCCGCGCGTCGGATGCGCCGGTGTCGGTGAACGAGATGGTGAAGAGCCGGCCCTCGTGCCGAGCCCGCAGCGCTCGCAGGGCATCGCCGTCGGGCAGCGCGCGCACGACCGTCTTCACGAAGCGCTTCGCAGTGTCCGTCTGCGGGCGAGTGAAGACGTCATAGGTGTCGCCGCTCTCGACGACGCGGCCGCGGTCCATGACGGCGACCTTGGCGGCGATGCGGGCGATCACATCCATCTCGTGCGTGATGACGACGATCGTGACGCCGAGCTCGCGGTTGACGCGCGCGAGCAGGTCCAGCACCTCGTCGGTGGTCTCCGGGTCGAGCGCGCTGGTGGCCTCGTCGGCGAGCAGGATGGAAGGCGATGCGGCCAGCGCGCGAGCGATCCCGACGCGCTGCTGCTGGCCGCCGGAGAGCTGCTCGGGGTACGCATCGGCCTTCTCCTCGAGCCCGACGAAGCGCAGCAGCTCGTCGACCCGGGCCGCGCGCTCAGCCCGCGGCATGCCGACCACCTCGAGCGGATACGCGACGTTGCCGCGGATCGAGCGTGAGCGCAGCAGGTTGAACCGCTGGAAGATCATGCCGATGCCTTGGCGCACGCGGCGCAGCTCACCGGCCGGCAGCGCTGTGATGTCGACGCCGTCGATCTCGATCGAGCCGGCAGTGACGGGCTCCAGCCCGTTGATGAGGCGCACCAGCGTGGACTTGCCGGCGCCGGAGTAGCCGATGACGCCATGCACCTCGCCGCGCTCGATCGAGACGGACACCCCGTCGACGGCGGCGACCGGGGTGCCGCCACGCCTGGAGGGCGGGTACGACTTGCTGACGTCGGTGAGCTGGATGTGTGGCATGGCGCTCTCTGGCTCGTGGCGATCGGGGGTCGTGCGGCGCGGGCGCCCGGCGGTTCGCCGTCGCCCGCGCCGGTGGGTCAGCCCTGCGCCTGGAGCGACTCCTCGACCTCGACGAGCGAGGCCTGCAGATCGGCGGCGGGGGTGGTGGCGAACACGGCGGTGCCGCCGGCGACCTCCTGCAGGCCGTCCAGCACCTCCTGGTTCGACTGGAAGATCTCGACGAGCTGCAGCAGCACCTCGTTGTCTGCGTCGTCTGCGCGCGCCGCGAAGATGTTGACGTAGGGCAGTGCCGCCTCGTCGCTCGGGTCGTCGGCCACGAGCGCGTCCTGCGACGACAGCCCGGCGGGGCCGAGGAAGTCGTTGTTCACGATCGCGGCAGCGACATCGGGCAGCGAGTTGACGGTCAGTGCAGCGTCGACCGCCTCCACCTCGACCCGCGACTCGGGCAGCACGTCCTCGAGCGTCGACGCCGGGCTGCCGCCCTCCGCGAGCGCGATGAGGCCGGCCGACTGCAGCACGAGCAGGCCGCGCGCCTGGTTGACGGTGTCGTTCGGGACCACGACGGTCTCGCCGTCGGGGATGTCGTCGACGGACTCGTACTTGACCGAGTAGAGGCCCAGCGGGTAGATCGCGGTCGCCCCGATCGGCTGCAGGTCTTCGCCCGACGACACGTTGTAGTCGCCGAGGTACTGGACGTGCTGGAACTGGTTGACATCGAGCTCGCCCTCGCTGAGGGCAGGGTTCGGCTGCGTGTACTCGGTGAAGTCGACGATCTCGAGCTGGATGCCCTCGGCCTCGACCGCCGCTTCGTACACGGCCCAATAGGGGTCGGAGGCACCCACGACGCCGAGCTGCACGGGGTTCTCGGCGGAGCCGAGCTCGGCGCTCTCGGAGCTGGCGGCGCTGCTGCAGCCGACGAGGGCGACTGCGAGGACGACGGTGCCGGCGAGGGCGAGCGGGCGGGCGGTGCGGATGCGCATGGTGGCTCCTTCTCGGGGGATGCACCGACGGTACGTATCTGACAGCCATCGCTGCCAATCCGCGCGTCACGAACCGTCACAGAGCCGGCGGCATCCGCGCTCACACTGCCCCGCCGGCGCCCGCCGCGGCCGCGATCGCGTTGCCGAGCAGGAGCGCCGGCCCGAACGGCACGGTGCGCCGACCCGCCACGAGCGCGGCAGCGCCGATGGTGCCGCCGAGCATGACGGATGCGGCGAGGCCGGCGAGCGGCGCGGGCCATCCGAGGGTCGCGGTCGCGAGCGCGAGCGCGAGGCCGAGCTTGACGTCGCCCATCCCCATGCCGCCCGCGAGCGCCATCGCGAGCAGCACGAGCCCGCAGGCGAGCGCGGCGAGCGGCGCGAGGTCGCCCTGGACGAGGCGGACGGTGCCGGCGGCCGCACCCAGCACCAGCAGCGGCACGGTCAGCGCGTTCGGCAGCCGTCGCTCGGCGACGTCGATGCGAGTGAGCGCTGGCGCGAGCGCCGCGGCGACCGCGAGCGGCACGATCGCGACGGCATCCCAACCGCCGAGCACGAGCAGCCAGGTTGTGATCACCACGGCCGGCGCGCCGAGCAGGTCGACCGCTTGCGCGGGATGCCGCGAGCGCCGCCGCACCGCCTCCGTCGACGTCGTCGTCACCCGGGCGACGCTAGTCCGGCGCTCCCCTGCCCCGCCGGCGCTCTCCACAGCGCCCGATGGGCAGGCGCGAAGCCGAGCCGGTTTCATAACACTGCTATCTTTCTGCTCCCCCGTCACTGAGGATGGGGGACAGCGCGACGCAGCGTGCGGCGCCCGGTGTGAGGAGACCCCATGAAGGGCACGTTCGTGATCAGCGCCGGCGCCGCACTCGCGCTCGTCGCGCTCGGCGGTGCACCCGCGCTCGCGGCCGGCGACGACTCGACGGTCTCGGTGCTGCACATGATCCCCGGCATCACGGTCGACGCGTACATCAATGGCGAGGAGGCGATCACCGACTTCGAGCCGGGCGAGCTGACCGACCCGATCCAGCTCGCGCCGGGCGTCTACGACGTGCAGCTCTACTACGACGGCGAGACCCCCGACACCGCCGAGCCCGCCGTCGAGGCGCTCGGCGTCGAGGTGCCTGCTGGGCAGAACCTCACCATCACCGGCAACCTGACCGCGGACGACCAGCCGACGCTCTCGGTGTTCTCGAACAGCACCGAGCCGGTCGCGGCCGGGCAGGCGAGGCTGACCGTCCGCCACCTCGCCGCCGCACCCGCCGTCGACGTGCGCGCCGACGGCGCGGTGATCGCCGGGAACCTGACGAATCCGGACGAGGCCCTGGTCGAGGTGCCTGCCGGCGCGGTCTCCGTCGACGTGGTGCTCGCCGGCACCGACGACGTCGTGATCGGGCCGGTGGACGTCCAGCTGGCTGAGGGCGCGAACACGATCGTGACGGCGTGGGGCAATGCGCGGCAGGAGAGCCTGCAGCTCGCGGTGCAGGTGGTCGATGCGCACACGCCGCCGACCGGGGTGCCCTCTGGCCGCGGCGGCGCCGGAGCGCAGGGCGCGCTGGGCGTCCTGCTCGCCGTCGCCGGCACGCTCGGACTCGCGGCCGTCGCCGGGCGCGCGTCGCGCGTGCGTGCGGCGCGCCGGTGACGCCTGCCGTCGCGCTGCTGCGACACGCCCGGGATGCAGCGGCCGAGATCGCTGCAACCCCGCACGGGGTCCCCGCCGATATGGCGGTAGGCGGCGCATCCGGCGCCGCGCACCTCGAGGAGACCACCATGAAGCGCAAGCTCGCGATCGGCATCGGCGCCGCTCTCGCTCTCACGGCAGCCGGCGGCGCACCCGCCATGGCAGCCGAGACCGACTCGACCGTCTCGGTGCTGCACGCCGTGCCCGGCATCACCGTCGACGTCTTCATCAACGGCGAGGAGGCCATCAGCGACTTCGAGCCCGGCACCCTGACCGACCCGATGATGCTCGCCGCCGGCAGCTACGACATCCAGGTGTTCGCCGACGGCGGCACGCCCGACACGGCAGAGCCCGCCATCGAGGCGATGGGCGTGGCGGTGCCCGAGTCGGCCAACCTGACGCTCGTCGCGCACCTCACGGAGGGCGGCGACCCGACGCTCTCGGCGTTCGCGAACGACACCGAGCCCGTCCCCGCCGGTCAGGCCCGCCTCACGGTGCGCCACCTGGCCGCCGCACCCGCCGTCGACGTGCGGGCGAACGGCACCGCGATCGTCGAGGGCCTCACGAACCCCGATGAGGCCGCGCTCGAGACCGCGGCGGGCGCCGTCTCGGCGGACGTCGTGCTCGCGGGCACCGACACCGTCGCGATCGGCCCGGCCGACCTCGACCTCGCGGAGGGCGCGAACAGCATCGTGACCGCCTGGGGCAGCGCCGAGGACGGCAACCTCGCCCTCGCGGTGCAGGTCGTGCAGGCGCACAGCGCGCCGAGCGGCGTGCCCTCGGGCCTCGGCGGGGCGGAGGACCAGCGAGCGCTGGCCATCTCGCTGCTGCTCGCGGGAGCGGTCGGCCTCGCGCTGATCGCCACGAAGACGCTGCGCCCCGCAAGGGAGCGCGGCTGAGCATGGACGCTGAGCGGGAGCTCTCGTCGCGCATCGCGCGGCGGGAGCCCTCCGTGCGTCCTGGCTCCCGCGGCGGTCGCGTGGCTACCGTGGCCGCCGCGGTCATCGCCGTCGCGGCGCTCGGGACCGGCGCCGTGCTGCTCGCGCAGCTGCCGTCGGCCCTGAGCGTCGCGCCGCAGCCGAGCGCCTCGCTCGCTGCGGATGCCGGTCCCACGGAGCCGGCTGCGCCCAGCGCATCCGCCGCGCCGTCCGGCACCATCCCGACGGGCGTGGGCGTGCGCGACGCCTCGCCGCCCGCACCGGTCGCGGTCGACGCGCCGGCCGCGGTGCGCGTGCCATCGGTGGGCCTCGAGCTCGGTGTGGTCCCCGTCGGTGTGCGCGACGACGGCCAGATGGATGTGCCCGACCTCGTGCGCGAGGTCGGCTGGTACCGCTTCGGCCCGGCGCCCGGCGCCGACGCCGGCTCCGCGGTGCTCGCCGCCCACGTGGACAGCGACATCGGCAGCGCGCCGATGGCGTCGGTGCTGCGGGCGGCGGAGGGCGACGCGGTCGAGATCTCGACGGCCTCCGGCGCCGAGCTGCGCTACCGCATCACGAGCATCGAGCAGGTGTCGAAGGACGAGCTGCGGCTGGACGCGCTGTTCGCCCGCGACGGGGAGCACGTCGTGCGCCTCGTCACCTGCGGCGGGGAGTGGGATGCCGCCGCGGGCGCCTACGAGGACAACATCGTCGTCACCGCTGTCCTGGACGCGCCGTGAGGCGCTTGGCCCGGTGATACCGTCTGGCCGTGGACGACGGAGTGACGGATGTCGAGCGGCTGTCGCTCGCGTTCGCGGCCGACGCCTCCCCCGAGATGCTGCGCCTGGCGTACGAGCGCTGGGGCGGCATGGTCTACGCGATCGCCTGCCGGGCGATGGCCCCGCACGATGCGGAGGATGTGGTGCAGCAGACCTTCGTCTCCGTCTGGCGGTCGCGCGAGGCGTACGACGCCGCGAACGGGCCGCTCGGCGCCTGGATCATCGCGATCGCCCGCCGGCGCATCGCCGACCACTACCGCAGCCGCACCGCCAAGGAGCAGGCCTTCGACCCCCACGACCTCGCGGAGCGACTCGAGCACGGTGAGGGGGACCCGGTGCTCGACGCCGTGGCCGACGCGCTCACCGTCCAGGAGGAGCTCGAGCGCATCGGCGAGCCCCAGCGCACCATCGTCCGGCTCGCGGTGCTCGAGGACCGCTCGACCGCCTCGATCGCCGAGGCGCTCGACATGCCCATCGGCACCGTGAAGAGCCACTTGTCGCGAGCGCTCCGAAGACTCAGGGAGAGATGGGAGGCCACCCATGCAGCACCTGTCGACTGACGCGCTCACCGCGCTCGCGCTGGGCGAGTCCGACGCGAGCGCCGAGCACCTCGCGACCTGCGCGCACTGCCGAGCGGAGGTCTCGTCGCTCCGCGACGCGGCGGATCGCTTCCGCGCCGCCGACATCTCGCCGATCGAGCCGCCCGCAGCGGTGTGGGGCCGGATCGCGGCCGACATCGCCGCCCTCGACGAGCCGGCCGCCGCGCCGATCGCGCAGCCGGCCACGCCGTCGGCCCGCGCGACCGCGTCGACCCGCTCGCCCGATGTCGCCCGTCGCCGGCGCTTCAGCGGCCGTTCGCTCGTCGCCGCGTGCGCGGCCTCCGCGCTCGTCGCGGCGAGCCTCGCGGTGCTGCTCGTGACGCAGCTCGGCGGCGGCCCCCGGTCGATCGACATCGCGGGCGCCGTGCTCGAGCCGCTCGGCTCGAGCGTCGCACCCGCCCGCGCCGAGGTGATCGAGCGCGACGGCCAGCGCCTGCTCGTGGTCGACGCGGATGCGCTGCCCACCGTCGACGGGTACCTCGACGTCTGGCTGCTCGACGCGGACGCGCAGCAGATGGTGAGCCTGGGCGTCATGGACGCGGCCTCCACCGAGCTCGCGCTGCCCGCGGACCTCGACCTCGCGGCGTTCCCGGTCGTCGACGTCTCGGTGGAGCCCTACGACGGCGACCCGACCCACTCCGGCGACAGCATCTGGCGCGGCGCGCTCGAGCTCTGACTCAGCGGTGCGGCCACTCCGCGAGCGCCACATCGATCCGGCGTCGGGTGAGCGCGCTCACCGGCTCGACGAGCTCGAGCAGCGGCTCGAGCGGCGCGCTCGGATCAGAGGCTGGCCCCCGGGCGGTCGTGCGGCGTGATCGCGCGGCGCTGGAGCGTCCGGCGGCGCGCGACGCGGGGAACCGCCACGTGCCGACCGCTGCGCCGTCGACGACGACCATGGGCCGGAAGACACCGTTCCCGCCCGGCACGACCGCAGCCAGCACCGCGGGGCTCGCGACGAGCGACCGGTCGCGGTAGCCGAGCAGCAGCTCGTCGAAGCCCGGCACGAGCACGACGTCGGAGGGCTCCCCCGCCGCGCCCGCGACGACGAGCATCTCTCGGCCCTCGACGAGCACGGACTCGAGCCCCTCGATGCGGGCGAGCGACGCGCGCACGATCGTCTTCGGCAGCCCGAGCCACCACGCGACGTCATCGGGGTGCACGGGGCCGCGCGCCCCGACGAAGCGGCGGAGCGCCTCGTCGAGCGCACGCTCCGGCTCCGGGACCGAGGGGCGCGGCCCGCCCACGAGCAGCTGATCGCTGCCGTCGAACGGGCCGAATCGCAGGATGCCGTCGTAGGAGCCGAGCGCGAGCAGGTGGTAGCCGCGACCGCCCGCCGTCGAGACACCGGCCGCCTCCCACGCGGCGAGCATCGCGGAGCGGAGCACCGGCCCGTCCGCGAGCACCGCGACCAGCACGTCGGCCGCCCGCTCCGCGGTCGCCTGATCGATGCCGCGCACCTCGCACATGCGCCACTCCTGCCGGCGCATCCGCTCGGCCGTCCAGGCGTGCAGCACGGCGAGGTCGTCGGCCGCGGCGACGAAGAGCGTGCCGCGCATCGCCCACGAGCGCACGAGCCCGTCGTCGAACGCCGCGCGCACGTCGTCGAGCGTCGTCCCGGGCGTCGAGCGCGCCGCGATCGCGCGCAGCACCGCGGGCAGGTCCTGCCCCTGGAGGGCGACCGCATGGCGGACGGCCTCGAGCGGCGTGCGCGTCGAGCCGAGCCATCCGCCGGTGACGAGCCCCTGCGAGACCATGCGCATCCGCCGCGCCTCGACCGCCGTCAGCTCCCGCACGCCGCCGACGCTACTCGGCAGCTCTCCTCGACAGTGCCGACACGGCGGCGCGGACCCCGGACGCCGAAGGACCCGACCCCGGCTGCGGGACCCGAGATCTGGGGTCCGGCATCTAGGATCGGGTCCGCGATCGGCGGTCAGTCCTCCAGCAGGCTCGTCACGAGCGCCGCGATGCGGCTGCGCTCGCTGCGCTGCAGGGTGATGTGGCCGAAGAGGTCGTGCCCCTTGAGCGTCTCGATGACGCTCGCGACGCCGTCGTGGCGGCCGACGCGCAGGTTGTCGCGCTGCGCCACGTCGTGGGTGAGCACGACCCGCGAGTTCTGGCCGATGCGGCTCAGCACCGTCAGCAGCACGTTGCGCTCGAGCGACTGCGCCTCGTCGACGATCACGAACGCGTCGTGCAGGGAGCGGCCGCGGATGTGCGTGAGCGGCATCACCTCGAGCATGCCGCGCGCCGCGACCTCGTCGAGCACGTTGTCGCTCACGAGCGCGCCGAGCGTGTCGTAGATCGCCTGGCCCCACGGGTTCATCTTCTCGGCGGCGTCGCCCGGGAGGTAGCCGAGCTCCTGGCCCCCCACCGCGTAGAGCGGGCGGAAGACGATGACCTTCTTGTGCAGCCGCCGCTCGAGGACGGCCTCGAGGCCCGCCGCGAGCGCGAGCGCCGACTTGCCGGTGCCGGCAGATCCGCCGAGCGACACGATGCCCACCTCGTTGTCGAGCAGCAGGTCGATCGCGAGCCGCTGCTCGGCCGAGCGGCCGTGCACGCCGAAGACCTCGCGGTCGCCGCGCACGAGCGAGACCTCGCCGCGGCGGGTGACGCGGCCGAGCGCCGAGCCGCGCTCGGACGAGATGACGAGGCAGGTGTTGATGGGCAGGTCCGCGACCTTGCTGGTCTCGAGCCGCTCGTCCTCGTAGAGCCGGTTGATCTGCTCGCCCGAGAGCGCGAGCTCCGCCGTGCCGGTCCATCCCGAGTCCACCGCCTGCTCGGCGAGGTACTCCTCGGCCGGCAGGCCGATCGACGCGGCCTTCACGCGCATCGGCATGTCCTTCGAGACGATGCAGACGTCGAGCCCGTCGCCCGCGAGGTTCGAGGCGACCGCGAGGATGCGGGAGTCGTTGTCGCCCAGCTGGAGCCCGCTCGGCAGCACCTGCTGGTTGGAGTGGTTCAGCTCGACGCGCAGGCTCCCGCCGCCCTCCGTCGGCACCGGGAAGTCGAGCCGCTCGTGCGTGACCCGCAGGTCGTCGAGGTTCCGCAGCGCCTTGCGTGCGAAGTAGCCGATCTCCGGGTCGTGCCGCTTCTTCTCGAGCTCGGCGATCACGATCACGGGGATCACGACGGCGTGCTCGGCGAAGCGGTGGATCGCCCCCGGATCGGACAGCAGCACGCTCGTGTCGAGCACGTAGGTGCGCTGGCGGGTGTCGAGGCCCTCTGCCTCGGCGACGCCGCTCTGGGGGGTGATGGCGAGTTCAGGCACGTGACGCTCCCTTGCCGACCCTGGGGTCGGTATCACGCGGCCGTCACCTCCGTGTTGCTCGCGGACGCGAAGGCCGCTCGCTGTCGGGCGGAACTGCCCGACAGGGCCGAATCTACGCTCGCCCCCAGCGCATCCGGCGATCCGACACACGCGGCCTCAGCGAGAGTTCATCCGATCGAAACCTGGGCTTCAGGTCGCAGACCCGTCAGCGCCCGTAGCGCCGCTCGCGCAGGCCGTACGAGCGCACCGCGCGCAGGAAGTCGACCTCGCGCAGGTCGGGCCCGAGCGCCTCGACGAAGTAGAACTCGCTGTGCGCGCTCTGCCACAGCATGAAGTCGCTCAGCCGCTGCTCGCCGGAGGTGCGGATGACGAGGTCGGGATCCGGCTGGCCGGCGGTGAAGAGGTGCTCGGCGATGAGCTCGGGCGACAGGCGCTCCGCGATCTCGGCGACGCTCGCGCCGTCGGCGCCCTCGAGGATCTTGCGCACCGCCTCGACGAGCTCGTGCCGGCCGCCGTAGCCGACCGCCAGGTTCACGACGATGCCGTCCTGGTCCGCGCTGCGCGCGACCGCGCCCTCGAGCGCCGCGACGAGCGGGCGCGGCAGGCCGCGGGTGTCGCCGACGTGGCGGATGCGGCGGCCGGGCAGGCGCGACAGGTCGTCGGCGAGCTCGGCGATGATCTCGCACAGCTCGCCGAGCTCCTCGCCGCCGCGGCCCGTGAGGTTGTCGCGCGACAGCAGGTAGAGCGTCACGACCTCGACGCCGATCTCGGCGCACCAGTCGACGAACTCCCGCAGCTTCGCCGCGCCCGCGCGGTGCCCGTGGCCCGCGCTCTCGAGCTTCTGCTCGCGCGCCCAACGGCGGTTGCCGTCGATGATCATGGCGATGTGGCGAGGCACCGCGGTGCGCTGGAGGTCGCGCCGCAGCCGCCGCTCGTAGTAGCGGTAGACGAGCCGTGATCCCGGCGAGCTGCGCAGTCGCACCCGTCGAACCTACCGGGCGCCCGTCCCCCACGTCGGCATCGGCATGCTCGACGCGGTACTGCGTACGCCGTACGCTGTCGTCATGGCACTGCAGTCCGAGCCGGCAGGCGCGTCGTCCGACCAGCCCTCCCCCGAGGTCCGCGTCAGCGACCCGTCCTCCGCGCACCTCCCGCTCATCGAGGCGGCCGGCGACTCGATCGTCGAGGCCGCCGTCGAGCAGAAGCCCACCTGGCGCGGCTGGATCCACGCGGGGACGGCGCCCCTCGCGCTCATCGCCGGCATCGTGCTCGTCGTGATCGCCGACGGCGCGACCGCGAAGGTCTCCACCGCCGTGTACGCCGCCTCCAGCCTGCTGATGTTCGGCGTCTCGGCCGTGTATCACCGCTTCCACTGGCAGGAGCGCACGCGCGTGCTGCTCAAGCGGCTCGACCACGCCAACATCTTCCTGCTCATCGCGGGCAGCTACACGCCCATCGCGCTGCTGACGCTGCCGTCGCCCACCGATGTGATCCTGCTGTCGGTCATCTGGGCCGGCGCGGTGCTGGGCATCGCCTTCCGCATCTTCTGGCTGCACGCGCCGCGCTGGCTCTACGTGCCGATCTACCTCGCCCTCGGCTGGGCGGCCGTCGCGTTCCTGCCGCAGATCTGGTCGGCGAACGCGATGACCGCGGCGCTCGTGATCGCGGGAGGGCTCGCCTACACCGTCGGCGCGATCGCCTACGGGATGAAGAAGCCGAACCCGTTCCCCGGCCGGTTCGGCTTCCACGAGATCTTCCACGCCTGCACGCTCGTCGCGTTCCTGTGCCACTGGACGGCGATCATGCTCGTCGCCGTCGCGCCGCCGGCCTGACGCCCGGCGCCGCGTTCTCAGCGATCCTGCGGCGCCCCGCCCTAGCGTCGCAGCATGCGCCTCGCTCGAACCGCCGCCGTGGCCGCAGCGGCGCTCACCGTCCTGACGATGAGCGGATGCATCATCCTGGCGCCGCCGCTGCCCACGCGGCAGCCGCAGCAGCCGCCCTCGCAGACCCCGCGCCCGTCGGGCGAGCCGCAGATCGAGGTGCAGCCGGTCGAGCCGGACGCACCGATCACGACGACGGACGAGACCGACGCCGACACCGGCGAGCTCTACGCCGGCTCGCAGGGCGAGACCGTCGACGGGTACTTCCCGGATGCCGCGCTCGACCTCGTGCTCGAGCCGACGCGCGGCACGGCCAGGGTCGCGCCCGGCATCGCGATGCCCGTGCACGACGGCGGCGACGAGCTGCTGGCCGGCACGCCGCACACCGCCGACGCGAGCCTGCTGCTCACGACGGTCGGCCGGCTCGTGCTCGAGACGGAGGACGCCGAGTACACGTGCAGCGGCACGGTCATCAACAGCGAGTCCGGGCTCGTCGTCGTCACGGCCGCGCACTGCGTCTTCGACGACGAGACGCGCGACTACTACGACCGCATCACCTTCGAGCCGGGCTACGAGCGCGGCGACGCGCCCTTCGGCACCTGGGAGGCCGAGCGCTGGTGGGTGCCGGATCAGTACCTCGAGGCCAACGACCGCTGGCTCGACGGCGCTGACGACGACGGCTGGATGGGCTTCGACTTCGGCTTCGTCCGGTTCGCGCCGCAGGGCGAGACGACGCTCGAGGACGTCGTCGGCGGGCAGGGCGTGAGCTTCACGGCCGAGACGAACGGCGTGGTGATCGCCGGCTACCCCGGCAACGACGCGTTCGACGCGGAGGTGCTGCGCCACTGCGCGGAGGACGAGCTCGACTACGGCGCGGGCGGCGACGCGAACTACGGGGCGGACTGCGAGATGGGTGATGGCGCCTCGGGGTCCGGCTTCGTCTCGAACCTCGATCCGCGGACGGGGGCCGGGCACATCACCGCGGTCTACTCGAACGGCGGCGAGACGGGCGCCTACGGGCCGCCGCTCGGCGTGACCGCCTACAACGGCTTGCGCACCCTCGACGACTGACCCGCGCTACCCGCACGCTCGTCGCGGAGCAGCCGAAGGCCGCGTAGCGGGACGACTGCACCCGCAGCGCGGCACGATCTCGATACGCGGCGGGACTCCGTCCGCCTGCTGCTCGATCAGCGGGTGGAGGCGGCCGGACTCCGTCCGGCCGCTACTCGATCAGCGTGCCGTCAGCGGGAGGAGCCCTCGTTGTCGGCGTCCTGCAGCTGGCCGAACGCGCCCTTCCTCGGCGCGGCCTTGGCCGCCTTGTCGGCGGCGCGGCGCTGCTCGCGGTTGCCGCCCGCGGCCTTCGCCTTCCCCGCGACCGCCGGATTGCCGGAGCGCTGGCGCGCCTTGTCGGTCGCCGCGCCGAGCTCCTTGCCCCGCGCGTCGTGCACCGACGCCTCGCCGTCCTCGTCGGGCGCCGAGTAGGTGAGCGCCTCGGGGCTCTCCTCCTCGGGCTCCTCGAGCCCGCCGCCCTCGATCGCCGGCGCCTCGGGGCTCGCCCCCTGCTGCACCTTGACCTCGAGGTTGAACAGGAACGAGATCGACTCCTCGCGGATCGCCGACATCATCTGCTGGTAGAGCGCGAAGCCCTCGTTCTGGTACTCGACGACCGGGTCGCGCTGCGCCATCGTGCGCAGGCCGATGCCCTCGCGCAGGTAGTCCATCTCGTAGAGGTGGTCGCGCCACTTGCGGTCGATGACCGACAGCACGACGCGGCGCTCGAGCAGGCGCATCGCGGGCGAGCCGAGCGACTCCTCGCGCTTCTGGTACGCGATCTTGGCGTCCGAGACGAGCTGCTCGTACAGGAAGTCGGCCGTCAGGCGCGGCTGCGCCTCGGCGACGACCTCGTCGATCGTGATGCCGACGGGGTAGATCTGCTTCGCCTCGGTCCACAGCGCCTCGAGGTTCCACTCGTCGCTGTCGTTGCCCACCGCGTGGTCGGAGACGAGCGAGCGCAGTGTGCCCTCGAGGAAGCCCTGCACCTTGCCCTCGAGGTCGTCGCCGTCGAGGATGTGCCGGCGGTCGGAGTAGATCGCCTCACGCTGGCGGTTCATCACGTCGTCGTACTTCAGCACGTTCTTGCGCATCTCGGCGTTGCGCGACTCGATCTGCGCCTGCGCCGTGCGGATCGTGCGGGAGAAGATCTTCGACTCGAGCGGGATCTCGTCCTCGTCGGCGTCGACGGCCATGAAGCGCTCGGCGACGGAGCCGCCGAACAGGCGCAGCAGGTCGTCCTGCATCGAGAGGTAGAAGCGGCTCTCGCCCGGGTCGCCCTGGCGGCCAGAGCGTCCGCGCAGCTGGTTGTCGATGCGGCGCGACTCGTGGCGCTCGGTGCCGAGCACGTAGAGGCCACCGGCCTCGATGACCTTCGCGGCCTCCGCCTCGACCTCTGCCTTGACCTCGGCGAAGACGTCGTCCCAGCGCTCCTCGTACTCGTCCGGCGTCTCGGAGGGGCTGAGCCCGAGCTCCTGCATGCGCGTGACGGCGAGGTGCTCGGCGTTGCCGCCGAGCATGATGTCGGTGCCTCGACCGGCCATGTTCGTCGCGACGGTGACGGCGCTGACGCGGCCGGCCTGCGCGACGATCGCGGCCTCACGAGCGTGGTTCTTGGCGTTGAGCACCTCGTGCTTGACCCCGGCCTTCGCGAGCAGGCCGGAGAGGTACTCGCTCTTCTCGACGCTCGTCGTGCCGACGAGCACGGGCTGGCCCGCCGCGTGCCGCTCGACGATGTCGTCGACGACGTGCTTGAACTTGCCCTCGACCGTCGCGTACACGAGGTCGGACCTGTCGGCGCGCTGCACCGGCTTGTTCGTCGGGATCGGGACGACGCCGAGCTTGTAGGTCGCCATGAACTCGGCGGCCTCGGTCTCGGCGGTGCCGGTCATGCCCGAGAGCTTGTCGTAGAGGCGGAAGTAGTTCTGCAGGGTGACCGTCGCGACCGTCTGGTTCTCGGCCTTGATCTGCACCCCCTCCTTCGCCTCGATCGCCTGGTGGATGCCCTCGTTGAAGCGGCGGCCCTGCATGATGCGGCCGGTGTGCTCGTCGACGATGAGCACCTCGCCGTTCATGACGACGTAGTCGCTGTCGCGCTTGAAGAGCGCCTTCGCCTTGAGCGCGGTGTTGAGGAAGGAGATGAGCGGCGTGTTCGCCGACTCGTAGAGGCTGTCGATCCCGAGCAGGTCCTCGACCCGCTCGATGCCGGGCTCGAGCACCCCGACGGTGCGCTTCTTCTCGTCGACCTCGTAGTCGACGTCCGGGCGGAGCCGCTTGGCGATGCGCGCGAACTCGCCGAACCAGCGGTTCGCCTCGCCCGCCGCCGGGCCGGAGATGATGAGCGGCGTGCGGGCCTCGTCGATGAGGATCGAGTCGACCTCGTCGACGATCGCGAAGCCGTGGCCGCGCTGGACCATCGCCTCCTTCGAGTGCGCCATGTTGTCGCGCAGGTAGTCGAAGCCGAACTCGTTGTTCGTGCCGTAGGTGACGTCGGCCTCGTACTGCTCGCGCCGCACCTCCGGCGTCTGCCCCGAGATGATGCATCCGGTCGTCATGCCGAGGGCGCGGAACACGCGGCCCATGAGCTCCGACTGATAGCTCGCGAGGTAGTCGTTCACCGTGACGATGTGCACGCCGTCGCCCGTGATGGCGTTGAGGTAGGCGGCGATCGGGGCGACGAGCGTCTTGCCCTCACCGGTCTTCATCTCGGCGATGTTGCCGAGGTGCAGGGCGGCGGCACCCATCACCTGGACGTCGTAGGGCCGCATCCCGAGCGTGCGCTTCGCCGCCTCGCGCACCGCGGCGAAGGCCTCGGGCAGCATCGCGTCGAGCGGCTCGCCGTCGGCGTAGCGCTGCCGGAACTCCGCGGTCTCGCCCGCGAGCTCCTCATCGGTCAGATCCTCGAACGCGTCCTCGAGCGCAGCCACATCGGCGGCGATGCGCTCCAGGCGGCGCCGCAGTCGGCCTTCGCCGGCTCGGAGCATGTTCTCGAAGAAGTTGGCCACGAGGGATGCCTCCCGTGAGGTAGGGGTTCGGTCACGGTCCGTTGACCGACTGCTCATCGTAGCAACGCGCGACGAGCGGCACCCCAGAACCCTCTGGGGTGCCGCTCCGAGCGGTCAGGACGCGGCGCGCTCGCTCTCGGCGTCGGCCACGACACGGGCCTCGGTGCCGTCCTCGGCGGCCTCGTCGTCGAGGGAGATGACGCCGTAGGACCAGCCCTTGCGGCGGTAGACGACGGCGCACTCATCGGTGGCCTCGTCGACGAAGAGGTAGAAGGGGTGCCCGACCAGCTCCATCTGGTCGACGGCATCGCGCACGCTCATGCGCTTGCCGGGGAACCGCTTCTCGCGGATCACCACCGGCGACCACTGGTTCTCGGCCTCGGGCTGCTCCTGCGCGACGACGGGGATCGCGCCGGTCGCGACGGCCTCGACGAGCGCGGGATCGGCCGGGGTGACGGCGACCTGCTCGAAGCCGGTGACGGCGGCGTCGCGGAGCGGCGTGCGCCGGCGGGCGCTGTGGTCGTGGCGCTTGTCGTGGGCACGCCGGGCGCGCTCCATGATGCGGTGGAAGGCGGAGTCGAACGCCATGTACTTGTCGGGGCCGTCGGCCTCCGAGCGGATGATCGAGCCGGGGCCGTGGACGGTGATCTCGACCCTGCCGCCCGCGATGGCGGCGTGCGGATCCGCGTGTCGGGTGAGCTTGACATCGAGCGCCGTGGCCCGCGGGAGGAGCTGCGTGACCTTCGCGAGCTTCTCCTCCGCATATGCGCGGAACCGGTCTGTGATGTCTGCGCCCTTGGCGCCGAACGTGATGTCCATCGTGGCCTCCCGTTGGTCGGCGTCGGCGCTGCGGCGTGCAATGCCGACGTGCGTGGCCTGCACTCTACCCCCGGCCGCCGTGCGTCGGCTCACCTCCCAGGAACCCGCTTGGGCGTGCGCGCGACGGCGACGATCGCGACCGGCCGGCACCCCGCCGCGCGCACGGCGCGCACCGCCTCGCGGGCCGTCGAGCCGCTCGTCACGACGTCGTCGACGACCACGACCGCGCGGCCCTCGAGCCGGCGCGCCGCGCTCGACGGCAGCGCGAGCGACCCCACCGCGGCGGCCCGCCGTGCCTCGGCGGACCGCTGCTTCTGCGCACCACCGCCCCGGATGCGGCGCAGCGGCGTCGCGCGCAGCCCGGCGGCGCGCAGCACGAGCACGACCGGGTCGAAGCCGCGCCGCCGCATCCCGTCGCGGCTCGACGGCACCCGCACGAGCGCCCCCGCCGGTGCGGCGGCGATCGCGAGCGCGAGCCCCGCGCCCAGCGCGCGCGCCTCTGCCCGCCCACCGCGCTCCTTGCACGCCGCCACGAGGTCGCGCGCCGGTCCCTCGTAGGCGGCCGCGGCGAGCAGCGGGACGCCGTCGAGCGCCTCCCGCAGCGGTCCGGCGCGCAGCGCCGCCGAGCACGCGCCGCAGACGGCGACGTCGACCGCCCCGCAGCCGGCGCACGCGACGGGCCACAGCACGCTCGCCGCCTCCCGGAGGGCTGCGGCGATCGGCCCCCGGCCCGCCGCCGCACCCGCCTGCATCCGCATGCCCGATGATGCGGCACGGATGCGATGCCGCGCTCGGCGGCGCCGCGCGCCTGTGGACCGCGCTACTGCTGCGTCGCGATGAGCGAGATCGGGCCGAGGCCGTCGGCCGCGGTCCAGACCCGGCCGCGCTGGGAGAGCAGCGAGCCGTCGGTGCCGAGGGCGCGGAGCGTGGAGGTGCCCTCGCTGCCGCCCACGAGCGCCTGCACGGGCACGCCGGGCTGCGGCAGCTGCTCGGAGTCACCGCCCACCACGAGCGTGGCGATCTGCGCCTGGTCACCGCCGGCGGCGAGCACCGCGATCTGCGTCGGCCCCGACCAGGTCACGTCGGTCGCGACGCCGTCGAGCAGCGGCAGGGGGTATGGCTCGCCCAGCGAGGCGGGCCTCCCCTCGGCGTCGCGCACGATGGCCGCGACGAGCACTTGGCTCGCGTCGCCGTCGACGGTCACCATCGCGAGCCGCGAGCCGTCGCGGGCGAGCTCCATCGCGGTGATGCGCCCGGTGCCCTGCGGCAGCCCCAGCTCGACCCGCTCGCCGTCGCGCCACGCGACGAGCCGCTGCGGGGCCGAGCGCTCCTGCAGCAGCACCCAACCGCTGTCGTCGACGGTGCCCACGGATGCCGCGTCAGCGGAGATCGTGACGGGATCGGCGCCCGCCTCGATCCAGACGGCGGTCGTGCCGGTGTGCGCGACGCCGCCCTCGGCACCGACGGTGTAGCTCGTCGCGCCGATCGCGCTGAGCGTCTGCCCGACGTCCTCGATCGTCGACGCCCCTGCCCCGATCGGGCGCAGCGACGTGCCGTCGAGCACGAGCGGGCGCGGATCGACCGCCCCGAGGTCGATCGGCGGGCTGTCGGCGCTCGACGCCGAGAGGTCGGCGAGGCCCTCGATCTGGACCACGACCTCGCGCACGCCGACCGTGCGCAGCGACAGGGCGAGCTGCTGCGAGAGCGCCTGCAGGCTGCCGGGGCCCAGCTGCTCGATCTGCGGCAAGGAGACGGTCACCGTCATGGTCGTGCCGTCGACGCGCGGCTCGCCCACGCGCGAGGCGTCGGCGGCACCCGCCGTCATGACGGCCGGCGACAGCCACGTGGAGGGGCCGTCGAGCAGCGCGTCGATGATGCGCGAGGGGAGCGTGGTCGCCGTGCGCTCGAACCAGCGCACCTCGGGCACCGAGCGCGTGGCGTCCGGGGTCATCCAGTGCAGCGCGTGCATGCGGAACAGCTCGGCGAAGTGGAAGCTCGAGAGCACGATGCCGTCCGGCGCGGCCGCGATGCGCCACTGGCCGTCCTGCAGCAGCATCTCGAACTCGAGCATCCGGTCATCGCCCGGGCGCCGGAGCGCGCCGCCGGCGTCGACCTCCGAGAGGGCGGTGACGACGGCGGTCGCCTCGGTCTCGCTGGCGAACGTCACCTCCGTCGGGGCCGCGCGCACGATGACACCGGCATCCGGCTGCCAGCGCTGCGCCTCGTCACGCGTCAGGAACTCCCGGGCGATCGAGAAGTCGTCGTCCGGGCTGATCCCCGCGCTCAGGAACCCGAGGATGATCTCCTCCTGCGTCGCGCCCTCCTCGGGCTCCTGCGCGATGAAGACGAGGCCGTTCTCCTGCTCGCTCACGTCGACCACGCCCTCGGTGACCGCGCCGGAGTCGGGGATGGCGACGCAGCCCGTGAGCACGAGCACCGCGGCGGCGGCGAGGGCGGCGAGGGAGCGCATCATCGGTCGTCCTCCTCGGTCGCGGCCCGCGGCGCGGGGTCGACGAGCGCGATCTCGACGGTGGGATCCGCGAGCCGCATCCCGGCGTCGTCGGCCGGCGCTTCGAGCACGTGGGGGAGGTGCGGCAGCTCGATCGCCTGCGTGTCGGCGGGCGGCAGCTCGATGGGCGATGACACGGCGTGCGCGCCGGCGCGCGGCAGGGTGAGGCGGAACGCCGTGCCCTCCCCCGGCCGCGACCAGACGTCGATCCAGCCGCCGTGCAGCGCCGCGTCGTCCCGGCTGATCGACAGCCCGAGGCCGGTGCCGCCGGTGCGCCGCTGCCGCGACGGGTCTGCGCGCCAGAAGCGGTCGAAGACGCGCGCGGCCTCCTCCTCGGTCATGCCGACGCCGTGGTCGCGGACGGCGATCGCCGCGGCATCGCTCGTCGAGTCGACCGTCACGACGACGGGCCTGCCCTCGCCGTGGTCGATCGCGTTGGCGAGCAGGTTCTGCAGGATGCGCCGGATGCGCCGCGGATCCACCTCGGCCTCGAAGTGCCCGCCGGGCGCGACGAGCCGCAGCTCGGTCCCGCGCTCCGCCGCGAGCGGCTCGACGGCCGCGAGCTCGCCCTCGGCGAGCCGCACGAGGTTCGTCGGCTCGATCTCGAGCTGCGCGGCTCCGGCGTCGAAGCGGCTCAGCTCGAGCAGGTCGGCGAGCAGCTGCTCGAAGCGCTCGATCTGGGTGTGCAGCAGCTCGACCGTCCTGCCGGCCACCGGGTCGAACGAATCCCTCCGGTCGTGGAGCACGTCGCCGGCGAGCCGGATCGTCGTGAGCGGCGTGCGCAGCTCGTGCGAGACGTCCGAGACGAAGCGCTGCTGCACGGTCGACAGCGTCGCGAGCTCGTTGATCTGCCGCGAGATGGAGTCGGCCATGTCGTTGAACGAGCGGCCGAGCTTGGCGATCTCGTCGTCGCCGCGCACCGGGATGCGCACGTCGTACTCGCCTGCGGCGATCCGCGCGCTCGACGCGGCCGCCGCCTCCACGGGCCCGACGACCATCCGCGCGACGAACCAGGTGATGAGGCCGATGAGGCCGATGAGCGCGATGCCGC
>Ga0213837_1000773_pt1 | contig 24814 bp, 18 predicted proteins | sample SWPATP12_FD_160572 | JGI IMG/M metagenome (GOLD analysis project Ga0213837, IMG submission 160572) | Coastal seawater microbial communities from Marineland, Florida, United States - SWPA TP1 #2 | ecosystem: Environmental > Aquatic > Marine > Coastal | place: USA: Florida | collected 2016-08-06
GATTTTCGTTTACATAATTGTGTTACTTTTTGCATATATCGCCTTTATAGTCGTTATCATTGTTGTCTGTCAGTTGATGACTAACTCAATGTAGTAGAACTATTTAAAAAGCGATCTATAACTATAGTGCTACATCCATAAGAAACCTTAACCCTAAACAATCACTTTTTATTAATGCGCTTTAGTGGATTAAAACACAAAAGCGCTGCAGGTTTCTGCAGCGCTTTTACTAAAACGAGTAACTCTTTGTAAATTAGTATATCGTTAGCTTGATATTGTTTATTCCTCTTTCTGCCACAGGTCGACCTTGTGGACCAAGGTGATGTGCAGCGTGGAACTTAGACCCTATTGCACTAATTCTGTGTAAGAAGCTAATTTCTTCATCATATTTAAGTGCTAATGTATTATCAGGGCGCTCACCATCATCAGGCTGCATAATTCGCGCATATAGTTCCGGAGTTGCAGTAGAGAAAGTGATTTCACTTTGCTGAGAGCTTAATGTAAGCCACTGAACATCCGAGAAGTACCCTTTAAATTCAGGTAATTCCCAGCGCTCGCCAGCAACGCCTTCATTATAATCATTTTCCCAAACAGAGTAGTTTACACCCTCTAAGCGGTTAGCCCATACACGGTAAGGGCCATCACCTAACCAACGTTTATGCTCAATTGCTTTTTTCGGATAATTAAAACCAACGCCATGAAGGATGTATTCACCGTCAAGCCAGTAATCAACATCCATTGATAAATGACCTTCAGGGTGAACAGTCCAAGTTAGCTTTGTAATGCCTGCTGGCGGGTTCATCACTTCAATCACTAAATCATTAGCAATAATTTCAGACTTTAATTCTGTCGGTTTTTTATCTTGTTGCGCTTCTTTCTCAGCATTTGGATCATGAGTTAGCCATGAACCAATACCATTATAAACCCCTTTATTTAGTGAGTTATCAGAACGAAGTAATCTAGGACCATTAGTCAACGCCGCAGTTTGACCTTGCTTACTGTATGACTTTAATAGACCTGTTGTTGCATCAAAAATAATTGTTCTATCAGCAGCCTTAACCGCTAACTCAGATTCGTTTTGACTAACAATTTGAGCTGGTTTAGTTGCTGATGCCTGATTTTCAAATTGCTCTTGAGTTAATTTTGCAAGTTTAGCCGCACTCTGGATAGGCCAAGCATCTGTCCAAATTGAATTCTGCTGCTGGTCAAAAAATTCAACCTCTAACCACCCATTTTGCTGCCAATTGTCAGGTAAGTTCAATTGTACTGTTCCTGTCGAGTCTGGCTTAATAGCAGGGAGTGTGGCTTTATTGCTCGCTACAAGCTGCTTTTTATCAGAAAACGCTGTCACTGGCTGATATAAACGCCATTCGAGCGACATAGTTGATAGATCAACAAAGTCATACAGGTTTTTAACTTGCAACTGGCCGTCAAAAGAACCGGCAAGTAACTGGCCATTCTTTAAGTTTTCAACTTGGATTGGTGACCAAATTTCTTTAATTGTAAAAAAGCTCGCTTCTTTTTCACCATAAGGTCCAACAATACCATCTGGCGCATGGTTAAAGTCGGTATCAACACGGCCATTTTGATCTGTACGCTCAACACCCTCATCAGCAAACACCCATAGGAAACCACCGGCACCAACAGGAGTTGACATCATGAAGTCCCAAAAATCTCTCAAACCTGCACCATGGCCACCATCATACAAGCCATGTAAGAACTCGGTTGGGAAAAATACTTCATTACGGGCTTTTTTAGCTACTAGTTCCGAGTAAGTTGGGTAATGATCAGTATCGATATTACGGAACAACTCCCAAGGATGAAGAATTGGACGGTTTTGAATGTCATAAAGGTGATAATCATCATCAACATCGGTATTAAAACCGCCTTCATTACCGTTCGCCCAGAATAAAATACTTGGGTGTGCTTGGTCGCGTTTAACAAGCTGAGCAACGAGGCGTCTCGCTGATGGCGTATCAATAACTGGCTTTTGCCATGTGCCTAACTCATTAATAACATAAATACCAAGACGATCTGCCGCTTCTAAAAAGTGCACATCGGGTGGGTAATGCGACATTCTAACAGCATTCATGTTCATGCTTTTCATCGTCTTAATGTCATCGATGCTGGCTTGTTTAGTCATAGTACGTCCAGTTGCTGGACGGAAGCTGTGACGGTTAACCCCTTTAAGGATAATTTTTTCGCCATTTAAATATAAGCCGTCATGTGGGCGTAATTCAAAAGTTCTAAAGCCAAAGGTTTTATCGAAACTATGTAGAGTTTTAGAGCCTTCTTTTAAATCAATACGTACTTGATATAAATTAGGCGTCTCGGCACTCCAAAGCTCAGGAGAGTCAACATTAGTGGCTAAATGCACTTTGTTACCATCAAGTTTGGCATTAAACGTTTCACTTACTGGGTTGCCATCTAAATCTAAAATTTGTGCTTCAACAGCAGAAGCATTTGATTTATCAAGTCCTTCGAGATAAACATCCATTTTAAATTCACCAGACGCTTTTGCATCTAATGAAACCCAGTCAATATGAGATTGTGGCAAAGACTGTAAAAAGACTTGACGATAGATACCACCGAACACCCAATAGTCTGCTGCGCGTTCTGCTGCTTCAATACTTTTGTTAGCCGAAACTTTATCTACCACAACCTTTAGCTCATTAGCTTCACCACTTTTTAAAAATGGCGTTATGTCATAGCTGAATCGATAAAAACCACCTTGGTGGGTTGGCCCCACTTGTTGTTGGTTCACAAACACAGTGGCATCTGTCATCACACCATCAAAAACAATTTCAATTTTGCGACCAGACCAATCAGCAGGTAGGCTAAAATCACGACGATAAATACCTTGTTCGCTATGTTTATCTGGGATGTAGCCGTAATCATAGTTACCGAAGCCTTGTTGCTCCCAGTTAGAAGGAACATCTATTTTGCTCCATTGACCACAGTTTTGCCCTTCACTACAGTAAAAGTCCCATTTCACCGCATCATCACTGCCAGTCCCACTTAACATCATTATGTCTGTTTTAGCGTCATCATTAGGCTGAATGTCAACACTTTGCTGACTATTACAGGCTACAACCAAGAAGCTCAAGCAAGCGATAAACGCATTTCTTAATAAACTGGTTTCAAACCATGCTGGTTTGCTTATTAACCTTAGCTTTTTTTCAAGCCGGCCAAAATAATCCTTCCTCATATGTGTTCCTCTAACTGTTGAAATTATAATGTTTTTAGAAAATTTTTAGTCTACACAAGCTAATATTACCATTAAGTATATACATATCATAATACAATTGCCACCGGTAGCATTTTGAGATTTCATCCACCTTGTTCGCGTGTTTTACTCATCATATTTGACGCTAAAAAACGACCTACTGCATTAATTTTAATAAATAAATTAACAATTATGTCATTTGTTTTTTGTCTTGCACCAAAAAGAAATCAAACCTTGCACTACAACTGAACCCTCTCTTTATGAAGCATAAAAATAATACGAATTGCTATGTAACTACATTCTCATGCTCTTTTTTCGAAATTCCACCGAAAAAATAAACACCTGATAAAAAACAACTTATTTTAGAAAATAAGCAGAAACATGTAACAAAATATTAAAAAGAATATAATAATACTTAAACATCTAAAATTTCTGTGTTATAAAATTTAGGAGCGTGGTTAGGGGGATGAAGACAACACAACAAGCCTGGCATGCTTACTTGCGGTGCAACTATTTGGCTAAAAATGCCACCGGTGGCAAAATTGCAGGAAAAATACACTTAATAAAAAAACACACGATATCAGCACCTTGTCGAACATTAGAGGTTTTTCTAATGATGCTGATTTAACACTGAATCAAATAACTTCTGTTATTGATTCGCATTAAAATAATTTTGGAGGTTATTTTAAATGTTTAAGAAAACGACATTAGCCAGCACAATTTGTATGGCCCTTTTTGGGCAATGTGTTTATGCAGCAGATGACGCCGCAGAGCAAACACAAAACGCTCAAGCAAATGACAACAATGATTCCCTTGAAATAATTGAAGTTGTTGGGATCCGAAGCAGCTTAAATAAAGCCGTTAATATCAAGCGCCAATCAATTCAGGTTGTTGATGCGATTGTTGCCGAAGATATTGGTAAGTTTCCTGATAATAACCTTGTTGAAGCGCTACAACGTGTAACGGGTGTACAGGTAACAGACCGCGCATCGGGTGAAGTAAATACTGTTACAATCCGTGGCTTAACCGATGTAACAACAACAATTAATGGCCGCGAAATGTTCACCGCAGCAGGGCGTCAACTTGCTGTTGCAGACATACCTGCGGCACTTCTTGAAAGTGTAGAAGTCTACAAAACACGAAATGCCAGCCAATTAGCGAGCGGTATTGCGGGTCAGCTTAATGTTCGCACCCAACGTCCATTTAATTTTGAAGGCTCAAAGGTTGTGGTCAATGCCCGTGGCGTTTATCAAGACCAATCTGAAGAAACCGATCCTATCGTAAGTGTGCTTGCCAGCAATCGTTGGGAGTCATCTGTTGGTGATGTAGGCGCATTAATTAACCTTTCATTTGCTAGCACCAGCTACCGAGATGAAAATAGTGCGCCAGGTGGTTTCGTGCCATTTAGAGCTGATAACTTAAATCGTATTTACCCATGGCCAACTGGCCTTGAGCACGGTATGGACAGAACGCCAGGGGCAACCATGTATGACCCTGCAACTGACAGTGAGGTTGAGTACTATCTAAGTCGTGACGCACTAAATCAGTCAGATCTAACTGGTAAACGTGAACGCCCAGCAGTAAACCTGTCATTTCAATGGGCACCAAATGATACATCAGAGTATATTTTCGAAGCATTTTACAATGGCTACCGCAACGAAAGTAATAACCACCTACTATTCTCATACGCAGATTCTTCACGGGTAGAAACCGTGACACAACCAGTGTTGTTTGAAGGCACAAATGTCATCAAATCTCGTGCTTGGGGTGACTCAGGTGCATTTACCAGCGGCGACTTTTCTAAGAGCCAAACTGATAGCTACATGTTTGCATTAGGTGGTAAATGGGCGCTATCTGAAGATGCAACACTAAAATCTGAGTTGGTCTATCAAACAAGTAAATATGAACGTGAGTTTGTTGCTATGCAGGCAAATACTCGTTTTCCATTTGTCATGGCAGACTTCAATCATGAAGACGGCATCATGGCATGGACTGTTTACGATGAAGAGTTTGGTACCCCACTTGATTTAACCGATCCAAGCTTATGGACCACCAGTACCATGTTCGATAACGGCGGTGAGGATAATGGTGATGGCTTAACATTCACGCTTGACCTCGACTTCTATGTTGACTGGGGTATCTTTACAAAAGCTAAAGCAGGTGTTCGTTATGATAAACGTACAGCTGATAGCAGTAGTCGTGATTCTAATCGATTTAACCCTATTCCATTAGCATCTCTAGGCTCAGAAGCGCACTACGTAAATAGTGATTTCTTTGATGGGAAAAGTGATTTGCCGAGATCATGGGTTGCCTTTAATGCAAAAAACTTATGGCAAAACCGTGCAGAGTATCGTGATACGTTTAATTTCTACGATAGCGCCGATGGCGAGCGTCGAATGACGCTACAAAAGAACTTCGATATCGACCAAACTTCATGGGCTGCATATGTGCAAAGCCAATTTGAAACACAACTTTTTGGTAATCGATTAGACGGTGATATTGGTCTTCGCTATACCTACGCAGGCGCTGACATGGACTTTTACCACTGGGATGGAGAAGTTGGTGGCATAGTACAGAGTACTGGCCGAAATAGTAGCGCAAAGTTCTTACCTAATTTAACGCTACGCTATCATTTAAGCGATGATTTAATTACTCGTTTTGCTTATACACAAACCTTACGCCGCCCAGAGTTTGGCCAATTAAATAGTTTTATTAATTTACGTCCAGACACTACAAATGTTGGCTACGGCAACGCAAGCGGTGGTAATCAAAGCCTACGCCCAGTTGAATCTACTAACTATGACTTCTCACTAGAATACTACTTTAATGAAGGTAGCTCAGCGTATGCGACCTACTTCTACAGAGATATTGAAGGGTTTGTTTTTGATTCATTACGCCAAGCTCAATTTCCAAACCCAGAAACAGGTGAGATGGAAGATTATATACTTTCTCAACCTGGCAACACCTCCAATGGTGTTCTGAAAGGCGTTGAAGTTGGCTTAGTTTACTTCCCTGAATCTGTTCCACAGTGGTTAGATGGCATTGGCCTTCAAGCAAGTGGTACCTTCTTAGATTCGGATCAAGACATTCCAATCTTTAGCAACGAAGGTGAGTTAACAGGATACACAAACAGAAGCGTATTTGGTGTTTCAGATACCTCTTACAGCGGTGTATTAATTTATGAACGAGAAAATTTCAGCACTCGCCTCTCTTACGTTTGGCGTGACTCATTCTTAAATCGCTATGGCTCAGGTCGTTTCGCACATCCACGAGGTGTTTATCGTCGACCAGAACAAAGTTTAGACTTCCAAGTAAGTTACGATGTCACTGAAGACTTAGTTGTGACATTTGATGCGACAAACCTTACAGATGAGGTTTATCGTCAATACTACGAACTACCAACTGTTCTAAACGACTCAGCCTCTATTTATAGTCGTACATTCGGCTTAGGGTTCCGCTATAGCTTCTAACTAAGTTTAGCAAAACCAAGGAAAGTTTATTTGATTTCCCCATCAAGTTAGAAAATAAAGCACTGTACCCTTAGGGTCAGTGCTTTTTTCATTTTAGATAGACTAGATTTATCTACGCGTAACAACATTGCCACCGGTGGCAGTATTTGCTAAAGTTGATTGCATAAATAACAGCCTTAGGCCATTAAAAAACAACTAACGTGCCTAAGTTACTCACTGCTAATTAAGTTTAGTCATTACATATTTAAATTTTGCCACCGCTGGCAACGCAAGATTTTGAGGAACCTTATGTCAATTAAATCACAGCCGCTTTCACTTCACCCTGATAGGCTATTTTCGAGTGACCCGGCAATTGTTAGTGTTGCCCGAGAACTTTATGAAGAAATAAAAGATCTTCCAATAGTCAGCCCACATGGCCATACAGACCCAAAGTGGTTTAATAAAAACCCTAACTTTGGTAACGCCACTGAACTCTTTATAAAACCAGATCACTATGTATTTAGAATGCTTTACAGCCAAGGTATTGATTTAACCGAGCTTGGTATTCCTGAGCATGGTATCGATGGCGATTTAACACGATCAAAAAATGCAGATCCAAAAAAAGCTTGGCAGATTTTTGCGGATAACTATTACCTATTTGCAGGTACCCCAAGTGGCTACTGGTTAGATGCCGTTTTTTGTGATGTATTTGGTTTTAAAGAAAAACTTAACTCTGAAAACGCACAACAATACTACGATAAAATCACCGCTGAACTTGCAACAGATGCTTATAAACCGCAAGCATTAATGGACCGCTTTAACATTGAGCTCATAGCAACTACTGAAGGTGCATTAGATTCACTTGAACACCATAAAGAAATGGCTGATACAGCTATGGCCAAACGAGTTATAACCACATTTAGGCCTGATGATGTTGTGGATGCGAGCCGAGAAGACTTTACTGACAATCTCGCTAAGCTTGGTGAGTTAACAGATCAAGATACCAGTACTTGGCAAGGTTATTTAGAAGCAGTTCGCATTCGTCGCGCTTACTTTAAAAAGGAAGGTCGAGCAACTGCAACCGACCATGGTCACCCAAGTGCGATTACTGCTGATTTATCACTATCTGAATGTGAAGCATTATTTAAAAAATGCCGCACAGGTAACGCAACAGAACAAGAGCAAGAACTATTTCGTGGCCAAATGCTAACGGAGCTGGCAGGTATGAGTATTGAAGATGGCCTTGTGATGCAAATTCATCCTGGTGCACATCGTAATCATAACCAGCCAATTTTCAATCAATTTGGACGTGATAAAGGCGCAGATATTCCAAGCCAAACCGAGTATGTTAATGCGCTTAAGCCTCTTTTAAGTAAATATGGTAATCATCCAAAGTTAAAAATCATTTTATTTACCCTAGATGAAACGACTTACAGTCGTGAGCTGGCACCGCTTGCTGGTCATTACCCTAGTTTAAAACTAGGTCCGGCATGGTGGTTTCATGATAGCCCTGCAGGTATGCTGCGTTTTCGTCAGCAAACAACTGAAACCGCAGGTTTCTATAATACCGTCGGTTTTAATGATGACACGCGAGCTTTTCTATCGATTCCAGCAAGGCATGATGTAGCACGTCGAGTTGATTGCCGCTACTTAGCAGAGCTTGTTACAAATCATCAAATAACGATTGAAACAGCCCACCAGCTTGCTTATCAACTGACTTATGGGTTGGTTAAAAAGGCGTATAACTTATAAAAATCTAGCACGGCATTATTGACATAATGTCGTGCTTATTCAGGAACTCGAGATGTTGATTCGCGTGTCACCAAATGTGGCGTTACTGTTTTTGGCATAGGTAGTTTGTCTTGATTACCACGAGAGCGATTAATCAACTTTTGTACGGCTAAGCATGCCATATTAAATACAGGTCGGCGTATTGTTGTCAGCGATGGAATGATCCGAGATGCAAGAATATTGTCATCGAACCCCGCGACCGATAACTGTTCCGGCACTTTAATACCTTGGTTGTTAGCCACACGGAGCACAGCTGCAGCCATCTCATCATTATTAGCAACGATTGCTGTTGGCCTAGGTTGTTTGCTTAACAACTCCCTAGCGCACTCTAAACCACTGTCGTAACTATTTTTGCCTTCAACAATATATTCTGAGGGTAAATTTACATCATAAACCTGCAATTCAGCTAAAAAGCCAGCTAAACGCTCTATTGATGAACGATAATTTTGTGGGCCAGAAATAAAGCCAATGTCCTGATGGCCTAATTCGACTAAATGGTCTGCCATATCACGCATTGCTGCACGCTCGTCAGATACAACAATATTATCAGCGTCATCCAAATCAACTGATGCAAGCCTTACGTATGGACAATCAACATCTCTTAAAGCTGCAGCGAGCTCTTTGTTTTCTGATACCGGAGGCAAGATAATGACGCCATCTAATTTTGAACGAGCGATAAAACGTAAGCAGTCATCAACAAAATCTTCGCGTTTTGCAGAACCTGGGTGTACTACTAACTCGTAGCCTAATTCAGCACAGACACTCAATGCACCTCGTTGCACTTCATCAATATAGAGTGCATCAGGGTTATCATAAATTAGCCCCAACAAATACGAACGGCTTGAGGCTAAACCCCTGGCTTGCTTATCTGGCGAGAAGCCTGTTTGCTTTATTATCTCAAGCACTTTTTCACGTGTTGCTTCACCTACCGCAGGTGAGCTATTTATTACACGAGAAACGGTACGTTTTGATACCCCCGATAAGCGGGCAATATCATTAATTGTCACTGACATAGAAGATCCCGAAATAACTAACTTAGCTATAGTAGCACCAAGCTTTTATCCATAAAAGCTGTTAACTCTAGCAAAGCAATTGTTTTTATTAATCAATCAACCCTAGTAAGCGAGGTAAATACTCACTTATGGCAGGTAAATAGGTCACCAACATAAGCACCATAAACATCACACAATACAAAGGCAGCATTGGCTTAATGATTTTATGAAGCGAAGTTTTTGCTACTGCGCAGCTGACAAACAATACACTACCAACCGGCGGCGATACCAAACCGATTGATAAATTAAGCACTATCATTACCCCAAATTGCACCGGTGACATGCCAAACTGTGCTGCAACGGGCAAAAAGATCGGAGTAAATATAAGCACTGCAGGTGTCATATCGATAAAGGCACCCACTAATATCAAAATGAGATTGATTAATAACAAAATCAGTAATGGGTTATCACTTAAGGTTAAGAAAAATTGACTCACTATTTGCGGAATGTGTGAATAAGATAAAACCCACGACATCGCACTAGAAGCGGCAATAATAAGCATCACGATTGCCGTTGTTTCACAAGCTTTTAGCAGTAGTTTAGGTAACTCATCTAGCGATAATTCTTTATACACAAAAACAGCTAAAACCAGTGCATATAATACAGCGACAGCCCCTGCTTCTGTGGCTGTGAATACACCTCCTATGATACCGCCAATAACGATTATGATGAGTAGCAAACTAGGGATGGCTGCAATCACTTTTTCTAAAACCAAAGCAAGTGGTAAACGTGCTGCTACGGGGTAGTTGTTTTTTAAAGAATAGATGGCACAAACCAACATCAGTGTTAATCCCAGTAAAATACCTGGTAAATACCCAGCAACAAACAGTGCCGCGATCGACACTCCGCCACTTGCTATAGCATAAATAATTAAAATGTTACTTGGCGGTATTAGCATACCCGTGGTTGCTGCGCTGGCCGTAACTGCGGCGGCGAAATTTTCACTATAACCGTGCTTTTTCATTTCTGGCACCATAAAGCTGCCTATCGCCGATGTGGCCGCCACTGCAGAACCAGAAATTGCGCCAAACATCATACAAGACATCACATTGACCAGCGCTAATCCGCCCGGTAAAAAACCGACCATAGCCATAGCAGATTCAATTAAACGCCTAGCTATGCCCCCCTGCCCCATGATCAGACCCGATAAAATAAAAAACGGAATGGCCAGTAGTGCAAAGCTGTCTATTCCCCCTATCATTTGCTGCGCAATTGTCGTTGCCGCTGGGGTAAAATCCATGTGTAAAACCAGTGCTAACAACGTCGACAGAGCAATACTAATCGATATCGGCACATTGATTAGCAGCAGTGTGAAAAAACAAACAAGCAACAAGATGGCTGTCATTTCCATTATTCTTGCTCCTGTGTTTGTCTAAAAAAATAAATGATATTTTCAATGCAATTGAATGTGATGAGTACGCCACTAATTGGCAAAGCAGCGTAAATAAACCCCATATTGATCCCAAGAGCAGCTGAACGTTGATCTAATGCAAAGCTTAAGTTCATCAACATACCGCCTCCATAAACTAATAGGCTGAGCGCGGTAATAAGTACTGAAAACTCAATTAAAAATGAACACTTACGACGTATCGTTGGAATCATCTTTTGATAGAAAAGATCAAGCCCTAAGTGTGCTCGGGTACGATAGGCATACGAAGCACCTAAAACGCCTATCCACATAAGTAAAAAACGAGCAAGTTCTTCAGTGTAAGAGTTAGGGGACCGCAAAATAAAGCGTGAGAACACCTGCCAACTAACGACTGCAACAATGGCAAACATCGCAACAATTAATACCCATTCAATGAGCTGATTTATTTTCGCATTAAACTCTTTCATAACGCCTCCTGCATCGCTTTTATTGCCGCAATTTGTGCGGCGATAGGCGTGCCTTTAAATGAGGCATGAAAAGGGGCTACTTTCTCTTGAAACACTTGTTTATCTGGGTAAATAACCTCAACACCCGCATCAACAACGGCCTGTAATGCCTGATCAGATGCTGATTGCCACAAACTACGTTGATAGGTAACAGAATCTTGCATTGCCAACTTCAGCCACTGTTGCTGCTGAGTCGTTAATTGCTGCCAAACCTTTTGACTAGCAACTACGATGTCAGGCACAAAAGTGTGTTCATCTAGGGTGTAGTACTTCGCAATTTCATAATGACGAGATAGGTAATAGCTAGGCGGGTTATTTTCTGCACCATCGACAACACCTTGTTGCAGGGCAGAATAAAGTTCACCCCACGCAATGGGAGTGGCAGCGCCACCTAAAGACTGCACAGTAGCAATAGCCATTGGGCTAGTTACAACTCTAATTTTGCTACCTATTAAGTCATCGGGCGTTCTAATAGCTGCATCTGTTGTGTAAAAGCTGCGACTACCCGCATCATAATAGCCAAGCCCTTTAAGGCGAGCTACAGCTAGGTCATCAAGCAATTTTTGCCCAAGCTGACTATTGAGTACTTTCCAAAAGTGCTCACTATCGTTAAATAAATAAGGCACTCCAAATACTTTCATTTGAGGCACAAAGCCTTCAAGTGGGCTTGACGATACTTTTGTCATCGACAAACTACCGATTTGTAATAGCTCTATTAACTCTCTTTCCGTGCCTAATTGTGCTGCGGGATAAATCACAATTTCCATTTGATTATCAGAGTAATAAGCTAAACGCTCTGCCATATACTCCATGGCTTGATGGGTAACATGACGGGTATCTAATGTATGCGCCATTGTTAGGCGAATAACCTTGTTGTCGTCACTGCAAGCACTGATAAAAAATAAACAGCAGCAGAGAAATAGCGTGCTCAGAAGAATTTTATGCATTGTTGTGTCTTCTTTGTGTGTTCAGTTGTGTGTTCATGTTGTCTTATATAATCCTTTATATTTCATTAAGGTACACGGCAATCCAAGCTATGACCTGCGTATCCATTTAAAAAATTTTGTGAGTTTTAAATGGAAAGCTATAAACAAACGTTAATTGTATTACTTATTTGTTAAAGGCCAGTTTTGACTACCGGTAGCAAATTGTCAAATCTTATTTGCCACCGGTGGCAAAATTAACTACTATGTTCTGCAATACACTGTAACAATGCTAAGAGCGGGCACAAAAATGCAAACTTTAAATCGTAAAAACTTTAATAAAAACAAATATCCAACGAGTATAATGCAGTTTGGAGAAGGCAATTTTTTACGTGCATTTGTCGATTGGCAAATAGATAAGCTTAACGAACAAACAGGTTTAAATGCCGGTGTTGCTATCATCAGACCCATCGACTACGACTCGCTGCCGCTTCTTAATACACAGGATGGCTTATATACCTGTATTATTCGTGGTATCAATGAGCAAAACAAAGCTGTTTCTGAGCAGCGTATTATCAGTTGCGTTAACGAAGAAATCCCTGTTTACAAAGAGTTTGATAACTATTTAAAGCTTGCTGAGAACAGCGACCTTAAAGTCATTTTTTCGAATACGACAGAAGCCGGCATTGAATACATTCCCGAGGACAAGTTATCTGATACACCTGCAAAAGCATTTCCAGCAAAACTAACGCAATGGTTATTTCACCGCTTCAAGCACTTCAATGGTGCAAGTAGTAGTGGCATGATCATAATTCCTTGTGAACTTATTGATTATAATGGCGAAAAGCTTAAAGAGATTGTATTGCAGTACAGTCAGTTATGGGATTTACCAAGCGAGTTTGTGAACTGGCTTAACGAGCACAATCATTTTTGTTCATCTCTCGTTGACCGTATTGTGACGGGCTTTCCGCGCGATGAACATCAAGCTTTACAGCAACAATGCGGTTATTACGACAACTTCATGGTAACAGCAGAATACTTTCATTTATTTGTGATCCAAGGACCACAGCATTTAGCTGATGTATTACACCTTAAAGGCAGTGACTTAAACATTAAGGTTGTTGACGATATTGCGCCTTATAAGCAGCGTAAAGTGGCTATTTTGAACGGTGCGCATACCGCTATGGTTCCACTTGCCTATATGGCAAATATTGATTCAGTTGGCGAGGCTCTCGCTTCACCTCTTCTTGAAAAATATGTTACTAAACTGATATTTGATGAAATCATCCCTACTCTATCCTTGCCTAAAGAAGAGTTACAGGTTTTCGCTAATGACGTTTTAAACCGCTTTAGAAACCCTTATATATGTCACCTACTGATGTCTATTTCATTAAATAGCATGACTAAATTCAAAACACGCCTGTTACCTCAATTAGAGCAATATATTAGCGACAACGAAACTGTACCACTACTCATCGCAACAGCTTTAGCTGGGCAAATATTGTTTTATCGTGGCGAGCGAAATGACGACAAAATTGAATTAGCCGACAATCCAAAGTGGTTGGCTTTATTCAACGAGCAATGGCAACAACATCAGCAAGGATCAATAACAACCAATGAGCTAGTAAGCTCTGTGTTAGCTGCTAAGTGGCATTGGGATAAAGACTTAAATGAAATTGCAGGCCTTACAGATAAAGTGACTGAGCAACTAAATCTAATGCTATCAAGCTCAGTTGAACAAACGCTTGTTAACTTATTGGAGTCATAAGCATGAGCAGACTATTACGACTTCATAATACTGATGATGTGGCCATTGCCTTACAGCCAATCAATGCAAATGAAAGAATCGAATTTGAAGGCTTTTCTTTTACAACGTTAGAAGATATAGATAAGGGTCATAAAGTTGCGCTTAAGCCGATTGCTAAGGGTGAGCGAGTCATTAAATATGGCGCCCCAATTGGTTTTGCACTTGAAGATATTAATCCTGGCGCATGGGTACACACACATTGCATCAAAACAACGTTGCATGATGAATTAACATACCAATATCAGCCAGAGTTCGTTGCACAAGCCCCCGAGGAGCCATCACCTGAGGTTAATATTTATCGTCGTGCCAATGGTGAGATTGGTATTCGTAACGAGATATGGTTGATCCCCACCGTTGGCTGCGTGAATGGCATGATCAAACAAATGAAAGATGAGTTTTTACGTAACCATGCTGAACTTGAAATTGATGGCGTACACATATTTCCACATCAATTTGGCTGCTCTCAGTTAGGCGATGATTTAGCAACCACAAAAGTTTTATTGCAAGATATGGCCTTACACCCTAATGCCGGTGGCGCGTTAATCGTTGGTCTAGGTTGCGAAAATAACCAATTAGCAGCGTTTAAAGCGGGTTTAGGTGAAATAGACGAATCACGAATTAAGTTTTTAATTTCACAGCACTCTGATGATGAAGTTGAAGATGGCGTAGCTCTGCTTGAACAAATCTACAACGTCGTTAAACACGATAAGCGAGAAACCGGCAAGCTCAGTGAAGTAAAATTTGGCCTTGAGTGTGGAGGCAGTGATGGCCTATCTGGGATCACAGCCAACCCCATGCTTGGCTACTTCTCTGATTACTTAATTGCTCAAGGAGGCACGACAGTCCTAACGGAAGTCCCCGAGATGTTTGGTGCAGAGACATTACTCATGTCTCGCTGTAAAGATGAAGAAACCTTTAATCAACTTGTCAGCATGGTTAATAACTTTAAAGGTTATTACAAAGCACACAATCAACCTATTTACGAAAACCCTTCTCCTGGCAATAAAAAAGGCGGAATTAGTACATTAGAAGATAAGTCGTTGGGTTGTACACAAAAGGCTGGCACAAGCAAAGTACAGGCTGTGCTTGAGTATGGTGAACGCTTAAGTGTCGCTGGTTTAAATTTACTTAATGCACCGGGTAATGATCCCATTGCCACCAGCGCACTTGCCGCTGCAGGCTGTCATATTGTGCTATTCACAACCGGTCGAGGTACGCCTTATGGTGGCTTTGTGCCGACTTTAAAAATTGCTACTAACTCAGAGCTGGCAAATAAGAAAACGCGCTGGATAGACTTTGATGCCGGTGTGCTAGTCAGCGGTAAAAGCATGCCTGAAGTGCATCAGGAATTTGTCGATTTATTAGTTGAGATAGTAAATGGTAAGCCAACTTGTAACGAAGTTAATGATATTCGTGAAGTCGCCATTTGGAAAAAAGGAGTCACTCTGTAATGCAGGCTAAAAAAGTCGCCATTATTGGAGAGTGTATGGTGGAATTGTCTGGCGAGCTGTTCACAGCCATGCAACAAAACTTTGGTGGTGACACCATGAATACCGCAATTTACCTAAAGAAATTAGCGGGCGAAAAAGTCGATGTCTGTTATATAACTGCCATGGGTGAAGATGCATTAAGCCAAGCTATGATAGCTCGTTGGCAGGATTATCAAATAAATTGCGACTTTGTTCTCAAAGATAAGCAAAGACACGCTGGCCTTTATATGATTCATACAGACCAACATGGCGAGCGTTCTTTTCAATATTGGCGCAATAATTCTGCAGCAAAGCACCTTGTTCAGCAGCCCAAATTTTATAATATCATCAATAAATTAACTGAGTTTGATGCTATTTATTTATCAGGCATTAGTTTGGCAATTTTGCCCCCAGATGATTGCTATGCATTACTTAACGAGCTGACAAACTTAAAACGCGCAGGTGTAAAAATAATTTATGATAGCAATCACAGGCCTTCGTTATGGCATTCGATGCAATACTGTCAGGATATTAATAAGCGGATGGCGCAATTAGCCGACCTGGCTTTGGTAACGTTTGATGATGAAGCAATGATTTGGAGTTGCAAAGATATTTCAGCTTGTAAAGTGTGGCTTCATGAATTAGGCGTTAAAGAACTTGTAATTAAAGATGGTGGAAATGGTTGCCAATACAGTACTTTAGAGCAGCAAAATGCAACGCATTATCCTACCAATAAAATTAATAAAGTCATTGATACAACAGCGGCAGGAGATGCATTTAATGCTGGTTTTTTGTCGGCTTGGCTGCAGGATCAGGCTATTGAAAAATGCGCAAAACAAGGAAATTATATTGCAGGGCAAGTCATTCAGCACTACGGCGCTATCGTTGAGATAACAACCTAAGTTTTACTAAAATAAGGTTTAACCACCAATTAACTTAGTGGTTAAACCTGCAAATACGAATAACTTAATAATTATTTAAAAGTTAAAGCCTAGAGAAACCCAATAACGTCGACCATCTTCAACATATCCGTATTCATCTTCAGTGATTTCTTTATCAAACAGATTATAAACCCCAAATCCTAACTTAATGCTGCGGCTTAAATCGTAGTTACCACCAATATCAGCCAAGGTGTAATCTGGCGCAATTAAGCTGTCTTGCGACGGGCCTGTTGTCGGCTGGCTTTCTTCGCCGCGGTAATGAACACGCAGCCAGGTACCTAACTTATCAACTGGGCGCCAATTAACTGAAGTTTGTAAAATATGCTTAGGTAATTGATTAAGTGGGCTGCCTTTGTATTCACCGGTTTTTTGCTCAGAATCGGTGTAAGTGTAGTTGGCACTGACATCAAGCTCACTGGTAATGTCGTAAGATACTGATAACTCAAAGCCTTGCGTAACGGCTTCATCCACATTGACATAGGTCGTTGGCATCGAACCAAACTGATTTGGTCCATCAGTACACTGGGTGAGTGGGCACGAAATACGGGTAATTTTATCTTCAAACTCGTTGTAAAATACGGTGCTTGAAAGCGATAAATCACTGTTGGCATCATAGTAGATACCCATTTCGTAGTTTACTGATTTTTCAGGGCTTAAATCCGGGTTACCATAAATATTACCACCTCGGCTCACTTGCCCCCAAGCAGCGGTAGATTGACGAATATTCGGTGCTCTAAAGCCAGTTGAGATACCGCCTTTCACCGTCAGCGACTTAGTTGCTGTATACACACCATATAAACGCGGGCTGAAATGCCCTGAAAAATTGCCATCATGGTCATAACGAAGACCAGTAGTGAGTTTAAACTGCTTCGTTGCAGCCCACTCATCCTCTGCAAATACTGACCACTGCTCGTTCTCAACATGCGTTAAGTCACTTATTCGGTTACTGGTGTAATCGTCCAGCTCTTCTTTTAAATATGACGCCCCAAATGCAGCATTATGATTGGTAAATGGTAAAGTCCAGCTTGTTTGCGCATCGGTATTTTCGACATACATTTCGCGAGAGGTATTATCGAATTTATCGTACTTTAAGTAACTGCGTGATGAGCCAAAATCATAAAAACCATTATGACTTAGTGAGTAGCTTTCTTGGTCGTACTCTGTGGTTGATGACTCTGGGCAACCACGTCGACCACAGCTTTCACCTTCAGCTAAAGGCGCAACTGTTTTCCCTAATGTTTCGTCGAGTTTTTGTTTTGCAGAGCCTACTTCAAGCATAATTTCATGGCTATCAGAGGGCGTTAAGATAAACTTTGCTTTGATATTGCTTTGCTCTTTACCACGAAAGCCGGCTGCAAAATCATCTTCGTCACGTTTTGAAAACTGACCTGATAACTGCATACCTAATAACTCAGGAATTAAGCCACCCGCAGTAAAGAAACTGCCTTGGTTGATATTACCCGAGTCACTTGATTCTTGAGTCGTGCTATCTAAACGCAGTTCGCCGTACCATTTTTCTGGTGTTTTACGGGTAATAATATTGATAACACCACCAATTGCATCTGAGCCATATAGTGAAGACATAGGACCGCGAATAACCTCGATACGCTCAATTGCTGAAATAGGTGGAGTCCACGCCCCCTCTACACCTGGGCCATCACTGTTTGGACGAGTTTCGCGTGAGGTTTGGCGCTGGCCGTCAATTAAAATTAAAGTATATTGACTTGCCATACCACGAAGACTGATATCTTTTCTGTCGCCACCACCTGTGACAACCACACCAGGAACATCGGTCATCGCATCGGTTAGATCACGGTAAAAACGCTTTTCAAGCTGCTCACGGTCAATAACACTGATACTGGCTGGCGCCTCTTTTAGCATTTGCTCGTAACCAGAAGCTGATACAACGATTACTTCCATGTCTTGTTTTTTGTCATCAGCGTATGCAAAATGGGAAAGACCTGCTAACACAGCAGCGGTGAGTGGTAAAACAGAAGAAACAACCCTCGTCATAATAATACTCCGTGACTTTTTGTTTATAAATGATAATAATTAGCGTTTGCATACTAATGAGAAGTCCCAATTTTCACAATTTACGATTTCTTAAAACTGAATTAAGAAGGCCTGAACCATGAATTCCAAGCTGATAAAAACATTACGTGTATTTTCTCGTACTGTTGAAACAGGCAACATGAGCAGTGCAGCTGCAGAGTTATCGATGACCACATCGGCTGTCAGTCAACACATTAAGCAATTAGAACAAGAAATCGGATTGAGCCTATTTAACCGCAGCCCACGCGAACTCACGTTAACCGAGGCGGGCCATCTGTATTATCAAAGCTGTTTAAAAATACTGGCACTGGCGGATCAGGCCAGTACGCAATTGCAACAATTACAAAATAAGCCCAGTGGCGAGCTCAAATTAGTTGCGCCAGTGGGGTTTGGCGGTGGCCTATTAAGCGAGCCATTAGATCGCTTAATTAACGAGTTTGATGATTTACGTATTCAGTTAATTTTGACTGATGAGCCAATTGATATGATCAAATGCGGTGCTGACCTAGCGATTGCGATTGGCCCATTAACTGACTCTAACCTCGTTGCTCGTAAATTAGCTACTTGGCCGTTAAAGCTATGCGCTCATAAAGACCATGCAATTAGCAAACTCGATAAAGCAAGTTGGGATGACCTTGGCAACTTTGCCCGTATCGCCCACAGCAACGCCGACAGTAATGCGTTTAACCCATTGACGCTGGCAAGCAAGCCATTACCAAAAGCGAAGATCACCGTAAATAATATGCAAAGCTTAATTAAATTAGTGTGTGATGGTGTTGGCTATGGCGTGCTACCAGAGCCAGAAGTCAGGCATTTATTAAAATCGAAAGAGCTGGTTGAAATTGCACCCGAATGGGCAATGCCAAATTACACTGTTTATGCCGTAACACCTGCCAGAGACAGCTTAGCGGCAAAAACAAAAACTGCCATTGATACGTTAAAACTGTGCTTTAACCATGTGTCTAAGCAAGTTGAGTTAGTTGATTAAGACGCTACAAGGATAATACCCATTTGCCGTATTCGGATGGGTATCATCCAAATTAGTATTAGCCTAGCGCCAGCCAAACGCCCACACACATCATTAACGCGCCAGCAATACGGTTTAACCACTTCACATTATCGCCTTTATCCAAAAACAGCCTTAAGCTTTTACCGCCTGTTGCGTAAATCAACATACAGATAAATTCGCTCAGCATAATAATGCTCACTAATACCGCAAGTTGTGGGGCAACCGCCAAATCAACATTAATAAACGGAGGGAGTAAAGAAATCATAAATGCCCACCCTTTTGGGTTTGCAATGGCAGTAATATAACCCTGCGAAAACAATTGCCCACGACCAATTTGTTGCTGTGTATCATCGTTAGGTTTAAAGCTGGTTTTAGCGCGCCACATATTAACCCCTAGGTAAATTAAGTACGCACCACCTAAGTATTTTAAAAAGGCAAATAACTCAGGGTAATTAAGCATAATACTGGCAACCCCTATCACCGCAGCAATGGCTACCGTAGCAACGCCTAACACCTCTCCGACCATCATCCACAGCGTACGTCTGACGCCTACACTCATTCCTAACGTCATGGCGAGCGTCATACACATACCAGGTGTAATAGAAACAAAGAAAAAAGTCGGAATAAAAACCGCGAGTACTGCTAAATCGAGCATAAATGCAATCACATGTTTATTGCTTAAAAGAGAAAGCGATTAAATCACATTCGCTTAAATAAGCAAACAAACACGCGATTGCTAACAGGCTTATAAAAACATACCGCCCGATGCTTCTATGCGTTGCCCGGTTACCCAACGGTTTTCATCACCAAGTAGCTGCGCAATCATAGGACCAATATCATCAGCTTGACCAACGCGCCCCATAGCTGTAAATGAACTGACTAATTGCGCAACCTGCTCATTATCACGAACAGCACCGCCACCAAAATCAGTGGCAATTGCGCCCGGCGCAACAACATTCACGGCAATATTGCGACCAGCAAGTTCTTTTGCCATGTATTTGGTTAATACCTCAACGGCCCCTTTCATGGTGGCGTAGGCCGCTTTTCCTGGTAATGCAAAGCGTGTCAGCCCAGAAGATAAGTTAATAATACGCCCGCCATCATTGATCATCTCATGCAATGTTTGCGTTACGAAAAACACCCCTTTTACATGTACATTCATCAAATTATCAAACATAGCTTCACTGGTATCAGCAAATGCACTATCACTGCCATGGCCTGCGTTATTAATTAAATAATCAAATCGAGATGTTTGCCATTGTGTTGTTAAGGTACTTTCAAGTGTTTGTTTGAATTCAGCAAAACCTAAAATATCGCTCACATCAAGTTGAATGGCGACGGCTTTTGCCCCCAGTGCGGCTACTTCCTCTACAACGTGCTGTGCTTCATCTTTATGGCTTCTGTAAGTAAATACGCAATCAATGTTCTTGCGTGCCAAACTTAAAACTGTATTTTTACCTAATCCGCGATTACCACCTGTGATCACTGCAATTTTGTTGCTCATCGTGCTTACCCTTTTGCTTTGAAGTAATTGTGAGCAACCAGTATATTTACACTGCAAATCCAGATAAACCATGTAAAATTGAATTAACTGTTCGTAAATAACAAACAATCATGAATGAACTAAATGCCATGAAAACCTTTGTTCAGGTTGCAGAGCTAAAAAGCTTTTCGGCTGCAGCACTTGCGCTGAGCATGCCTAAATCATCCGTCTCGCAGTTGGTGAAACAACTCGAAGATACGTTAGGTGCTCGGCTTCTAAACCGCACAACAAGACGAGTTACTCTTACTAACGAAGGCACGGTTTTTTATCAGCGCTGCAAAGATATGCTTGCTGATTTAGACGAACTACAAACCCTATTTCATAAAAAAGACAAAGCGTTATCAGGGCGTCTTAGAGTAGATATGCCACAGCCAATTAGTCGGCGCTTAGTGCTGCCGAATCTAGATAGCTTTTTATCTACACACCCGCAATTAGAGATTGAGCTGAGTAGTTCAGACAGACGAGTTAACCTAATTGAAGAAGGCTTTGATTGTGTAGTGCGAGTCGGTAATTTAGAAGACTCATCGCTGATTGCGAAAAAAATTGGCCACTGCCCGATGATTAACTGTGTAAGCCCAGGTTATATTAAAAACTATGGCAACATCACAGAACTTAGCGATTTAGCCGAGCACTACATTGTTCGCTATAGCCAAACACTCGGCCAACTTGACCCCGGCTTTGAATACCAAGATAAAAAAGGCGATTGGCAAACCCTGACCATGAAATCGCAGCTTACAGTTAACAATACGGATGCCTACAAAGCAGCATGCTTAGCTGGGCTTGGCCTTATTCAAGTGCCACGTCATGGTGTTCTCGACGAGCTTAGCCGTGGTGAACTTATCCAAGTTTTACCTGACTATACTTTGCCACCCATGCCTATGAACATCGTCTACCCAAATAGACGCCATTTACCAAGGCGCACCCGAGTGTTTATTGATTGGTTAAGCGAGCAATTAAAACCGATTACGCAGAGCTAAGATGCTTGCTATGTGCGCTTCAGTTTAACTACCTTTAATTACAGATAGCAAAAGTTGATCTATTTCATTATTCACTCCACCAACGCTACTATTGTTTAAAATTACGTAACCAATATTTTTATCTGTCACAGAGCGAGTTAAGGATGTCCAGCCTCTATTAAACCCTGCAAAACCTAGACTCTTATTCTCAGAGTCTACGACATAACTCATACTCCATCGCCCTCCTGTGTGAGGCTGAGCTTGAATCATATTTGCAATAAGCTGATTTGATAAAATATTTGAACCAATATAATTACCTTGCTCATTTTTTAGCACTGCCTGATTAAACTTTGCTAAATCATCTGCAGTTGTTATAAAGCCAGCGGCAGCAGTTTCTGTAAAATACACCATAGCTGTTTTGTTGCCATTCTCATCGTAAGGACTAGCCAGCATTGCCGGAGAAATACTATTAATATCAAACGAAGAGTTCGTCATTCCGAGGGGGAAAAGAACGTTTTCAGTCATAAAATTACTGAAAGATTGATTAGTCAGGTCTTCAATTAACAGCTGGACTATCGTGTAACCACCACCTGAATATGACCATTTAGTGTCAGGTTCATGAATAACTTTAACGGCTCCATCACCCGTGTTATCGCCTTCTAATGACTCTTTAAGAGTAGGTAATGGATCTTCAGCGCTCCATCCATTGTAGCCACTTAATGAAAGCCCTGATGTATGAGAGAGAATATTACGTAAAGTTACCTTGTTAGCATCAAACTGAGAATTCGGTATTTTCCAGCTTTTTAAGTAATCATTAATTGGTTTATCAAGTTCAACTTTACCTTGTTCAACTAGTTTCATTGCGCCCCAAGCTGTAATCACTTTAGAAATGGAGCCAACATTGAATAAAGTTTTGTGTGTGATTGGGGTTCTATTTTCAGCGTCAGCATAGCCATAAGAATATGAACCAAGCACCTCTTTCCCTTGAACAATCGATATAGCAATACCACGCGCTTTGCTTTTTTCAAGAATTAAAGGGATCTCCTTATCTAGCACTTTAGAAAATTCTAAACTTTTAGTTTGTTTTGCATGTAATGAGCAAGACGATATTAAAAACAATATTAGAATTATAAACTTATTCATGAGCATCCTTGTTTTATAACGACCGCATCAAAGGCCTGTTTTAATTGGCTACAATAGCATGCAGAGCAGAAACCAAGTACTTAGGACCTTCCCCTTAAGCTATTGTCTGCTAAACTTTTAGAACTGATAGTAACTTATCAGCTTCATCAGATAGCTTAATGCGTTCATCCATATCTGAAACATGCTTTAAGCGCGTGTAGATTTCAATATAACGTGTTCTTGCTTTTACAAAAGCCTCTGAATGATAGCAGCGGTAAATCCACTCCCGCTCTTGCTCTGAAATGCTTTCGAGAACTCTGTGTGGTACTTCCTCACAATACTCTAAAAGTGAGAAGTTTGTTAGATGACGCATATCAATAGGCTCTACTTTTTCATTAAGTAGCCATGGCAATAAATATACATTCGAAAACATAGTTTCAGCTAATTCGTAAGACGCCTTATTAATATCACCAATACGAAACGTTAGTATCGAACGACACAACATTTGCACTGGCTCACCCATATCATCAGGAAACTGTGAATCATGCCACTGTATGTGTTGCTCAGCTTTTTTCATATCATTGAGAACGAGCAACAAAGGAAAAATTAAATATCGCTTACCATAGCCATCTGAGATACAGCCATAATCTCTAATCTCTCGGTTAAAAGCAGATTTATAGCTAGATATCTTTGCTCGAATTTTCTTGTCGGTATCTGGAATTATAAACATGAACAACATTTCCTCTTATTTGCTAACCGCTTATCTACGAATAAGAATATGCAAGTAGGCAATACAAAAATCCCCGCGATAAGGCGGGGATTTTTAATATTTTACTAATTACTGAGTAACACCTTCAGCGGCAACTGGCTCTGCGGGTTTTTCGTCACTTAGTAAGTATTTATCTAACCACTGCTCTTGCTCCCAAAGTACATGCAGCAAGCTCTTACGAGCGCGATAGCCATGCGCCTCATAAGGTAACATCACTAAACGGGCTTCTTTACCTAAGCCTTTTAATGCAGCATACATACGCTCACTTTGCATTGGGAAAGTACCCGAGTTTGGATCTTCTTGACCGTGGATCATCAGCATAGGCTCATTGATTTTCTCAGCGTGGAAAAACGGTGACATTGCCGCGTACACATCTTGTGCTTGCCAAAAATCACGTTCTTCACCTTGGAAACCAAATGGCGTTAGGGTGCGGTTGTAAGCACCACTGCGGGCAATACCGGTTTTAAATAAATCGCTGTGCGCTAATAAATTCGCCACCATAAAGGCACCATAAGAGTGGCCTGCAATGGCAATGTTATCTTTATCTGCCACACCTTTTTCAACAAGTACATCTACCGCAGCCTTAGCACTTGCCACCAGCTGCTTACGGAATAAGTCGTTTGGCTCTTTATCATCAACACCCACAATTGGCATTTTCGGGTCGTCAAATACCGCAATACCTTTTGCAAGGTAAGGCATTGGCCCCCAATAACCGATATAAGTAAACTCATAAGGCGACTCGCGCATTTGTGACGCAACGGCTTTATCTTTATATTCAAGCGGATAAGCCCACATTAGAACCGGTAACGGGCCTTGAGTTGAATCATAAC
>Ga0213837_1000783_pt1 | contig 24272 bp, 20 predicted proteins | sample SWPATP12_FD_160572 | JGI IMG/M metagenome (GOLD analysis project Ga0213837, IMG submission 160572) | Coastal seawater microbial communities from Marineland, Florida, United States - SWPA TP1 #2 | ecosystem: Environmental > Aquatic > Marine > Coastal | place: USA: Florida | collected 2016-08-06
TTATTGGCTAGGCGTAGTGTAGTGATTACGGTAAAATTGCCCGTCCTGTCTTTGGATAATTTCTTTAGGGGCTTATGAAACTCAACCCAAAACAAGATGAAGCGGTAAAGTATATCAGTGGACCGTGTCTGGTATTAGCCGGTGCGGGCTCTGGTAAAACGCGTGTTATTACTAATAAAATCGCTTACTTAGTGCAAAAGTGTGAGTATCAAGCGCGCAATATTGCGGCGGTAACTTTTACCAATAAAGCGGCAAAAGAAATGCGCGAGCGTGTAACGCAAACACTGGGTAAACAAGAGTCGAAAGGCTTATGGGTTTCAACGTTTCATACCCTTGGGCTTGAGATCATCAAAAAAGAGTTAACGACGCTAGGGTTTAAACCCGGCTTTTCGTTGTTTGATGATCAAGATACCAACCAGTTACTAGCTGAGCTGACCGAAGAAGAACTTAAAAAAGACAAAGATCTACTTAACCTACTGAAGATGCAAATAGGTAGCTGGAAGAACGAATTGATTCTGCCAGAGCGTGCTGTTCGCGAAGCCCGTGAGCCACAAAAAGCCTTATTTGCTCAGCTGTATGCGCGTTACCAAAATCAACTACGTGCTTATAATGCCCTTGATTTTGATGATCTGATCATGATCCCTACTTTATTGTTAGGCCAAAATGCTACTGCGCGTGAGCGTTGGCAGCAGCGTTTTCGTTACCTACTGGTGGATGAGTATCAAGATACCAACACCAGTCAGTATCAGCTGGTTAAGCTATTAGTGGGTGAACGAGCTCGTTTTACAGTGGTAGGTGATGATGACCAATCAATTTACTCATGGCGCGGTGCTAAGCCTCAAAACCTTGTACTATTGAGTAAAGATTTTCCGGGCTTACGTTTAATTAAGCTTGAACAAAACTACCGAAGCGCAGGGCGAATTCTAAAAGCGGCGAATATTTTGATCGCCAATAACCCTCACGAGTTTGATAAAAAGCTATTCAGTGAACTTGGTTATGGTGAGCCAATCAAAGTGATTGGTTGTCGTGATGAAGAGCATGAATCAGAGCGAGTGGTGGCAGAGATCATTTCTCATAAATTCATGAAGCGTACCAGCTACAAAGATTACGCGATTTTATACCGTGGTAACCATCAAGCGCGCGTGTTTGAAAAAGCACTTATGAGCAACCGTATTCCTTATAAGATAAGCGGTGGCATGTCGTTTTTCTCGCGTTCAGAGATTAAAGATATCATGGCGTATTTACGCTTATTGGTGAACCAAGATGATGACAATGCCTTTTTACGTATTGTAAATACGCCACGCCGTGAGATTGGTACGGTCACACTCGAAAAACTTGGCACCCTTGCTAATGAAAAGCATATCAGCTTATTTGCAGCCTGTTTTGAACCTGAACTTGCACACCGCTTAAAAGGCCGTGGTTTTAATGCCTTAGCTGGTTTTGCCCGCTGGGTGGTTGAGCTTTCTGATAATGCGGTACGCGGCGATACCCTTGAAGCTGTGAAAGAGTTAGTTAGGCAAATTAACTACGAAGCATACCTTTATGAGTCATCACCGAGTGCAAAAGCTGCTGAAATGCGCATGAAGAACGTTTCAGAGCTTTATCGTTGGATCACCGACATGCTAACAGGGGACGCAGACAACCCGCCGCTGAACCTTGCTGAGGTGGTTAGTAAACTGACTTTACGTGACATGCTTGAACGTAACGAAGAGGAAGACGAATCTGATGCGGTACAATTACTGACACTGCATGCTTCAAAAGGTTTGGAGTATCCGTATGTGTTCATGGTTGGCATGGAAGAGGGGTTACTACCACACCAAGTAAGTATCGATGAAGATAACGTTGAAGAAGAGCGTCGTCTTGCTTATGTAGGTATAACCCGTGCTCAACAAGAGTTGGTAATGACTTATGCTAAGTTACGTCGTCAATTTGGTGAAACGTCAGATACTGAGCTCAGTCGCTTTGTGCAGGAGTTACCACAAGATGACTTAGCCTTTGAAGCGAAAAAGCCACCGTCTTCACAGGCTGAGCGTATGGAAAAAGGCCAAGCCCGTGTAGCTAATCTAAGAGCGATGCTTAAGAAGTAATTATTTGTGCGCTTGGTGTTTCGTATTCGAAGGGCGCCAGCGCATGCTGTTTACCAATAAACAACGACAACCCGTGCTTATCGAGTAACGTGCGGTAGTTAAAAATCGACGGTCCTTTCGCGATTACTTTGATATTTTGCAGCTTAGTAATCGCCAGTACACCTTGCAGTTGTAAGTGATAGTTTTCTTGCTGTAATACGCGCTTGCTAAATGTTGAACTTAATAACAAGTAATCGAATTGAAACTCAGTCAGTAAGTTTAACTCACAGCGATCTTTAGCAAATTCATTCAACCCAATCGAAAATCCTTGTGCGACCAAGTTTTTTAAATTTTCAATTTGTACCGCTGATGCGTAACGAATTTCTTGTTCGTTGAATAACAGACACATTCTATTCGCATCGTGGGCTTTTAATAGCTTACATAGTGCTTGAAAATTAATACGTTCAAGGACTAAGCCAGAGCAAGGGAACAATACTTTTTCTTTCTTACTGTCACTTACTAAGCTGAATGCTTGTTTTAGTAAGTTAAGTTCAACCTCAAAGTGCTGTACTCTATCGGTCGCAAACTTCTTAAGTACTTCAAAGCTGGTGCTGCCAAGTACAGGGTGTTCACCAAATGCTTCGAGTAAAGACTCTGCGCGAGTTTGCTCATCCAAGGTAATGATTTCGGCACTTCTAAAGTGCATAGGCAAGTCATCTAAGTGATGCATATTGTCAGCATCATGTTGCACATTACTGGCATTAAGCAGCGGATGGAAACATTCAAAGCGATTACGGCCTGCATTTTTAGCGTAATACATGGCGGCGTCGGCATCACGTATAATTTCATCGGTGTGCTTGTAGCTTGGTTTTGAGTAAGTAATACCAATACTGGCACCACTTTGAATGCATTGACCCTTCATACAGAAAGGTTTTCTCATTATTTCGATGATACGTTTGGCAACATCTTGAGCTTGCTGTTGCTCAGTTAAGTGAGTGAGCAATACCACAAACTCATCACCACCTAAACGTGCAAGTAAATCATGCTCACGGATACAATGCGAGAAAGATTCAGCAACACCAATTAAAAATTGATCGCCTGCTTGGTGACCAAGGTGATCGTTGATGTCTTTAAATTTATCAAGGTCAATAAATAACACTGCAAACTGCTGCTCTGGATAGCGCTGATAATGCTGCAATGTTTTTTCTAACTGTGTTAGGAATAAACTGCGATTAGGTAAACTGGTTAATGAGTCATGGTGTGCATCGTGGTACAGCTGTTGTTCTATTTTTTTACGCTCTTCAATTTGCATCTGTAAGTGCAGGTTTGCTTGGCGTAACTCTTTCGTTTTCTCTGCAACTCTGTTTTCCAGCTTTTGATGATTTAGCTTTAACTCTTGATTTGCTAAATGGGTTTGAATGACGTTGGCTATTTGATGCGATACAAAGGTAATTAACTCACAGTCATCTTGCGTGAATTCGTGTTTATTATTATACGCTTGGCAAACTATTAGACCAATGACACCTTGCGATGTTTTAAGTGGTGCACCTAACCAGCTAGTTGCTGTTCGTTCAGCCGGGACGTCTACGGGCCTTTCAACAACGCCTAACTTAATTAGATTATTTGCTTTATCAATATCGATGACTTGGCATTCTTCGGAGCTTAAAACAAGTTCACTAAAACCTTTTGCAAAAGGTCTCGGCCTGCCTGTGTCATTGTATTCATCGACACAGTACGGAAAACTTAACCAGTGAGTTTGCTCATCATAAAGGGCAATATATAGGTTGTCTGCATAGGTAATGGTTTTAATAATTTCGTGAACATGTTTATAAACGTCGTCAAGATTTTCACTTAAGGTTGCCAGCTCTGATATTTTAAAAAGGATCTGTTGACGCTCTAACGCTTTTTTACGTTGCTGTATTTCTTCATTGAGAGCTTGATTACTTTGTGTCAGTGCACGAGTGCGAATTTTAACTTCTGATTCGAGCAGTTCACGTTTCTTAACTCGTTCGATGGCCGTTGCCAAATAAAGTGACATTACTTCTAGCAACTCAATTTGTTGCTCAGAATAACTCAGGTCTTTTTCATAGCTTTGCGCGACCATCACTCCAATTATTGACTTATCGCGGTATACAGGAACTCCAACCCAATGCTCGGCAGGTGTGCCAAAGCATTTGAGTAAGCCCTGTTCAACCGCTAGCTCTGTTTGTTGTTTGGTAAAGTAGCTGGTTTTACCTTGCTTAAATACGTAACCTGTCAGGCCTTCTTTAAAGTACTGCTCATACTTCAATGGCACAGAGAGGCCATCTTTTTCGTCGGCAAAATAAGATAACTCAAGGTTATCGTAAACAGGGTTATGCAAAACCACGAAGAAGTTTTTACTTGGAATATAGTCTTGCAGGATGTTGTGGATAGCAGGGTAAAGCAAGGTTAATTCGGCAACAGTACTCGCTTGCTCTGATAATTGTAAAAGAGCATGTTGCAAGTGATGTGATTGCTTATACTTTTGTAAAAGCGATTTTAAGCGAACATTTTTACGTGCAAGCTTATCAAAGTGTGTTGCTGAATCTTCCAATGATTTAGAACTCATTTTATTATTGTTTAAATATCGTCCTTAATAGTTCCACTTTTTTATTAGATCGTCAAGTAACAGCTGTTAACAAAATAGTAATTTATTATGGTCATATTTGGCTACAGAGCTAGCCTCGCGCCCTGATAAAGGCATAAAAAAAGGGCTTATAAAAATAAGCCCTTAGTATTAGATTTGAAACTGTTACTTGCTAGTCATGAAATCGATAGCAGCGCTGATCTCTTCATCAGAACAGTCCATACACGTACCTTTAGGAGGCATCGCGTTGAAACCATTGATTGCATGGTCAAGTAAAGTGTCCATGCCTTTAGCAATACGAGGAGCCCAATCATCAGCTGATTTAGGTGCGCCTAGTGCACCAGTGCCGTGACAAGCAAAGCATGCTGCTTGGTAAACTTGTTCACCAGAACGAGGGCCTGTAGGTTCAGCAGCGGCTGCAGCTTTATCACCTTCTAGATAGACAGAACCAATTGGCGCTAGACGCTTTTTGATAGCATCTTCAGTCAAAGAGTTGTCATACGCTTGTGCATATGCCGTTGTTGCTAGCAGTAATAATGCAGCTGATAGTTTTTTCATTTTGCCTTGCTCACTTCGATTTGAACGTGATCAATCACGATATATATGACGGAAATTAGAACGATTATAACGCTAAGCCACAATTTATAAAATGATCTAAAAGGCTTTTTCTTGAGAAAAACCGTCATTTTTTTGCGTTAGCGCAAGAAAAGCCAGCATAAAATACTGGCTCTTAGCTTGATGCTTAAGCAAGCTCTAATACTTTGTTAACTAATTTTTCGATACCCGCATCTGCATCTAAAATACTTTGGGCCAACATATAGGCTGGGGTAGTGACCACTTTATGTTGTTGATCAACAACGATATCGTTCACAGCACAGCTTTGGTGTGCTCCACCAAGTTGTTCTATAGCTGCGGCGGTCTCTGCATCGCTCCCAATGGTTGTTTTTACACCTTTACCATAAATAAGCGGCAGCATGGCAGGCGCAATACATATATAACCAGCTGCTTTGTTGGCATCGACAAAAGCCTTCGCTGTTGTCAGTACATCACCTTGAACTTGTGCATCAGCACCTTTCACAGCAAAGTCGGATAGGTTTTTCGCGGCACCAAAACCACCCGGTACGATCAAGGCATCGAACTCATCTACATTTAGCTCAGTGAGCGCTTTTATTTCACCGCGGGCAATACGTGCAGCTTCAACTAGCACATTACGATTAGGTGTCATTTCTTCACCTGTTAGGTGATTAACGGTGTGCATTTGTTCGATATCGGGTGCGAAGCATTCATAGCTCGCGCCTGCTTTAGCGATATGTAATAAGGTTAATACGGCTTCATTGATTTCTGCGCCGTCGTAAACACCGCAACCAGCTAAAATTACAGCAACTTTTTTCATTTTTGAACTCTCCTTAATGCGACTAGCTTAAGTTTAACAAGGATACGAGCATGGCGACAAAATAAAAAATTTTCGTCGCTTGATAACTCGCAAAGCATGATGAATAGCTGTTTATGCCATTTTATAAATTACTAACGAAAAAAAAAGTATAAAGGATCGCTATGATCTTTGATCCATTATGCTAGAATACTCCTCCGGTTATGAAAAGGGATGTTAATTCGGTATCGAATAAGCAAAAGGTTATCGCTACTAAAACCGTTTTCCACATCGGACAAAAATAATAAAAAAAGAACGCCGTAATATCTTTTTTAAATAAAAACATAAGCTTATCTAATTTTCCTAAATGTTTTTTCATTTTGGGAGAATTAACTGTGTCTGTTATCTACAAAGTTATCCACAGCTTGCTCTGTCATAAAGCTTTATTGGTTAATAATTCACAGTCGTTTTCTTCATGACCTTATGGCATGCTTACAAACAATTTAATGTTATTCAATTAGGATCCAATTTCACCATGGCTCAGATCCCTGAAAATCCACTTATTCTTGTAGATGGTTCTTCTTATTTATTCCGTGCATACCATTCGCCACCGCACCTTACTAACTCAAAAGGTGAAGCGACAGGCGCAATCTATGGCGTAGTTAATATGCTTAAGAGTTTGATCAAGCAATATGATCCATCGCACATGGTGGTGGTATTTGATGCCAAGGGTAAAACCTTCAGAAATGATATGTACAGCGAATATAAAGCGAATCGTCCGCCAATGCCGGATGATTTACGCACACAGATCGCACCACTGCATAACATTATTAAAGCAATGGGTTTTCCACTGATTAGTATTGAAGGTGTTGAAGCTGACGATGTTATCGGTACGTTTGCGCGAATAGCCTCAGAGCAGCAGCGTCATGTGCTGATCTCGACTGGCGATAAAGATATGGCGCAGCTTGTTAATGAGCATGTTACGCTGATCAATACCATGACAGATAGCATTTCAGATCCAGAAACCGTGGTTGAGAAGTTTGGCGTTGGTCCAGAATTGATCATTGATTACCTTGCCCTAATGGGTGACAAAGTCGATAACATCCCAGGTGTTGATGGCTGTGGTCCAAAAACAGCGGTGAAGTGGCTGCAAAAATATGGATCATTACAAGGTGTCATTGATCATGCAGGTGAAATAAAAGGCAAGATTGGTGAAAAGCTTGCTACAGCACTTGATCATTTGCCACTTAGCTATGAGTTAGCAACAATTAAGTGTGATGTTGAGGTTGAGTCAGATCTTGAAAGCTTTAAGCTGCAAGAGCCTAATCGTGACGAATTGATTGCACTTTATGGTGAGTGTGAGTTCCGCCGTTGGTTAGCTGAGCTACTTGATAACCCTAAAGACGCTGACACGCATTTAGATGTGCCAACTGAAGCTAACGAACTACCAAAAGTTGCTGATGCACACTACGAAACAATCTTAACTGAAGAGCAACTTGATACCTTAGTGGCGCAGTTAAATGACGCCGAATTGTTTGCTTTTGATACTGAAACAACCAGCCTTGATTATATGCAAGCGCAATTGGTTGGTATGAGCTTTGCGGTTAAAGCCGGTGAAGCGGCTTACCTTCCGGTTGGTCACGATTACCCAGATGCGCCTGAGCAATTAAGCTTAGAAACCGTAATGGCAAAAATTGGCCCAATCTTAGCTGACGAAAACAAAGCGAAAGTGGGGCAAAACCTTAAGTATGATAAAAGCGTGTTAGCTAACGCAGGTTTTGAATTAAAAGGCATTAAATACGACACCATGCTGGAGTCGTATGTATTTAATAGTGTAGGCAGCCGCCATGATATGGACTCGTTGGCACTGAAATACCTTGGTCACAAAAATATCAGCTTTGAAGATATTGCCGGTAAAGGTAAGAAGCAGTTAACGTTTAATCAAATTGAGCTAGAAAAAGCGGCGCCTTATGCTGCTGAAGATGCCGATATAACGCTACGTCTTCATCAAGTATTATGGCCAAAAATTGATGCTGATAGCCACTTAAAATCGGTATTCGAAGAGATTGAGTTACCACTTGTCACAGTGCTTTCTGATATTGAGCGTACTGGTGTTGCAATTGATAGCAACATGCTAGCAGCTCATAGCCAACGTTTAGGTGAACGCCTGTTAGAGCTTGAGCAAGAAGCTTATGATATTGCGGGTGAAAAATTTAACTTAGGCTCACCTAAGCAACTGCAAGCTATTTTGTTTGAAAAACTTGAGCTGCCTGTTATCAAGAAAACACCTAAGGGTGCACCTTCGACAGCAGAAGAGGTGTTACAAGAACTTGCTCATGATTATCCGTTACCAAAAGTGATTATTGAGCACCGTGGTTTATCTAAACTTAAATCAACCTACACAGATAAACTTCCGCTAATGGTTGATGAGCGCACTAAGCGAGTGCATACCTCTTACCATCAAGCTGTAACAGCAACAGGTCGTTTAAGTTCAACGGATCCTAACTTGCAGAATATTCCAATTCGTTCAGAAGAAGGCCGTCGAATTCGTGAAGCCTTTATTGCTGCACCAGGCCATAAAATTGTGGCTGCCGATTACAGCCAAATTGAATTACGTATCATGGCGCATTTATCTCAAGATAAAGGCCTATTAACTGCCTTTGCGAATGGTTTAGATGTTCACAGTGCAACAGCGGCAGAAGTCTTCGGGGTTAGCCTTGAAGAGGTTACCAGCGATATGCGCCGTAAAGCTAAAGCGGTTAACTTCGGTTTAATTTATGGCATGTCGGCGTTTGGTTTATCACGTCAATTAGATGTACCACGTCATGAAGCACAGCATTATATTGATAAATACTTCGAGCGTTTCCCTGGCGTACTTGAGTACATGGAAACAACCCGTGAAAAAGCAGCTGATAAAGGGTATGTAGAAACGATTTTTGGCCGCCGCTTACATTTACCTGAAATCAATGCCCGTAACGGTGCTCGTCGTAAAGCCGCTGAGCGTGCTGCGATCAACGCACCAATGCAAGGGACTGCTGCAGATATCATCAAAAAAGCGATGCTAAAAGTTCATCAATGGGTGAACGCACAAGCTGCAGGTTCAGTTAAGCTGCTCATGCAAGTGCACGATGAATTAGTGTTCGAAATTAAAGAAGAATCTGTGGACGACTATAAAGCTGAAATTTGTAAGTTAATGTCAGAAGCCGCTACTCTTGATGTGCCTCTGATTGTTGAAGCCGACAGCGGTGACAACTGGCAACAAGCTCACTAATATCTAAACTAAGAGCCACCGATATAACAATTCGAGTGGCTCGGTCTGATTAGTTAAGGAGTGGTCGGTAGCTCCTATCATCCCCATAGCTTGATGTGAAATTGCTCCAAAAGTTTAACCCCAAACTTTAATTGTAAGCTCGTTACTTATTTATTTCTAAAATAGCTTTTAGGGTATTCTCTTTTTCAAGAATATCGCGATACAGTGCGAACTGGTTTCGGGCTCGTTCGAGATTATGGTGAGCATGTTTAGTCGCAAAGTAATTGTCACCATCAATAAAATCAGTAAGAAAGCGCAAGCCAATCATAAATGTCATTACTTTTGTGCCAAGCCAAAAGCTCTCTTTTTCTGCATCAGTGATTACATTTTTTAATGGTTCTACATAGCCCTTAACAATAGCTGCAAAAATTTCTTCGCGAACTGTTACATTTTTCAGGTTAGTTGAGTCCTCTTGCTCAGGTGAACAGAAAGTGCGCACCATGTCACCAAAATCAAATAACCAATAGCCAGGCATACAGGTATCTAAATCGATAACTGCTTTTGCATCATCAGAATCTTTACAAAAAAGCATGTTATTGATTTTTGTATCATTATGACAGGGTCTTAATGGGATCTTACCTTCCAGTTTCTGTAGTTCATCAATTAGCGATTGCTGATTTAAACAGAACTCGATATCTGGTTGGCAAAGCTCGATACGATTTACAGGGTCATTTTCGATTGCTTTTTTGAAAGCATCAAAACGCATTGCTAAATTATGAAAATCTGGGATAACATGATGTAGTTGCTCAGCCTGAAAGTCTTGTAAAGCAAGCGCAAATTGACCAAATGCATTGGCCGCAGTTTGTGCTTGAGAGATGTTTGCTACAACATCCTCACTGTAACTGCCGCCAATAAATTCGAGTGCACGCCACACGCCTTGGTCACATTCCACCAAAAAATCATTTTTTATTGTCGGTACATGACGAATAATCTCGAGACTATATTCACCTTTCACATGTTTGTCGTTTAGGTGCTTTTCGATAAGCCTTGCATTCTCTACAAGCTGCTCAGGGTTAGGAAATACATCAGTATTTAGTTTTTGCACAACGACAGCATTATCTTGTGACTTAAGAAGCATCGTTGTGTTTATATGGCCGTTGCCAATAGGTTTCAGTGTCACGTGATCTGAACTTAAGCCAAAATGCTCAGAAAGATAAGTTGCAACAGGATTCGACTTCATTAATTTTCCATTACTTTTTGTAAGAAGAGGTGTAGATTTATTCATTAAGCCCGAGGCGTAACTGACGTAATGTACTTGCTATTGCATCCAATTCAGCTTTGTAGGTTACGCCGTACCATGGCTCTTGTGCGGTATAAACGGCGACAGTTTGATTGTAATCTTTAATCGCAAGTTGTATCTGATTTGGTAAATAATACTCTTTCGTGACACCGTTGTCAGTATTTTCTAAAAACTGTACAAAGCCCTTTTCTAGAACCATGAATAAATCATCTGTAATCCCCCAAAAACTCATTGAACCAAGAGCTTCCTTAGCAATACTCTGACGCTCACCTAGAGAGTTATTACCTAACAAAATATCTTGCTCTAGCTTGATATCAAGATATTCAACAACATCGATTAAATGTTGTTGCTCATCGATGCTACACACTCCGCGATTTACCCCTCCTTGAGTCGATAAAGTATCAACTACAGGGTAACCAACCATAGCCCAATCATTACTACGCTTAAAATGTTCGGCGATAATTTTAAACGAAGAGGCCCCATAATAATCATCGGCTGTAATTACAATTGCAGGGTTCTTTACATAGGGTTTTGCACATAAAAGAGCGTGGCCTGTTCCCCAAGGCTTTTGCCGCTCTTTAGCTAAAGAAAGATACTTTTCTGGAATTGCAGTGATTTCTTGATTAACTAAGATAACTTCTAGTGATTTAGGCAAACGGGGTAAAATTCTTGCTTCAAATTCGGCTCGAATATTAGCATTTATGATGATAACAGCTTGAGTTACACCTACTTGAACAGCATCTCGAATACTTAGTTCCATAATAGTACTGTTAAGACCTGGAATATCAGCAATTTGTTTGTTTCCACCAAAGCGACTACCGAGTCCGCCAGCTAATACGATTAAGGTTAGAGAATGATGAGTCATTGCGCGAGTAATAAGATGAACAAAGGAAAAGTGTACCAGAACCTTTGATATTCGAGCAACGGCTGTTAATAAGGATTGTAAGTGTTAAAAAGCACCATGTTAAGAGAGATTTAAGAGGGCACAAAGTAGAGCTCAGTGCTCCTCAAAAATCATCAGCACGTTGTAGTGATTAAGTGTTTATTTGAAGGTTGCTAGCAACTGTAATAACTGTTGCAGTTTAATAACGGTTTTTTTCAGCTTTTCTTCGTCCATACCGTCGTTGCTTAAGCTTTCTACATCAGCTGCAACATCGAGAACGTAGGGTTTAAAGCGTTTCGCTTCAAAATCAAAGCCAGCATCTTTTGCAAATAAGGCTTTGAATTTACCATGGCCTTGCTGCTGTAAATCATCTAATTTTTTATCAGCATCAAGTGCCTGACGATAAACGATTTTTAGGTTAGCATTGAGTTGTTCAATAATTGAATCCATTTTTTTCCTAAAGCTTTAGACTGCAATGCCGATATAGTACGTGGATTGTCATAAAAAGTCAGGTAATGAACTATGAATATATCAGGATCAAGCTTACCAGCGATGAGTGGCGGTGGCGAAAGCGCAGAAGTTTACAGCGCATCACTTGCTAAAAAACAGCAAAAGGCTGATGGTGCTGCGGCACTTGCACTTATCGAAGGCGCAGCAATGAATACCAGTGCTGCACAAACACCTGCTAAGTCGGTAACTGCGACACTAGGTAACAACGTAAACGTATACGTTTAACTACAGTATATTGAGATCGATAGGCGTTTTACTTTTTTCGCCGCCGATCTCACGCACCAGCTTAGGAACCAAAAAACCCGGCAATGCTGCCAGCATAGCCGTTACGATTTCTCGTGCCTGGCTCTCAGCTATATCAAAATGGCTAGCACCCTCAACTTTATCTAGTAGATGTAAGTAGTAAGGAAGTATATCTGCCTCAAACAGAGCCTCACTAAGTGCAACTTGCGACTCGACAGAATCATTCACATCTTTTAGTAACACCGCCTGATTTAGTAACGTCACCCCTGCAGCTTTTAACTTTTGCATGGCCGCTTTAAAGTCATCATCAATTTCGTTAGCGTGATTGATATGATTTATAAACACCACCTTTAAGGGCGATGCAGCAAAGCGTGCACATAGCTCATCGGTAATTCTTGCTGGGATCACCACAGGTAAGCGGCTGTGAATACGCATGCGTTTAATTTGCGGAAGTTGCTCTAACTCATCCATAAACCAACTAACAGCATCGTCTTTGGCCATCAATGGATCGCCACCACTTAAAATGACTTCGTTGATGTTGCTGTCGGCTTTAATGTAAGCCAGTGCATCAATTAAACTGCGTTTGTTTAATTGGTTTTCTTGATAAGGAAAATGGCGTCTAAAGCAATAACGGCAATTTACGGCACAACCGGTTTTAAACATTACTAAAACGCGAGAGCGATACTTGTGTAACAAGCCAGGTTGGTTGTTATCTTGCTCTTTTAGAGGGTCTTTGTCGTAACCTGTTTTTGCTAAAAACTCTTGGTGCCTGGGCATCACTTGCAGCAAAAGAGGGTCGTTTATGTCGCCATAACGCATTTTTTTGATAAAAGGCAGCGGCACGCGGACAGGAAAAAGACTGCGTGCTTTGAGGTCTTTTTCGTCTACTTTGCTTGATAATCCTAGCATTTCTAGCAAGCGTTCAGGACAAGTGACAACATTTGCCAATTCTTTTTGCCAGTTTTTATGCAAATTTACTTCATTTCTTTGTATCATTGACACGTAGATTACTCGAAATTATTTAGACAGAGGAAACGATGGCGAATTATAGCACCAATGAGTTCAAGGGCGGCCTAAAAATTATGTTAGACGGCGAACCTTGCAGCATCTTAGAAAATGAAATGGTAAAACCAGGTAAAGGCCAGGCGTTTAACCGTGTTCGTATTCGTAAACTTATCACAGGTAAAGTACTAGAAAAAACATTCAAGTCAGGTGAATCAGTTGAAGGTGCAGACGTAATGGATACAGATTTAGCGTATCTATACACTGACGGTGAGTTCTGGCACTTCATGAACAACGAAACATTTGAGCAAATCGCTGCTGACGAAAAAGCGCTTGGCGACAATGCAAAATGGTTAGTTGAAAATGACGTTTGTACTATCACGCTTTGGAACGGTAGCCCAATCGCCGTGACTCCACCAAACTTCGTTGAATTAGAAATCACTGAAACAGATCCAGGTCTAAAAGGTGATACAGCGGGTACTGGCGGTAAACCAGCAACATTAAGCACAGGTGCTGTTGTTCGTGTTCCTCTATTCGTACAAATCGGCGAAGTGATCAAAGTTGATACTCGTAGCGGTGAATACGTGAGCCGTGTTAAGTAATAGGCATTGTTAAGCAATTTATTATAAAATCCCAGCTTCTGCTGGGATTTTTTTTGGGAAACGCTATGTCTAATGTCCTTTGGCAACCAAGCGCCGATATTGAAACTTTACGAGAGCGTGCCGTCATCATTCGCCGTATTCGTGAGTTCTTTTATGCACGTGATGTTATGGAGGTTGAAACGCCAAGCCTTAGTGCTGCCAGTGTAACCGATGTGCATTTAGTGACTTTTAGTACCGAGTTTGTTGGTCCTGGCCATGCTGGTGGCTTACCACTTTATTTGCAAACGTCACCTGAGTTTGCCATGAAGCGTTTACTTGCTGCAGGCTCTGGGGCTATTTTCCAGCTATGCAAAGCTTTTCGTAATGAAGAGGCGGGTAGTCATCATAATCCTGAATTTACAATGCTTGAGTGGTATCGTCCGGGTTTTGATGAATTTGCGCTTATGGATGAAATGGATGAGCTTATGCAATTAGTGCTCGGCGTAGAAAGCGCAGAGCGACTCACTTATCAGCAAGCCTTTATGAACGCCTTAGGTGTAGACCCTTTAACTGCTGATATTAGCACATTGCAGCAACTAGCAACAGCGCAGGGCTTTGCCGATATTGCCGCGAATGAAACGCATCGCGATACCTTGTTACAGCTATTATTTTGTATGAAGGTAGAGCCAACGATTGGCCAAGAAAAGCCTTGTTTCGTTTATCATTTTCCAGCTTCGCAAGCCGCTCTTGCCCAAATTTGTCAGCACGATGAGCGAGTAGCTGGTCGCTTTGAGTTATATTTTAAAAATATGGAACTGGCAAACGGCTTTAATGAACTGACCAATGGCAAAGAGCAAGCAGCTCGTTTTAGTGAAGATAATCAGTACCGTGAAGCAAATGGCTTAAAGCAAGTGCCAATGGATGAGCGTTTAATAGCTGCACTAGAGCATGGCTTACCACAATGTGCGGGTGTCGCACTGGGTATAGATCGACTCATTATGCTGGCAACGAATAAACAAAAGATTAAAGACGTACTCGCCTTTGATGTTGAAAGGGCTTAACTTATTTGGCTCTAGGCTCTAGGCTCTAGGTGTTTGGGTGCTAGGTAAAAAACCTAGCACCTAATTCTTATAGCTCGTAAATAAATGTCACACCGGCAACCATAGGTTCGCCAAGTTGTGTGTATGTATGAGTGGTGTAACCATCTAATGGGTCGTTACCAAACTCAAAACCACGGGTTGGTACGTCTTCATCAAATAAGTTACGTGCCCACGCATTAATGCTCCAATTATCACTTTCATAACCAAATGAAGCATTCACTAAGTTGCTGCTAGGTGCTTTTGAGTTATGGCTGTCAGAGAAGTAGTAATCGTCTTTGCCTTCTACACCAATTGATGCATAAAGTTCTGGCGTAAAGTTATAACGCGCAGTGAATGCGTATTGGTATTTAGGTGCTTGTGCTTGATCTCGGCCATCTTGATCTAGGCCTGATTGCGCAACAAAGTCATTGATTTCTGTATTTAGATAACCTGCACTACCTGTTAGTAGTAAATTGTCAGTTGCTTGGAAGCTACCTTCAATTTCTAAACCGTAGTTTTCTCCAGAGCTGGCGTTATCGATATAGCCTGTGAATTTTTGGCCTTCAACTTGCCACGATTTTAGCTGCATATCTTCGCGGTACATGTAGAAAGCGGCAAGACGTAACACAAACTTATCGTCCAAAGAGCTGCCTTTCACACCAAACTCACCGCTCCATAGGTATTCAGGGGCAAATGATGTGTGATTAGCAAAGAAATCAGCATCTAGGTTTAAGCCTTCGTCTTTTGCTTTTGCTAAAGCTTCAGAGTTAATACCGCCAGCTTTATAGCCACGAGTAATGCTGGTGTAGATCATGGTGCGATCAATCACTTGGTATTCAAGTGCAAGCTTACCGCCCACCATGACATCATCCGTTTCTTCAATAAAACCGTTGTTGTCGGTGTAGTCGCCCTGATACTGCTCAACACGCAAACCCGTAATTAAGGTTGTTTTTGGGCCGATAGGTGTTGCTAATTGACCATATGCAGCAATATTGCTGGTTTCATAATTAGATGCAAATGGTTGTGCCAGCCAAGTGTATTGACGTTCTAAGTCAACTTCGCGGCCTTGATAGTAAATGCCTGCGACCCACTCGCCAGATTTACCACTAAATTGCAGCTCAGCCGCTTGATCTTGGCGATCGCGAAAGTAAGCATCTGTTGAGCTATAGCCCCAATCATGCAAGCCAGCAGCACATAACTCAGGTTGGGCTTCATCATTACACACCCAGTCTTCGTCATAGCTGTATAACAGCTCGCTGTCGATACCAGATAGGTTTAGGCTAACATCAAAAAAGTCAAAGCCGGTGTATATGTTTGCTAGGCCAACCGCAATGCTTTCTTGGTTGTCTTGGCCTGGTTCATCAGCAACACTGTAACGGCTGTTATCTAATGTGAATGCGTCATAGCCGTTATTTATATCGATGTAATGTACATTCAGTTCAGTACGTAAATGCTCGGTCAATTGGCTGTGTAACTTAAAGCGAGAGACAAGCTCATCTTGTTGCTGGGTATCTTCACCTAAATAACGGTTTTCTACATACCCATCAGACTCACGTTGATAAATGCTGGCGCGTACTGCTGTGTCGTCGGTAATACCCGTACCTGCGGCTATACCTGCTTCATAGCTGTTGTAGTTGCCCGCACCTAATTGTATTTTCACACTTGGGTCAAGAGTGGGTGTTGCAGATTCCATTTGAATCATGCCAGCTAAGGCATCTGCACCAAAGCGAGTTCCTTGTGGGCCGCGATAAATTTCAACTTGGTCGATATCAAATAACAGTGAACTGCCGCCTAAACCAGAGTAGTTAATACCGTCGATCACTAAGCCAACCGAAGGATTAATAGGGTCAACAAACTGTGAGCGTAAACCAACACCACGAATTTGCACGAAACGACCACGAGATGCCCCTGAGGTAAAGTTTACATTCGCTGCACTAGCAAGCATCTCATCTAAAAACTTTGCACCGCGTTGATTGATTTCATGGTCTGAAAACAAGCTTGCGCTGGCACTAAGGGTTTGAATGCTTTCTCTTTTGAAATCACCGGTAACTTCAATTTTTTCAAGCTCACCGTCTTCAGCGTAAGCAATCGAAGATGCTGCGAATAAAGGCAGGATGGCAGCAGATAATAATGATAAACGTCGTTTCATGCGGATTCTTAACTCCATTTTCGGGACTGCTATTCTAGCAACCTAGCTAGCCAAATGGCTATAAAATCAATTTTTATGATATAAACGCAGGCAATTATACGTAAATTGATTAGGAATACGACTATGACCTTTAAAGTAGACTTTAAAGTGCGTGATTATGAGTGTGATTTACAAGGAATTGTAAACAACAGTGTTTATTTTAATTATTTAGAACATGCACGCCATGAGTTTTTACATGCCCAAGGTATCGATTTTGCAAAGCTCGCAAGAGAAAAAGTAAACCTTGTCGTACTGCGTAGCGAAATGGATTACAAGGCATCACTTATGCCGGGTGATGAATTTTACGTTGCAGTTGAACCTGAGCGTATCAGCCGTTTAAAGTTTGCTTTTAGGCAAACGGTGTATCGTAAACATGACGATAAAGTGATGCTGCAAGCTTTGGTGATTGGCACGTCGGTAAATGAAAAAGGTCGTCCTTTTTTACCAGAAGAAGTCGATAACTTATTCAAATAGTCTGCGTTGTTCTTTGATAAGCTAACTTAGAACAATTTTTTACAGATAAAACATGTTTTTTTAACGATCAATTGCGTTAAATGTTGTTATTATTACTACATTGAAATTTGAATAGTTAAAAAATATGAAGTTAGTAGCCTTGCCTCTTCTTTTTGTATTATTTTGCATGGGCTGCTCATCGACAGGGACAGTCACTAGTGAGCAATTAAAATATACACAGTGGCAATTATCAAAAGTGAATGGTTTAGCTATTCCTGTATCTCAAAAAGCCTCTATACGCTTTATCGAAGCGATGCAGGTTAACGGCTTTGCTGGCTGTAATAAATTTTTTGGTGAAGGTGCGCTCAGCGAAGATACGCTAACGGTAAATAAGTTAGGTATGACTCGTAAATCATGTGGCGAGCAAGTTAATGAGCTTGAGCAGCAATTATTGTCAGCGCTAAAAGAAGGTGCGGCAATTACGCTAACAGGTGAGAAACTAACTCTGCAAGGCGAGCATCACTTTACCTTCATTGCAAAAAACTAAAGTGGCTTAGCTTGCAGCAATTTTTTAACTGGCGTACACTCAGGGCGTTTTAAAGAAACGAATTTATACTTGTCGGAGTGCCTTTAACAAGGCTGAGATCGCGAAAGCGGGATCCGTGAACCTGATCAGGCTAACACCTGCGTAGGGAACAAGCTGCCTCACTGGGCGCTTGTGCGCCAAATTTATGGGGCATAAGCGGCGCAGGCTGCACTAGTAAGCATTTAGCTTATTAACGATCCAATGGCGTTTGCCACTCTCTATTGCATTTGCAATATCTGACAAGACAACCCTTAAAGCAATGAGGTAAGTCATGTCAAACACAACAACTAAACCATCTCGCCGCGAAGTTCGTGCGGCAGCATCAGATTATATTTATAACTTAACGGGTCAACCCTTTCCTAATTCTCATAAAGTTTATGTAGAAGGTACACAAGACAATGTACGAGTAGGGATGCGTGAAATCACTCTCAGCGATACCTTTATCGGTGGCACTGAAGAGAACCCTGTATTTGAATCTAACGCACCAATTCGTGTTTACGATACCTCGGGCCCATACACTGACCCAGATTTTAAACTTGATGTGCGCAAAGGCCTTGAGAAATACCGTGAAAAGTGGATTGAAAGCCGCGGCGACACTGAAATTTTAGACTCAGTGACTTCGCAGTTTTCTCAACAACGAATGGCAGATGAAGGGTTAGATCATATCCGCTTTGAACATCTACCAAAGATCCGCCGTGCAAAAGCAGGCAAAAACGTAACGCAAATGCATTATGCGCGACAAGGTATGGTAACGCCTGAAATGGAATATGTGGCAATTCGTGAAAACATGGGACGCGCTAAAATTCGTGAAGAGTTACTTGCGGCCCAGCACAAAGGCGAATCGTTTGGCGCTAGTATTCCTGATTTTATTACCCCTGAATTTGTGCGTGATGAAATTGCCCGTGGCCGCGCCGTGCTTCCTAACAACATCAACCACCCGGAAACTGAGCCGATGATCATTGGCCGAAACTTCTTAGTTAAAGTGAACGCGAATATTGGTAATTCGTCGGTCACTTCATCAATCGAAGAAGAAGTAGAAAAAATGGTGTGGTCGACTCGTTGGGGCGCCGACACGGTAATGGACTTATCAACGGGTCGCTACATTCACGAAACCCGTGAGTGGGTGGTACGTAATTCGCCAGTACCAATTGGTACCGTACCAATCTATCAAGCGCTTGAAAAAGTAAACGGTGTGGCTGAAGACCTAACGTGGGAGATTTTCCGCGATACCTTGATTGAACAAGCAGAACAAGGTGTTGATTACTTTACTATTCATGCTGGGGTATTGCTGCGTTACGTGCCAATGACGGCAAAGCGTGTTACCGGTATTGTTTCGCGTGGTGGCTCAATCATGGCGAAATGGTGTTTAGCGCACCATAAAGAAAACTTCTTATACACGCACTTTGAAGAAATCTGTGAAATTTTAAAACAGTATGATGTGTGTTTTTCATTAGGTGATGGCTTGCGCCCGGGCTCTATTGCTGATGCTAATGACGAAGCCCAGTTCAGCGAATTACGTACTTTAGGTGAGCTGACAAAACTTGCTTGGAAACATGATGTGCAAGTGTTCATCGAAGGCCCAGGCCATGTGCCAATGCATATGATCAAAGAGAACATGGAAGAGCAGCTAAAACACTGTGAAGAAGCACCGTTTTATACTCTTGGTCCATTAACCACGGATATTGCACCGGGGTACGATCATTTCACATCAGGTATTGGCGCTGCGCAAATTGCTTGGTACGGCTGCGCTATGCTTTGTTATGTAACCCCTAAAGAGCATTTAGGTTTACCAAACAAAGAAGACGTTAAAGAAGGTTTAATCACCTACAAGATTGCTGCTCATGCTGCCGATTTGGCAAAAGGCCACCCTGGTGCGCAAGAACGTGACAATGCATTATCAAAAGCGCGCTTTGAGTTCCGTTGGCACGACCAATTTAACCTAGGTTTAGACCCAGAACGCGCCCGCGAATATCACGACGAAACATTGCCACAAGAATCTGGCAAGATTGCACATTTCTGCTCTATGTGTGGCCCTAAGTTTTGTTCGATGAAGATCACTCAAGAAGTGCGTGATTACGCCAAAGATCTTGAAGCAAGAGGCATTGATCCAAATAACGTAGGCGATGCTATCGAAATCAAAATGGTCGATGTTGAAGCCGAAATGAAAGCGAAATCAGACGAGTTCAAAAAAACAGGCTCTGAGATTTACCACAAAGCCGTTTAATTGATGGAGCTAGGCATCAGCGATAGGCTCTGGGTTTTTACTTAGGGCCTAGAGCCTAGGGCCTAGAAAGTTTATGTCTTTAAAGATAGCGATACTGGGCTTTGGTTTAACTGGCCGTTTAACTGCATTGGCACTTGCTAAAGAGCATCAGTTAAGTGTGTTTGAGCAAGATGATGAACATGCTAGCAACAGTGCTGGCAGCGTTGCTGCAGCGATGTTAGCCCCCCTTGCTGAATCAGTCTTGTGTGAACAGGATTTAGCTCTACAAGGGCTTAATAGCATCACTCGTTGGCAGCAAATTTTAAGTGAGCTCGATGACGCTGTGTATTTTCAACAAACAGGCAGTTTAGTGGTTGCTCATCAGCAAGATAAGGGCGATTTACAAAGTTTTGTGAGCCGCTTAAAACCGCTTGAAAGCTATCAGGCACAGGCATTGGTTGGCACTCAAATCGCTGATCTTGAACCAGAACTAGCTGGGCGTTTCCATCAAGGTGTGTATTTACCTTGTGAAGGGCAACTCGATAATCAGGCATTTTATAGCGCTAGTTTTAAAAAGCTTACCTCGCAAGGAGTGCAATTTAACTTTAGCTGTAAAGTTGAATTGAACACCCATCAAGTGAATGGTCAAAGCTTTGATTATGTATTTGATTGTCGCGGCTTAGGTGCAAAACAGGCTGAACCTTTATTGCGTGGAGTAAGAGGGGAAGTGGCGCGTTTATATGCACCAGAGGTGAACTTAACCAGACCGATACGACTGATGCATCCGCGTTACCCAATTTATATTGCTCCTAAGCCAAACCATCAATTTGTGATTGGTGCGACTGAAATCGAATCGCAAGACCGCGGTAAAGTCACCGTGCGCTCGGCGCTGGAGTTACTGTCTGCTGCTTATACGGTGCATAGCGGATTTGCTGAAGGGCGTATCGAAAGTTTGCAATCGGGGCTTCGTCCTGCGTTTGCAGACAACCGTCCGAAAGTCACAAAACAAGGTCGAGTGATCAGTATTAATGGCTTGTACCGCCATGGCTATTTACTTGCGCCTAAAGTGGTTGATGATGCAGTGAGCTTAATTGCTTAAGGATAAAAATGAATATTTTAATTAATGGTCAGTCAGTTACAGTGAACGACAATACATCGCTCACTCAGGCGTTGAGCCAGTTTGGTGCAAGACCTCCATTTGCCGTTGCCGTTAATGGTGACTTTGTACCGCGCAGCCAATGCGATGCTAAACCCCTCAATGAAGGCGACAGCATTGAGTTATTGTCGCCAATTCAAGGAGGCTAAGATGGATAGTTTTTCGGTTTATGGTGAGCAATTTACGAGTCGTTTACTGATTGGCTCAGCACTGTACCCTTCGCCAAGTGTTATGACAGAGTCGATAGTGGCCTCACAGGCTGAAATTGTCACCGTTTCATTAAGACGTCAGCAAAGCGCTGCTGCGGGTGATGATTTTTGGCAATTGATAAAAAATACCGGGTTAAAGGTGCTGCCAAATACGGCGGGTTGTCATAGCGTGAAAGAAGCGGTGACCTTGGCACAAATGTGCCGCGAAGTGTTTGCTACTGATTGGATCAAGTTAGAGTTGATTGGTGATGAATATAATTTACAGCCCGATCCAATCGCACTGCTCGAAGCCACTAAAATTTTATTGGCCGATGGCTTTAAAGTTTTGCCTTATTGCACAGATGATTTAGTGCTGTGCCAGCGCCTCGCTGATTTAGGCTGCGAAGTACTTATGCCTTGGGGCGCACCGATTGGCACGGGTAAAGGCTTGCTGAATCCTTACAACCTAAAAATGATCCGTGAGCGCTTGCCAAACCATACGTTAATTGTTGATGCGGGCTTAGGTTTACCATCCCATGCCTGCCAAGCGCTTGAATTAGGGTATGATGCCGTATTATTAAATTCGGCAATTGCCGGTGCAGGTTGCCCAGTAACGATGAGTAAAGCGTTTAAAAGTGCGGTTGAAGCGGGGCGATATAGCTATGTGGCTAAAGCGATGCCAGAAAAAGACGTCGCAAGCCCATCAACGCCGACGCTCGGAATGCCATTTTGGCATCAAGAATAAAATGTGAGGAATAACATGAATCAGGTTGTATGGACCATAGCTGGCTCAGATTCGGGCGGCGGTGCAGGAATTCAAGCCGATATCAAGGCAATGCAAAGTTTTAATGTACATGGCTGTACGGTTATTACTGCTTTAACGGCACAAAATAGTTTAGGTGTAGAAGCGCTTAACCCGATTTCAACAGAAGTGATTGAGTCGCAACTATTAGCCTTAGCCAGTGATATGCCTGCCAGCGTGATTAAAATTGGTATGCTTGCTAATGTGCAGCAAATACAGCTTATTAGTGAGCATTTAAAACATTACAAAGCAACTTGGGCAGAGCCGCCTTTAGTTGTTTATGATCCGGTCGCCATTGCTTCAAGTGGTGATTTATTAACAGAAGAAGATACCGTTAGTGCCATTAAAGAGTGCTTATTGCCACTAGTCGATGTAGTAACACCGAACACCCACGAAACGCAGTTATTAACTGGTGTTTACTTGATTGGTCCAAGTGCTGTGAAAGAAGCCGCCGAGAAGTTAACAGGCTATGGTGCAAAAGCGGTGATCATCAAAGGGGGTCATTGGGATTACCCAAGTGGCTACTGCATTGATTACTGCGTGCAAGGTGAGCTGGCATATTGGCTTGGCAACGAAAAAATTCAAACTCCGCATAGTCATGGCACAGGATGCAGTATGGCTTCTGTTATTGCAGCGTGTTTAGCCAAACAGTATCCACTCAAAGATGCCTTTATTTTAGCGAAAGCCTATATCAACCAAGGATTAAAAGCAGCCGTTCGTTATGGTGAAGGGATTGGCCCCGTTGCGCATACTTGCTTTCCAACAAATCTAGCAGATTACCCACAAGTCATCGAGGCGGGAAGTTGGCTGGGTGATGAGCTCGACTTTGATTGCCCGGTTGATTTTACCATGGCAGCAGGTTTTGCCGAGTGCGACTCTAAACAGCTTGGTCTATATGCCGTTGTAGATACGGTTGATTGGTTAGAGAAGTGTTTAGCCGAAGGGGTTAAAACCGTTCAATTAAGAATGAAAAATGCAGACGATGCAGCACTTGAAGAGTCGATTGCAAGTGCGGTTTTGCTGGGGCAGAAGTACGATGCGCAGGTATATATTAATGATTATTGGCAATTGGCGATTAAGCACGGCGCTTATGGTGTGCATTTAGGACAAGAAGACTTACAAACCGCTAATTTAATCGCCATAAAAGAGGCAGGGTTACGCTTAGGTGTGTCGACTCATGGCTTTTATGAAATGCTACGTGCACATAATTACAGACCAAGTTATATGGCGTTTGGTGCTATTTATCCAACTACCACCAAAGACATGACAGGGCAAATTCAAGGTTTAGAAAAGCTCGAAAAATTTGTACCGCTAATGGCTGATTATCCAACGGTGGCAATTGGTGGAATTGATATATCACGGGCAGAGCAAGTTGCGAGCACGGGGGTTGGCAGTGTTGCCGTAGTGCGTGCGATTACCGAAGCCGAAGACTACCAAGCAGCCATTGCCAAATTAAAACTGCTGGTCGAAGGTCAGCCATAATATGAGCGCGTTAAGCGACAAAGAACAAATTCGTTATAGCCGCCATTTGCTACTCAAAGAGGTGGGGCATGCGGGTCAGCATAAGTTAAAGTCTGCACATATTGTGGTTGTCGGAGCGGGTGGGCTTGGCTCACCAGCACTGTTTTATTTAGCGGCTGCAGGAGTCGGAACGCTCATTTTAATAGACGATGATAAGGTTGAGCTTTCAAATCTACAGCGACAAATACTCTATAAAGTAAACCACATGGGGCAGGCAAAAACACAGGCGGCTGCCAAGGTGTTAAGCAGTTTAAATAATCAAATTACGGTTAAGCCTCTATGCC
>Ga0213837_1000787_pt1 | contig 24161 bp, 17 predicted proteins | sample SWPATP12_FD_160572 | JGI IMG/M metagenome (GOLD analysis project Ga0213837, IMG submission 160572) | Coastal seawater microbial communities from Marineland, Florida, United States - SWPA TP1 #2 | ecosystem: Environmental > Aquatic > Marine > Coastal | place: USA: Florida | collected 2016-08-06
GCGACGCGAAGCTGGCAGAACGCAATTCAAAGCTGGAAGGACGCTGATGAGCGAAACCGTACGCACCCACCTCCGGGTCCGGGCCTCCGAACTTGTGGGCCGGGGCTGGCTGAACACGGGCGGCAAGTCCCTGGACCTCGAATCCCTGCGCGGCAAGATCGTGCTGCTCGATTTCTGGACCTTCTGCTGCATCAACTGCCTTCACGTCCTGGATGAACTCCGCCCCCTCGAACAGCAGTACTCCGACGTCCTGGTGACCGTCGGCGTGCACTCGCCCAAGTTCGAACACGAAGCGGATCCGGTGGCCCTGGCCGCCGCCGTCGAGCGCTACGAGATCCGCCACCCGGTGCTGGACGACCCGGAGCTGGACACGTGGAAGGCCTACACCGCACGTGCCTGGCCCACCCTCGTGGTGATCGACCCCGAGGGTTACATCGTGGCGCACCTCTCCGGTGAGGGCCACGCGGACGGCCTGGCCGTGCTCATCCCCGAGCTGATCGCCGAGCACGAGGCCAAGGGCACCCTGCACCGCGGCGATGGCCCATACGTGGCGCCGGAGCCGACGTCGGGCACGCTGCGCTTCCCGGGCAAGGCCCTCTATCTTCCGGCCGGCCGCGGCGACTCCGCTGCAGCCGCCGACGCCGGTTCCTGGCTGGTGACGGACACCGGCCACCACCGCCTGGTGGAGCTCTCCACCGACTTCGAGACGGTGCTGGGCACCTATGGCTCGGGCGAGAAGGGCTACGCCGACGGCGGCGCCGACGCGCGTTTCAACGAGCCGCAGGGCCTGGTCCTGCTCCCGGAGGAAGTCGCCGCCAAGACCGGCTACGACGTCGTGGTTGCCGACTCCGTCAACCACCGGCTCCGTGGGCTGTCACTCGCGGACGGCACCGTCACCACGCTGGCCGGCAACGGGGTCCAGCGGCTGCTTGAGACCGGCCCGGCACGCGTGGACGAGGAGGGTGCCGCCTACGGCGCCCGGCTTGAAGCGGATCCGCTGCAGGTTTCACTGAGCTCGCCCTGGGACGTTGTCTGGTCCAGCAAGCTCAACGCGGTCGTGGTAGCGATGGCCGGCGTGCATCAGATCTTCAGCTTCGACCCCCTGTCCGGCGCCGTGAACATCGTCGCCGGTAACGGCCTCGAGGGTCTGCTCGACGGTCCGGCCGCAGAAGCCTGGTTCGCCCAGTCCTCCGGCCTGGCCGAGGACGCCGACGGCAACATCTGGGTGGCCGACTCCGAGACCTCGGCGCTGCGCAAACTCGTCATTTCCGACGACGGCGTCATCACGGTGGAGTCCGCCGTGGGCAAGGGCCTGTTCGATTTCGGCTTCCGCGACGGACCGGCCGCGGAGGCCCGGCTCCAGCACCCGCTGGGCGTGACGGTGCTGCCCGACGGCTCGGTGGCGATCGCGGACACCTACAACGGTGCCGTCCGCCGCTACGACCCCGCCACCGGGACGGTCTCCACGCTTGCCCGGGGCCTCTCCGAACCCTCGGACGTGATCGTGGACCACACCCATGTGGCCGGCGCCGAGCCGCTGCTGGTGGTGGTCGAGGCCAACAAGCACCAGCTCGTCTACGTGCCCATCCCCAAGGAAGCACAGCAGGTCGACGAAGGGGCGTCCCAGACCCACCGCCCCAAGAGCCCCGTCGCCCCGGGGCTGATGTCCCTGACGGTTCGGTTCACGGCACCGACCGGGCAGAAGCTCGACGACCGCTGGGGCGACCCGACACAGCTGAAGATCTCCTCCACCCCGCCGGAGCTGCTGGTGGCGGGCGGCGGGACCTCCGTGGGCCTGCTCCGCACCCTGGAGCTGGCCGCCGACGTCCCCGAGGGCGTCCTGCACATCACGGCCCGCGCGGCCGCCTGTGACGGCCCCGAAGACGCCGATGGGGAGATCCCGGACCACGCGGCGTGCCACCTGTACCAGCAGGACTGGGGCATCCCGGTGGTGCTGCAGGCGGACGGTGACACCGAGCTGGTCCTCGACCTGCGAGGCATGGACTAAACCGACCGACACAGCCACAAATGGCTGCCGTCTGCGACCCTTGGTCGCGGGCGGCAGCCTTTTGCGTGCCACGGGAGGCCGTGCGTGACGCGGTGCGGCAGGCCTAGTTGCTTAGCTGCGGGGTGAGCTTGACCGTGTCGCCGTCGATGTCCAGGCGGGTGGTGAAGCTGAAGTCGTGGACCGCGTTGAGCTCCGTGACGGCGCCGGTGAACAGGTCCTCCTGGCGGGCCTTGATCCGCGCCTTGCCGTCCAGTGGCGCGACCACCCAACGGCCGCCGAAGGGCTCGATGCTGACGGCAGGGTAGTCGGTGATGCTCCAGTCGATCGTCCCGTCCACCACCCGGTTGTTCGTGGCGTGGTAGAACGGGCAGTCGGGCTGCAGCCGCTGCTGCTTGTCGGCCTGGTCCGCGCAGTTGTCCAGGAACTCCTTGACCTTGGCGGTGACGGCGCTCTTGAGCCCGTCCGTGGCCTGGGTGAGCAGGTTCAACGGTGCCGAGGGCATATCCCGGCTGGCAACGGTTGTCCGGGTTGCGGGGGCGGCGAAGAACTGGCCGTTCAGGGATGCCTCGTACTCGCCAGGGTAGAACACGGCAAAGGAGTTGCGGCCGTTGGGCATGTTGACCGGAACTCCGTTGAGGGAGGCCTGGTTCGAATTCACGACGGTGACGTCGAGGACCGGCAGCGCGGCCGGGACGAAGGACCAGTCGTGGAAGAAGAGCCACTGGGTGCCGGAGCGTTGCAGCAGGAACTCTGTGCGCTGTTGGCTGCCGTCGAGCGTGTAGTCGATCGGAACCATCACCTGGTTTCCGCCGCGGTCTTGCGCGTTGCCGATCTTTACGTCGGAGATCTTTGCGGCCGCGGTCTTCAGTGCCTCACCGTCCAGCATGGCCGGGTTGCTTTGCGGCACGGAGGCGTGCAGCAGGCCGAGCGCTTTCCCGCCTTCGCCCTTCTGCAGCGCGTCCAGGTACTCACGGACGGGCTGCTGCGGGCTGGCAATGGAATTGTTCACCAGATTGATTGCGACGACGGCGCCCGCCACGGCGAGCATCAGGCCCAACAGCCACATGGCTGCAATCCTGACCAACGCCTGACTCATCTGCACGTACCTTAGGTTACCTGCACGCCCGCGGAACGCTGGTGTCAAGAGGTCCGGTTGTGACGTGCGCCATTCGCGCCGGGCGGCCCCGGCTGTCCGCCTGGCCGGCTGCCCGCCGGGATGCCTAGCCCCGGCTACCCGCTAGCGCCGGCGCCGGCGGGAGGAGGTGCCGAAGACGCCGCGGAGCAGCTCCCGGCCGATCTGGGTGCCCAGCGAGCGGGCCATGCTCTTCAGGCCGCCGCCAAGGGCGCCGCCTAGTGCGCCGGCGAGGTCCCCGGCCATTCCGCCGCCGGACTCCGGCTCCGGGGCGCGACGCTGCGGCGCCCGGTCCCGTTCGGGTGCCGGTGACTGTGCCGGGCGGCTGCTGGGGCGGCCCAGGATCTCTTCCTCGATCCGCCGGGCGTCCGCGTCAACGGCGTTGGGGTCCATCCCGCCGTCGGAACCCGAACCGGGGGCGGAGCCGCCGGCTGCCGGGCCGGTGGGCGCTGCCGCCCGGCCCGCAAGCTTCTCGTAGGCGGAAATGTTGTCCACGGCGGTGCCGTACTTGGCGAGCAGGGCCGATCCAGCCACCGTGCTGGCAATCAGCGCGTCGTCGCTCGGGCCCATCACTGACTCAGGCGCCCGGAGCCGGGTCAGGGCCACCGGGGTGGGTGCGCCCTTCTCATTCATGACGGTGATGACGGCCTCGCCGATTCCGGCCGACGTCAGGGTCTCCTCCAGGTCGTAGTCACTCATCGGGAAGGTCGAGACTGTCGCCTTGAGCGCCTTGGCATCCTCCGGGGTGAAGGCGCGCAGGGCGTGTTGAACCCGGTTGGCCAGCTGGCCCAGAACGTGGGCAGGAACATCCTTCGGCGTCTGGGTCACGAAGAAGATGCCCACGCCCTTGGACCGGATCAGCCGCACCGTCGTGGTGATCGCGTCAAGGAAGGCCTTGGACGCGCCGTTGAACAGCAGATGCGCCTCGTCCAGGAAGAACACGAGCTTCGGCTTGTCCAGGTCGCCCGCCTCGGGCAGGTCCTCGAACAGGTCGGCCAGCAGCCACATCAGGAAGGTGGAAAACAACATGGGCTTGGTCTGCAGGGTGGGCAGTTCGAGGCAGGTCACCACGCCGCGGCCGTCCGGCGCGGTCCGCAGCAGCTCGGCGGTGTCGAATTCCGGCTCGCCGAAGAACTTTTCCATGCCCTGCGCCTCAAGCGTGATGAGTTCGCGGAGGATGACGCCGGCGGTTGATTTCGAGAGCCCGCCGAGGTTCTCCAGCTCGTCCTTGCCCTCGTCCGAGGTCAGGAACTGGATTACCGCGCGCAGGTCTTTCAGGTCGATCAGTTCCAAGTTGTTCTTGTCCGCGAAGTGGAAGACCAGCTGCAGGCTGGACTCCTGGGTTTCGTTGAGCTCCATGACGCGGGACAGCAGGATGGGGCCGAACGAGGTGATCGTGGAGCGGACCGGGATGCCGGCGCCATCGCCGCCGAGGGCCAGGAATTCCACCGGGAAGGTCTTGCCGGACCAGGCCTGCCCGATGCTGTCGGTGCGTGCCTTCAGCTTCTCCGAACCGGTGGCCGCCGTGGCGAGGCCGGAGAGGTCGCCCTTGATGTCCGCCAGGAACACCGGGACGCCGGCCGTGGAGAGCTGCTCCGCCATCATGTGCAGGGTCACGGTCTTTCCAGTGCCGGTCGCACCGGCCACCAGGCCATGGCGGTTCATCATCGCCAGCGGCAGGCGGACGGGAGCGTCTTTGTGGAGTTCGCCGTCGACGATCGCGGCCCCCAGCTCGATCGTGGGCCCCTCCAGGGTGTAGCCCTTCTGGATGGTGGCGACTTTATCTGCAGTGGATTTGATGGCCATGCGGCTAGCTTAGCCGGGTCCGCCAGTGCGGACCCGGCTTCGGCCAATGTTTATTCTCGTCCTGTTTTGCGGGATAGCCCGCGCGGTTATTCGGCCAGGGCCTTCAGGACTTCCTTCGCCACGTCCTCGCTCGACTGCGGGTTCTGGCCGCTGATGAGGTTGCCGTCGCGGACCACGTTGGAGCTCCAGGCTGCGCCGTTTTCCACGGTCGAACCCTTCTCCTTCAGCACGTCCTCAACGAACCACGGCGTGTTCTCGCCGGTGCCGCCGCCGAGTTCCTCTTCGTTGGTGAACACGGTGAGGCGGCGCCCGGCGAAGGCGAAGGTTCCGGCGTCGTCGACGGCGCTCAGCAGGCCGGCGGGGCCGTGGCAGAACGGTGCGATGATCTTTCCGGCCTTGTTGGCTTCGGTGAGCAGACGGCCCAGGTCCGCGTCCTGGTACAGGTCGGCCATCGGGCCGTGGCCGCCGGGCATCACGATCGCGTCGTAGCCGGAGAGGTCGACGTCGGCCAGCACCAGCGGGGCGGAGAGCTCGCCGTCGATCTCGGCAATGTATTTGCGGAAGCCGTCGGCGCGGTCCTGGCCGCCGGCGGATTCGGGGGCGAGGCTGACCTCGTCGACGGTGGGCTTGGTGCCACCGGGGGTTGCGATGCTGACGCTGTGCCCGGCGTCGCGGAGGGTCTGGTGCGAGACGACCAGCTCTTCGGCCCAGTAGCCGGTGGGGTGCTTGCTGCCGTCCCGCATGGTGAGGGAATCGGCGGCGGATACGACCATCAGGATGTTAGCCATGTTCTTGCTCCTGTTCTGCCGGCCACGGGGCCGGTCAAAGGTGGGGATGGGGTGGTGTGGGGCTTAGCGTGCGGCGTCGAGCTCGGCGAAGGTGGCGTCGTCGAGGACGACGCCGGCGGCGGCCAGGTTCTCTTCGAGGTGCTTGATCGAACCGGTGCCGGGGATCGGCATCATGACGGGGGAGCGGCGCAGCAGCCAGGCGAGGGCCACCTGGGAGGTCGAGGCGCCCAGCCGCGTGGCGGCTTCGTCCAGGGGGCCGCCCGGGCGGGCTAGTTCGCCGGCCGAAATCGGGGCCCACGGGATGAAGCCGATGCCGTGCTCTTCGGCGTAGTCGAGGACGTCCTCCGAGCTGCGGTCCGTCAGGTTGTAGCGGTTCTGCACGGTCGAGACGGTGAAGTACTTCCCGGCCTGCTCCAGTTCGGCCACGCTGACCTGGGACAGGCCCAGCGCCTTAACCTTGCCCTCCTTCTGCAGGTCGCGGAGCACACTGAACTGCTCTTCCGGATCCACTTTCGGGTCGATCCGGTGCAGCTGCAGCAGGTCCAGCGCGTCCACCTTGAGCTTGCGCAGGCTCAGCTCGGTCTGCTGGCGCAGGTATTCTGCGCGGCCCAGGGGGATCCATTCGTCCGGGCCGGTGCGGGTGAACCCGACTTTGGTGGCGATTTTCAGGCCGTCGGGGTAGGGGTGCAGGGCCTCGGCGAGGATCTCCTCGCTGACATTGGGGCCATAGGAGTCGGCGGTGTCGATGAAGTCGACGCCGAGCTCGACGGCCCGGCGGACGACGGCGATGGCCGCCCCCCGGTCGGCGGGTTCGCCCCAGACGCCGTCCCCGACAATGCGCATGGCGCCGAAGCCCAGGCGGTGCACGGTTCCCACGTCTTTCAAGTCGATCGTGGCGGACAGATCCTGATACTGCGGGTTGTCGTTGCTCATAGTGGCGGCAACACAGTAAGGGTGCTGAGTATTCCGGCAGTGTGGCCACCGCAACGGAGATTGGCAGAAATAAGACGGGCACCGCCGTCGTTGCCACCTGTAGGCGCCCGACCGCAGGACGGCCCCGCGCACCTCCCAACTTCCCCGCTACGAAAGGCCGGCTTTTCCGTGACTGTTCCGCTTTCCATCCTTGACCTGGCAATCATCGGCAAGGGCCAGACGGCGGCTGACAGCTTCGCCGGCAGCGTGGCCATGGCGCAGCGCGCCGAGGAACTGGGCTACCGGCGCATCTGGTACGCCGAGCACCACAACATGTCGTCCATTGCTTCCTCGGCTACCAGTGTGCTGATCGCGCACGTCGCCGCGCAGACCAAGACCATCCGGCTCGGGGCCGGCGGCGTGATGCTGCCCAACCACGCGCCGCTGACCATTGCCGAGCAGTTCGGCACGCTGGAGACCCTGCACCCGGGCCGGATCGACCTCGGCCTGGGCCGTGCGCCGGGCAGCGACCAGAACACCATGCGCGCCCTGCGCCGGGATCCGATGAGCGCGGACAGCTTCCCGCAGGATGTCCTGGAACTGCAGGGCTACCTGACCGGACCCACCCGCATCCCCGGTGTTGAGGCCACCCCGGGCAAGGGCACCAACGTCCCGCTGTACATCCTCGGTTCCTCGCTGTTCGGTGCCAAGCTGGCGGCGCAACTGGGGCTGCCCTACGCCTTCGCCTCGCACTTCGCGCCCAACGCCCTGCAGGACGCCGTGGCGCTTTACCGCCGCGAGTTCCGGCCGTCCGAGCAGCTCGAGGCCCCGCACGTGATCGCCGGCGTGAACGTTATCGCCGCCGATTCCGCCGCCGACGCGCAGGCGATGTTCCAGGCCACCAAGCGGGCCCGGGTGTCGCTGTTCTTCGGCAACGGCCGCGTCTTCAGCGACGACGAGGCGGACATGATCCTGGACTCGCCGCAGGGCCAGCACATGGCGCAGATGATGAAGTACTCCGCCGTGGGCACCCCGGGCGCGGTGCTGGAGTACCTGGACGAGTTCACGGCGCACGCCGACGCCGACGAGCTGATCGTCGCCCACCAGAGCGCTGGGGTGGAGGACCGTCTGCGCTCCGTGGAGCTGCTCGCCGAGGTCGCCGGGCTCGCCCGCGTCTGACGCGACTGGCGGGCCCGTGTAGCCGGCGACGGATCAGGGTTCCCGGCGGGCGCCGCCGGCTGCCGTGACGGGAAAGATGTTCGGTGCGGTAAATCCCGCCCGGGCGAAGGCCTGGGCAATCCCCTCGCTGACCGTTTCGGCGTCGGCGTCCCGGACCAGTGCGATGGCGGCGCCGCCAAAGCCGCCGCCGGTCATGCGCGCACCGATGGCGCCCAGCTGCTGGGCGCTGGACACGGCGAGGTCCAGCTCGGGGGTGGAGATCTCGAAGTCGTCCCGCATGGACACATGCGAGGCGTCGAGGAACGCGCCGATGGCGCCCGGGCCTTCCGCCCGCAGCGCGGCGACAGTGTCCAGGACCCGCTGGTTTTCGGTGATGACGTGCCGGACACGGCGGAAGGTCTCCGGGTCCAGTACTGCCTCGGCGCGCGGCAAGTCCTCCGGCCCGAGGTCCCGCAGGGCTTCGACGCCCAGGGCGCTGGCCCCGGCCTCGCAGGCGCGGCGGCGGCTGGCGTAGCCGCCGTCGGCGTGGGAGTGGCTGGTGCGGGTGTCGATCACGAGGAGCGACAAGCCGCCGCTCGCGAATCCGAGCGGGACCGTTTGTGTCTGCAGGCTGCGGCAGTCGAGCAGGATGCCGTGGTCCGCTTCGCCCAGCAGGGACGCCGACTGGTCCATGATCCCGGTAGGCGCTCCGACCACTCCGTTCTCGGCCAGCTGGCCGATCCGGGCCAGCTCCGGCCGCCCCAGCTCCAGCCCCCACAGCTCGTTCAGGGCAAGGGCCACGGCGCACTCAAGGGCGGCGGACGAGGATAAGCCTGCCCCGGCCGGCACATCCGAGCTAAGCGCAAGGTCCAGGCCGGGAAGTGAATCGGCCGTTCCCCGCTCGGCCGCGGCGCGGGACATGGCCCAGGCCACCCCCAAGGGGTAGGCGGCCCAGCCCTGCAGGTTTTCCGGCGTCAGCGCCTCGAAGTCGAGCTCCACGACGCCGGGGAAGGAATCGCTCGTGACCCGGAACAGCCGGTCCGTGCGGACGCCGGCCGCCACGGCGGTCCGCATGCCGATGGCCAGGGGGAAGGCGAAGCCGTCGTTGTAGTCGGTGTGTTCGCCGATGAGGTTGACGCGGCCGGGAGCGGACCACAGACCCTCCGATGCGTAACCGAACTGGCTGGTGAAGAAGGCGCGGCTGCGCTGGGCAAGGTCGGTCATGGCTGTGCTGTTGCTTTCTGTGCTGGGGCTTTCTGGTTGGCGGCTTCCTGGTCGGCGTCTACCTTGGCGATGGCGGCCCGGAGCCGCGCGGCCGCGGTCTCGGGCGGAATATCGGCGATGAATGCCCCCATGGCCGCCTCGGAGCCGGCCAGGTACTTGAGTTTGTTCTCCTCCCGCCGGGGCGAGGTCAGCTGGAGCATCAGCCGGACATCCTCCCGGTGGGACTGCACCGGAGCCTGGTGCCAGGCCGAAATGTAAGGCGTGGGGGTGTCGTAGAGCGCGTCGACGCCGCGGAGCAGCCGGCTGTAGAGCCGGGAGAATTCGTCGCGTTCATCGTCCGTTGTTGCGGCGAGGTCCGGGACGTGCCGGTGCGGGAGCATATGCACCTCCAGCGGCCAGCGCGCGGCGAACGGGACAAACGCCGTCCAGTGCTCGCCACGGAGCAGAACCCGGTCGGATTTTTGCTCGAAGCTGAGGATGTCCTCGAACAGCGTGCCGCCGTAGTCCTCGATGGTGCGGATCAGTTGGGCGGTGCGCGGGGTGATGTACGGGTAGGCGTAGATCTGCCCGTGCGGGTGGTGCAGGGTCACGCCGATTGCCTCGCCCCGGTTTTCGAACGGAAAAACCTGTTCGACGCCGGGCAACGCAGACAAAGCGGCCGTCCGATCCGCCCAGGCCTCCACCACGGTGCGCATCCGCGAGAGGGAGAGCTGCGCGAGGGACCCGGTGTGTTCGGGGGAGAAGCACACCACTTCGCACCGGCCCACGGACTGGCGGCTCCGGCCCAGGCCCACCCGGGCAAGGTCTTCAAGGCCCTCGGGGGCGTCCGGTCCGGACAGCGCGGGTCCGAAGGACGGGGACTTGTTCTCGAAGACGGCCACGTCATAGAGGCTCGGAATCTCCGAGGGGTTCTCCGGGGACGCCGGCGCCAGCGGGTCCAGGTGCGACGGCGGCAGCACCACCCGGTTCTGCCGGGCGGCGGCGATCGAAATCCATTCGCCGGTGAGGACATCCTGGCGCATGGTCGCGGTGGGCGGCCGTGCTGCCGGCTCGCGAAGGTCCGGCCCGCGCTCGGGGTCGAGCGTCGTGTCGGCGTCGTCGAAGTAGATCAGGTCCCGTCCGTCGGAGAGACGGTGGGCGCGCTTGGTGATCTGGCCCATGCTAGGAGTTCCTTACGGGCTGGCCGCCGCTGGCGGGGTCGTGCGCGTGGCGGACTGCGAGTAGGACGCCGTGCTCGGGATTGAGGACCGGCATCGGAAGACCGGACATTGCCAGGAACTGGCCGCTGGCCTCGATGCCGGTGCCGAGCCAGGGCGGCGGCGCGGTTTGGATGAACGCGTGGGAGTCGTCCGCAGCCGGGTAGACGGCCTCCACCCGGTAGCGGCGGTCGGGCTGCAAGCCCGGCAGGCAGACCCGGCCCGGCACTTCGGCAAACGACGTCGCCGTGGAGACCAGGGCGTACAGAGCTTCACTGCCGTCGTGCGCGACGACGCCGTGCAGCCTCAGGGCAGGGTCGGGTTCGTCCGCCCGGACCATCCGGCCGCTGTGCAGCAGGGAACGGTACTGCTTGTACAGGGCTATCGCGTGCGCGAGCTCCGTGTGCTCGGCGGGGTCGAGTCCGCGGACATCCCACTCGAGGCCGAAGTGGCCGAACATTGCGGTGATGGCGCGGAACGACAGATCGTGGGTGCGGGCCGTGGTGTGGCTCGTGGTGGGCCCAATGTGCGACCCGACCAGCTCCGGCGGCACCACCATCCCGGTCCAGCGCTGGATGGTCTGGCGTTCCAGGGCATCGTTGCAGTCCGAACCCCAGACGCGGTCCGTGCGTTCCAGGATGCCGAGATCCACGCGGGCGCCGCCCGAGGAGCAGCTCTCGATTTCGACGCCGGGATGGGCGGCGCGCAGCGCGTCCAGGAGCCGGTAGACGGCCATGGTCTGGGCGTGCACGGAGGGCCGGCCGGCGTGGCCCATCTCGGTCAGGTCCCGGTTCTGGTCCCACTTGAGGTAGCTGATCCGGTTCTCCCGCAGGAGGGTATCGAGTCGGTCGTAGATGTACTGCCACGCCTCCGGGTTGACCAGGTCGAGGACCTGCTGGTGCCGCCAACGCTCCGGCAGCCGGTCGCCGCCCGAGGCACCGGTTCCCGGGTGCGGAGCCGGTCCGGCGATCCAGTCCGGGTGCGCGCGGACCAGGTCCGAGTCCTCGTTGACCATTTCCGGTTCCACCCAGAGCCCGAACTCCATGCCGTGGCCTGTCACTGCGTCGATCAGTGGCGTCAGGCCGTCGGGCCAGAGCTGTTCGTCGACGTACCAGTCGCCGAGGCCGGCGGTGTCGTTCCTTCGGCCGCGGAACCAGCCGTCGTCGAGCACGTAGCGTTCCACGCCGAGGCTGGCTGCGGCGTCGGCCAGCTCCAGCAGGGCCGGCAGCCGGTGGTCGAAGTAGACCGCCTCCCAGACGTTCAGGACCACCGGCCGGGGCTTGCCCGAGGCCACGCCCGGGTGGTGCGGCCGGCCGCGGAACCAGGCGTAGAAGGCCTCGCTGATGCCATCGAGCCCGGCGCCAGAGTAGGCGGCGAAGAGCCAGGGCGTGTCATAGCGCTCCGCGGGCGCCAACGTGACCTCAGCGGAGCCGAGCAGCTCCGATGCGCCGATCACCGTCCGGCCGTCGCCGGCTGTGTCGACGAAGCTTTCGTGGTTCCCGCTCCAGCCCAGGTGGACGGCCCACACTTGCCCGTGGCGGTACCCGAACCCGCCGCTGCCGGCCGCGAGCAGCAGCGAGGCATCGTGGCCGGTCCTGCCGTGCCGGCCGGAGCGCACCCAGGTTCCCTGGTGGAGCGGGAGGCGCTGGGGGTGGGATTCCCGGCACCAGCGGCCGGTCAAATCCAGGATTTCGGTGGCGGCGCGGCCCACCGGCAACACCGCCGCAAGTTCTTCGACGGTGTACTCGTCCGGTCCGTCGTTTGTCAGGCGGTGGCGCAACTGGAGCAACCCGCCGTCGTTGAGCCGGATCTCGGTCTGGATGGTGATGCCGGCCTCGGCGTCGGTCTGCGTGATGACGGCGGAGCCGGCGTCGTTCACGTCCGCTGATGCCAGCCGGAGGCGGGGCGAGAACGCCCGGCCGTTGCGGTGGCCGCGGAGGCCGGGACGCCCGCGCCAGCCCGAGGACGCCTGCGGGACCAGCCCCAGCGTGACCGGGGTGTCCAGCGCCGAGTGCGGGACCGGGTCACGCAGCAGGGAAAGGTCCGGCAGGTCCGGCCCAAGGTCGGCGCCGAAATGCAGCAGGGCCGGTTCGCCGGTGCTGAAGTCGATCAGCAGCGCCGTGCCGGAGCGCCGCAGGTAAAACGGTGCCGGGGGCGTGGTGGTGCCTGCCTGGGGATCCGCGGCAAGGTCTAAGTCCGGGTTGTGCACTGCAGCTCCTGGCGTTGTCAGGTCGGATGTGGGTCGTAGGGGGCGGGGTGCGTCAGCCGGCCGCGGCGCCGGACGCTGCTCCGGTGGGGGCCAGGCGCAGCCGGCCGACGCGTTCGCCCAGGACGCGCCTGGCCTCGCTGCCCAGCCGGTCGTCGCTGATGAGTTCGTCTGCGTCCTCAAGCGCCGCGATGGTGCTGATGCCGAGCGTGCCCCACTTGGTGTGGTCGGCGAGGACCACCACCCGCCGCGCCGCGGCCACGAAGGCCCTGTCGGTTTCGGCCTCGAGCACGTTCGGGGTGGTGAAGCCGGCGTCGGCGTCGACGCCGTGGACGCCGAGGAAGAGTACGTCCAGATGAAGCTGCTTGAGCGAGGATGTGGCCAGCGGTCCCACCAGCGCATCGGACGGGGTGCGCTCGCCGCCGGTCAGAATCACCGTGGATGACGAGGAGCTCTGGTGGAAGACGTCCGCAATCCGCACCGAGTTGGTGACCACGGTGATTCGTGGACCGGTCGACAGCAACTGGGCCAGCGCCCAGGTGGTGGTTCCCGCGCTCAGACCCACTGCCATGCCCTCGCGCACCTGGGCGGCCGCCTCGTGCGCGATGGCCATCTTCTCGTCCTTGAGCTGGGTTACTTTCAGCTCGAAGCCAGGCTCGTGGGTGCTGGCGCCGCCCGGTAGCTTGGCCCCGCCGTGGATCTTCTCGACCGCGCCGGCGGCATCGAGCGCGTCGATGTCCCGGCGCACCGTCATCAGCGAGACGCCCAGCATCCTGGCGAGGTCCGCGACACGGACAATCCGTTCACGTTGGACCTCGGCGAGGATGGCTGAGTGTCGGGCTGCGGCGAGCATGTGGCGTCCTTAGAGGCTTGAGCGGCTTGGCTGTGCGGAGCCGCTGGATTGGTTGGAGTGGCTGGCGGAGGAGCCGGCCAGCCGGGCGGCAGGCGACCGGACGACGGCGACCGCGCCGGCGGCGAGGCCGAGTCCGCCGTCGATTTCGGTCCCCGAGAGAACGTCAACGCCGTCCAGCGGCAACCGGACGTCCCGCTCTCCGTGGTTGATGCAGAACGTCCAGTCGGTTCCGTCCTTGCTGCGCCGGGAGACCTCCACCTGGTCGGGCAGGTCCGGGATCAGGGGCTGCACGTCGGCGTCGGCGCAGACGAGGGCCAGCAGTTCACCCAGCCCTTCGGTGGCCAGTGTGGTGGAGACGTAGTACGAGCGGCCGCTGCCGGCACGGTTGCGGGTCACGGCGGGGGAACCTGCCGCCGGGCCCTCGGCCACGGCCGCGAGGACCTCTGCGGTGGTGGCCTGTCCCAGTTCGTTCCAGCAGGAGCCGGCGCCGAAGTTATCCAGCCGGACGGTTTCCGCTGCACGCAGCGGGAAGAATTCTTCCATCCGGACGCCCAGCAGCTCGCTGAACGCGCCGGGGTAGCCGCCAAGCCTGATGTGGTCATTTTCGTCCACGATACCCGAGAAATAGGTGACCACGAGGTGGCCGCCGGTGCGCACGTAGGCGTCGAGGTTCGCTGCTCCGGCGTCGCTGACCAGGTACTGCATCGGCGCAACGACAAGCCGGTAGCCGGACAGCTCGTCCGTGCTCTGGCGGAAGTCCGTCGGGATGCCGGCCCGGAAGAAGGCATCGTGCCAGCGCCGGGTTTCGGCGATATTTGAGGCGTCGACGCTCGGGTGGGAGTCCAGCTCCGAGGCCCAGCGGGCGTCGGTGTCGTGCAGGATGGCGACGTCCACCCGGCCTGATGCGCCGGTGACCGTCGAACCGCTGATTTCGGCGAGGCTGCGCAGCGCCTGGCCGAGCTGGACCACCTCGCGCCATACCTTGGTGTCCGTTCCGGCGTGCGGCAGCATCCCAGAGTGGAACTTCTCGGCGCCGGCGCGCGAGGCCCGCCACTGGAAGAACAGCGCGCCGTCGGCGCCGCGGGCCACGTGCTGCATGGCGTTGCGCAGCATCTCCCCGGGCGCCTTGGCGATGTTGCGGGGCTGCCAGTTCACCGCCGAGGTGGAATGTTCCATCAGCAGCCACGGCTTGCCGTTGGCCCAGCCCCGGGTCAGGTCCGCCGTCGCGGCCAGTTCCTGGAAGTTCCGCTGGTCCTCGGCAATCAGGTAGTGGTCGTTGGAGACCACGTCCATCTCCTCGGACCAGCGCCAGTAGTCCACCGGCTGGTGCAGGCCCATGTTGAAGCCCATGAAGTTGGTGGTGACCGGGTGCTTCGAGTGTGAGCGGATGATGGCCGCTTCGGCTTTGTAGCATTCGAGGAGTTCATCCGAGGAGTACCGCGCGAAATCGAGTTGCTGGGTGGGGTTGACCCAGGTTCCGGAGGTGCGCGGCGGCAGGATCTCCTCCCAGTCGTAGTAGCGCTGGGACCAGAACGCGGTGCCCCAGGCGGCGTTGAGCCCGTCGAGGGTGCCGTAGCGGTTCTTCAGCCAAACCCGGAAGCCGGCCGCGGCGCCGTCGGAGAAGTCCGGCTGGTTGTGGCAGCCGTATTCGTTGTGGATGTGCCACATGACGACCGCAGGATGGTCCTTGTAGCGGCTGGCGATCTGCTCGGTCAGTGCCGCGGCAGCGCGCCGGTAGTCGGGGCTCGAGGCAGCGAAAGCCTGCCGTGAACCGTAGCTGTGCCGAACGCCGTCGGCGGTCACCGGAAGCGAGTCCGGGTATTTGTGGCTGAACCACGGCGGCGGGGAGGCCGTGGCATTGGCCAGGTCAACCCGGATGCCGTTGGCGTGGAGCAGATCCAGCACCCGGTCCAGCCAGCCGAACTCGTAGACGCCTTCCGAGGGTTCCAGCAGTGACCAGCTGAAGATGCCCACGCTGACCAGGTTGACGCCAGCCTCGTTCATCAGCCGGACGTCTTCTTCCCAGGTCTCCTCCGGCCATTGCTCGGGGTTGTAGTCGCCGCCGAAGCCGAGCATCGGAGATCCCTCGGAACCGAGGCGTGCGGTGATGTAGTCCATGGCGGTGTTGTGGTGGTTGGTGGTGTTGTCCACAATTATCCTTTGCTGGAGCCGAGCGTCAGGCCGGCTACGAAGTGCCGCTGGAGCAGGAGGTAGATCACCAGGGCGGGGATGGCCGTGATCATGGCGCCCGCGGCGATGAGGTTGTAGTTGGAGAGGAACTGGCCCTGGAGGTTGTTCACCGCTGTGGTCAGCGGGAGGCGGTCTCCGCTTTGCAGGAAGAGCAGCGGCCAGAAGAAGTCGTTGTAGATGAAGATGACTTCCAGCGTGCCCATGGCGGCCAGCGCGGGGCGGCACAGCGGCAGGATGATGTCCCAGTACTGGCGCCAGATTCCGGCCCCGTCAACCAGGGCTGCCTCCGTCAGTTCGGGGGAGAGTGCCTTCATGTAGTTCGACAGGACGAAGGTCACGAAGCCGATCTGGAACGCGGTATCGACCGCGATCACGCTGATGTAGGTGTTGAGCAGGCTCCCGGAATCGCTGACGCTGTACGGCAGCGGCAGCAGTTTGAACATTTCGAACAGGGGCGCGGCGAGAACCTGCGGCGGGAGGAGGTTGCCGGCCGTGAACATGATCAGCAGTGTGACGTTGAACTTCCAGCTGACCCGGCTCACCGCGAACGCCATCATTGAAGCGAAGAAGAGCACCAGGATGACCGAGGGGATGGTGATCAGGGCGGAGTTCCAGGCGTACTGGGCAAAGCCCCCCTGCGTCCAGGCCTGGCTGAAGTTGTCGAAATTGAAGGATCCCTCGAAGCTGAAGTAGCCGTACTTGTCCGTGTCCGCCTTGGGCCGCAGGGCCGTGAAGATGGTCCACAGCAGGGGGATGAGCCACATGATGGCGAGCACCATGAGGAAAACGTGGATGCCGTAGTGGCGCTTGCCGCGTTTTGCGTTGGCCGGCTGGCGGGAGCCCGTGCCGGCGCTTCGCCCGGCGGCCGAGTTGCTCGCTGCGGGCGCATCCGTGGGCTGTGCGATGCTCATGCCTCTTTGTCCTTTCCGAATGCCCTGGACAGGTAGAACGTGATGGGGACCAGGGAAATGACAAGGAGGATGACGGCCAGCGCCGATCCGACGCCGATCACCTGACCCTCGCCGACCAGGTTTTGGATGACCAGGGCACTGATGAGTTCCAGGCCGTTGGTGCCGCGGTTGATCACGTAGACAATGTCGAATGCCCGGAGGGACTCGATCACGGTGATCACGATGATGATGACGTTCACCGGCCGCATGGCCGGAAAGATGACCCGGAAGAAAGTCTGTACCGCGTTAGCGCCGTCGATCTGCGCGGCTTCGCGGAGCGTGGGGTCCACACCCTTCAGACCGGCCAAATACAGGATCATGACGTAGCCGGCGTGCCGCCAGGTGGCGGCGATGAGCGCGGCCCAGATGTTGACCCCGGAGTCGCCGAACCAGTCCACCGCCTGCGGCGTTCCCGCGGTGCCCAGGAGGAAGTTCAGCAGCCCGCTGTCCCGGTTGTAGAAGAGCTGCCAGATAACCCCGATCAGGGCCAGGGACAGCATCACCGGCGTGAAGAAGATGCTTTGGTAGATCTTGCTGCCGCGGATGTTTTGGTCCAGAAGGATTGCCAGCAGCAGCCCCAACGGCGTCGCAATGAGGGCGAGGAACACCAGCCAGAGCACGTTGTGCTGCACGGCGGGCCAGAACGGGGGATAGTTCTGGGCGATGAATTCGTAGTTGCTCATCCCCGCCGGCTTGATGTCCTCCAAGCTCAGGCCGTTCCAGCGGGTGAAGGACAGGGCCGCCGACAGGAGAGTCGGGATCCAGACCAGAACCAGCTGGATCAGGGTGGGCAGGCCCACCATGAGGCTCAGGACCCACTTATCGCGGCGGGAAAGCCGCCGGACCCGCCCCGCCGGGGCAGCGGCGCGGGGCCGCACCCCGGCGGGGCTCGTATCTGATGGTGTACTCACAAGAACATTTCCTTAGTGCCGGATCGTGGTGGCCGGGGGACCCTATTGGGCGGCGTAGAGCGACTTGGCCTGGGCTTCCAGGTTCTTGACGTCCACGTTGCCGTCCTTGATGAAGGACTGCAGCGCCGGGATCATGACGTTGTTAGCCATGGCCGGCAGTGCGTCACGGTCAAAGAACTGGCTGATGCTCTTGGCGTTGGAGATGACGTCGGCCATCTTCTTGGTCAGGGGCGAGAACTTGGACGTATCGGCACCCTTGGCGGCGGCGATATTCGAGCTGTCCACGGAAGCGTAGACATCCTGTCCCTCGGGGGTGCCGAGGTAGGCCAGGAAGTCCTTGGCCGACTGGTTCTGGCCGCCCTTCTTGGACAGCAGGAGCCCGTCGATGGGGGCCTCGACGGCGTCCCGGCCCTCCACCGCCAGTTCGGGGAACGGGAAGAAGTCGATGTCGGCGGCGACGGTCTTGTCCGTGTACTGCTGCGTGAGGAAGGACCCGAGCAGGTACATGCCGGATTTCTTGGCACCGAGGTTCTTTGCCGAGTCCTGCCAGGTCATGCCGAGGGCGTTGGGGTTCTGGAAGGGCAGGAGTTCCTTCCAGGTGTCGAAGACATCGCTGACCTTCTTCTGGTCCCAGGATTCCTTGTGGGCCGTGAGGTCCATGTGGAACTGGTAGCCGTTCAGGCGCATGTTGAGGTAGTCGAACGTGCCCATCGCCGGCCAGCCGTCCTTGTCGGCGAACTCGATCGGGATGAGGCCGTCGGCCTTCATTTTCTTGGCCAGCGCGGTGAGTTGGTCGAAGGTGGTGGGGACCTCGTAGCCCTTTTCCGCCCAGAGGCTCTTCCGGTAGAAGAAGCCCCAGGGGTAGTTGTAGTTGGGGACGAAGTACATCTTGCCGTCGGCGCCGGTGGAGGCCTTCTTCATGGCCTCGGAGTAGTTGCCGCCGATCTTCTCCCAGACGTCGTCGATCGGCGCCAGCAGGCCCTTGCCCGCGTAGTACTGCATGCGGTATCCGGCGAACCAGGTGAACGTGTCATCCGGGCTGCCCTGTAGGTAGGTGTTGATCTTGTTCTGGAAGTCGTTGTGCGGAACGACGTTGGTGGTCACCGTGATCCCGGACTTCTTGGTGAACGCATCGGTGACGGCCTTGTACGCGGCCTTGGGGACCTCATCCGAGGAGCCCGAACCGAAGGATACCGTCTTGCTGGCGCTGGCGGCCGGGCCGCTGCCGCCCGTGCATGCGGCCAGCAGCGGGGCGCCGGCCATGGCGATGGCACCCGCACCGAACGTCTTCAGCAGCGTCCGCCGGTCCCACCCGCCCTGGCTGGAGGCTCGGCGCAATGCGTCTTCTTGCATGGTCATGATTTCTCCTTTGAAACAGCGCGGGTGGTGTGAAGCAGCTCACATGATTATCTATCATAATCGCACAATAAGGAACGTCAAGAGGCAAAAACGAACATGACGGAACGCGGCCAGGGGATCTCGTGAAGGATGCTGCCGGAGCATGGCAGCTCAAACGCCGGTCCGCTAAGCGGCACCAGCGGTACAGGCCGGCGGCAGGGGCCGGCCGGCGGGCTACTCGCAGCCGATGCCGTCGCCGTCGCGGTCGAACTTGCTGCTGAAACCGGGCTGTCCGCGCCGGATCGGGGCCGCGCCGGCAGCCCGGACCGCGGTGCAGTTTGCGTAGTACACCGAGGACGGCGCGGGCGCCGCCGGGGCCGGGGCTGCGGCTTTCGGGGACGACGGCGCGGCGGGCGCTGGTGCGGGGGCGGCCGCAGGGGGCGCAGCCTTCACGCCAGCCGGCGCCAAGGTCCCCGGGCAGTCAGACAGAATCCGTGCCATCGCGTCGTGCTCGGCCCGGGTGACCCAGAGCGCGTAGCTTGCTTTGACCGAGATCTGGCGTGCCACGTAGGCGCAGCGGTACGACGTGTTCGCCGGCAGCCAGGTGGCCGCATCGCCGTCGCTCTTCTGCATGTTCGCTGGTCCGTCCACGGCCAGGAGGTTGAGCGGATCGTTGGCGAAGGCCAGCCGTCGGGCAGGGCTCAGCTGCTGGGCGCCCTTCTGCCAGGCGTCGCTGAGCGCCACGACGTGATCGATCTGGACTGCGCTGCTGGTGCCGGCACCGCGGAGGAAGTGAATTACCTTGGCGGTGTAGGGGTCTTTGAGGACGCCGGAGAGAACCACGCAGCCGCGGGTGCCGGGTTTCAGCGATTCCGCCGTGAGGTCCCGGCGCAGCGTGTCGTTGCGGGTGTCGCAGCCGTTGCGGTCGACGTCGGCCCAGGCCTGGCCGAACTGGTCGCGCGAATAGCCGGTCTTGGGCGCCCTGCCCTTGACCGGGAGGGTGGCCAGTACAGCCAGCGCCTTGCTGGCGTAGGCCGGCCGCTTGTGCGCTGCCGAGGGCTGGGTCAAGGCTCCCTTGGGCGTGGAAGCCGATGCCTTGGGGGCGGCGGTGGCCGCGGCCGCCGGCGCGGTCGAAGGCGCGGAGGGGGAGGCCAGGGGCGCCGACACTACGGGCGGCGCACTGTCGACGGCGGCCCTTCCGGGGGCGGCAGCGGGCCCGGCGCAGGCCGTGGACGAGACCAGCAGCAGCCCGGCGACGCCGCACGCGATCCAGTCGATGCCGCCCCGGCGGCGGCCGGTGGCCGATGAAGCCATGCCGTTACCGGTGCCACCAAAATCAATGCTGCGCAATTCTTCCCCCACTACTGGCCTGGCCGCGGCCGGTTTCCGGCCTTTCACAGCCTACCGGCGGAGTCCCCGGCGTCGGGCCGGAGCCACGCGGGGGTATCCCGGCGGTCGGCGGGCGGCTCCCGCATGGAGCGCCGCGTCAGTAGGCGCTGAGCAGGCAGGGTGGCCCGGAATGATGCAGGTCCGGCAGGGTGCAAGTAAGGGCAACAGGGCCGTAGATAATTCCAGCGCGTCCGTGCAGACTGGGATTTGATCGCCATCAACCAGCACAGCGATGCACTTTGGGGCCGGTGGCGTGCGGCCTGCGGCCGGGGCTGCCCCAGCAAGCTCCCCAAACCTTGAACGGACCACACCGGATCTGAGGATGCCATGGCACCTGACCCTGAGCGCAAGAAACGGACCCTCCTGCCCTCCCGGCGCGCAATCCTGCTGTCGGTCGCAGGCCTCGCGGCGGTGGGCATTTGGCTCGGTTCGACCGTTGCGTTGCGCGGCACCCCGCCGGGGCCGCTTCCGCACGCCGACGGCATCATCAGCATCGAGATGGACAAGCCGGTGAACAAGTTCGATGGCCACCGGGCCATGGGGGTCGGCGTCGACGGCCTCGAAGAAAACGAAATCGACCGGGTCTGGTCGGCCCCGAATGTCCAAGCCATGAAGTCAGCCGGTTTCGGCCCGGTGAGTTACCGGCTGCGCACCGAACTGGGCGTCAAGGCGTGGCACTGGAACCCGCGGGGGACGTGGAGCCAGCCGGACAAGGAGCAGGGGTACTGGACTTCCTCCTCGGAGCCTGCGGAGGACTACGGGGTGTCGTACGGCTACCGCCTTCCCCGGCGCGGCAACACGATCGATCAAGGAAAGAGCAGCGGCCACTCCCGCCTCGACGACGGCGACGTCGACACTTTCTGGAAGAGCAACCCCTACCTGGACTCCCACTTCACCGGGGAACCTGACAGCCTCAATCCGCAGTGGATCATGGTTGAGTTCCCGCAGGCTCTGCCGATGGACACCGTCCGCTTCGATTGGGGCACCCCGTACGCCACGCGCTTCAAGGTGCAGTACTGGACCGGCCGAGACGCGCGCTTCCCGGTTGACAAGGGCAACTGGCGGGACTTCCCCCAGGCCGAGCAGCAGGGAACCGGGGGGTCGCAGACGGTACGGATCGCGTCCACGCCGATAAACGCCCAATACGTGCGCATCCTGTTCACGGCAGACTCGAACACCGCCCCTGCCGGCTCCCGCGATATCCGCGACCGGCTGGGGGTCGCCGTGCGTGAAATCTACATCGGGCAGCAGCAGGCCGGTGCGTTCCTCGACCACGTGCGGCACCGGGATTCCCAACGGCAGACGGTCATGTGGACCTCCTCGACGGACCCGTGGCATAGAAAGGACGACCTCGACAAGGATTATGAGCACGCCAGCTTCGAGCGGCTTTTTGCCAGCGGGATCACCAAGGACGAGCCCATGATGGTCCCGGTTCCGGCCCTGTACGGAACGCCCGACGACGCCGCTGCCCTGGCCCGCTACCTCGGTAAGCGCGGCTATCCGGTCAAACGGATCGAGATCGGTGAGGAACCGGACGGCCAGCTCGCCCAACCGGAGCACTACGGGGCGCTGTACGTCCAGATGGCCGCGGCCATGCGGGCCGTGAACCCGTCCCTGGAGTTCGGCGGCCCGGGCTACCAGACCACACTGCCCGACTGGGTGCACTGGCCGGACGGCAAGGGGGTCCGGTCCTGGACCGGCCGATTTGTCTCCTATCTGCAGCACCGCGGGGCGATGTCCGACTTCGACTTCTTTTCCTTCGAGTGGTACCCCTTCGACGACGTGTGCGCCAATCCGGCCGGGACCCTGCCCCAGAACCCGGAGTTGCTGAGGCGGCTGCTCAAACGCGAGGAGGATGCCGGTTTGCCGGCCGAAGTTCCCAAGGTCATCACGGAGTACGGCTACTCCTCCTTTGTCGGACAGGTCGAACTGGAGCTGCCCGGCGCCATCGTCAACGCGGAAACGTCCGCCATGTTCCTGGCGATGGGCGGGGAGAGCAGCTACTTCTACGGCATCGAGCCGAACTGGGTGTTCCAGGACGAAGTCGGCGAGAAATGCGATACGCGGGGCAACCTGATGCTGTTCCAGTTCTACGATGAGTGGAAAATCCGGCCCGTGGCCGCCTATCAAGCGGCCAGGCTGGTGAACCACAGCTGGCTGGAGGCCGGCACCGGCAGCCACACCATGTTCAACACCACCAGTGACGTGCGAAACGCGAAGGGCCAGGAGCTGGTCACTGCCTATACGGTGCGACGCCCCGACGGCAAGCTCAGCGTGCTCCTGTTCAACAAGGATCCCAAACGGGCCATCACGGTCCGGCTGATGCAGGAAAAGGACGGCAACTCCCAGGTTGTTGAGGGCGGCCTTGAGCTCGACCAGTACTCCGCCGAGCAGTACAAGTGGAACCCGACACGGGGCAGGGGCAACGGAGGGTCTCCGGAGCCGAATGATCCGCCGGTGAGCACCACGGTGGGCACGGACAGGCATGCCACCATAACGCTGCCGCCGTACAGCATCTCGGTGGCCACGGCCCCGGGCTAAGGCGCGGCGCATCACGTAAGTGCCGGACGGCGTCGTCGTCGCTCCCCGCTCTCAGGCGAGGAGAAGGGCTACCCCGATCATGGCCGGGACGGCGACCACGGTGGTGATCAGTACGGTGTCTTTCGCGACCGTGAGTCCGGTTCTGTACCGGTTGGCCGCCACGAAGACGTTCTGCGCCGTGGGCAACGCGGACGTCACCACCACGGCGAAGAGCGCCTGGTCCTGCATGCCGAGGGCGAACCGTGCGAAAAGGTAGGCGAGCAGCGGGTGGACGATGAGTTTGAAACCGCCGGCCAGCAGGGTGTCGGTCCGGCGTGCGGCCGAGGCCTGCAGCGGCCGGGAGCCGTTCAGGCTCATGCCGAACGACAACAGCATGGCCGGAATCGCGGCGCCGCCGATCAGGTGGATGGGCTGCAAGACCAAGTCGGGAACCCGCCAGCCCGTTCCGGCCACCAGCAGGCCGAGCCCGGAGCCCACGATCATGGGATTACGCAGGATCATCAGGGCGAAACTCAGCGGTGTTGTCCGGTGGGCGCTGGTCGTGGCATCGAGGGCCATGAGGAACAACGGTGTGAAGAAGGCGAGCTGGAAGATCAGCAGGGGCGCCACGTAGCTGGCGTCGCCCAGGACGAACACGGCAATCGGGATGCCAAGGTTGGCGGAGTTGGCCAGGGACGCGCTCATGGACGACACCAGGGCTTCCGGCAATGAGCGCTTCAACAGCAGGCGCACCACGCCGAAGTAGATGGCAGCGGTCGTGATCGCTCCCACGGCTGTCACCAGCAGGGGAGCCGCGAAGACGTCATGGAGCTTGGCTTTGCTGAGGGTCTCGAACAGCAGGGCCGGGCTCGCCACGAAGAACGTGAGCGCGCTCAGGACGTGGCGGGCGTTGTCGCCCAAAATGTTGCGCCGGCCGACGAATATTCCCACGAGGATGATGAACCAGACGACGAAGAAGCCCGCCAATACGCCTAGCACGGGTCAACCGGCCATGAAAACGGGGGCGGGAAAAGGGTGTGGAACACCGTCCCACAATAATCAGATTTATCCGGGATGCCGGCAGGGCCGGCCATGTGGCGACATGAAACCGCCCGGGCGGACGGGATGGGTCCGGCCGGCGGCGGCCGGGGCGCTAGTTCAGGGCAGCATTGTTCAGCGCGTGCGGCGGGCGCATGAGGCCGGCCGTGTGCCCTTCGGCGGGGTCGCTGCCGATCTGGATGACTTTGTTGTCCTTATCCACATGGACCACCTTCGGAGTGTAGGCCTTGGCCTCTTCCGTGGTCATCTGGGCGTAGGTGATGAGAATGACGATGTCATTTTCGTGCATCAGGTGGGCGGCTGCGCCATTGATGCCGATAACGCCGGACCCGCGCTCGCCGGCAATCGTGTAGGTCTCAAGCCGGGCGCCGTTGGTGACGTCGACGATCGCGACGAGTTCGCCGGGCAGGATGTCGGCGGCTTCCAGCAGGTCCAGGTCCACGGTGACCGAGCCGACATAGTGAAGGTCCGCGTGGGTGACCGTGGCGCGGTGGATTTTGGACTTGAACATTGTGCGATTC
>Ga0213837_1000788_pt1 | contig 24133 bp, 20 predicted proteins | sample SWPATP12_FD_160572 | JGI IMG/M metagenome (GOLD analysis project Ga0213837, IMG submission 160572) | Coastal seawater microbial communities from Marineland, Florida, United States - SWPA TP1 #2 | ecosystem: Environmental > Aquatic > Marine > Coastal | place: USA: Florida | collected 2016-08-06
GCTGACGAATTTGCGGTCCTTGAGCTTTTTCTTGTCGGCGTTCGGATCGTTGCCGAAGTCGCCGAGCACGCCCACCACGAAGGGCAGTTCCTTGTTTTCGATGGCGTCGCCGATCTCGACGTCATACGTCATCTGCACACGCGGCGCGCGCACCTTCTGCAAGCGTTTCTGCACGCTTTCATTTTTAGCCATGGCTGCTCCAGAGAGGTAACTTGCCGGCGGATGCCGGCTATAGTGGATTATTTGAGCGCGCCGAACGGGTCGCTCGAGCCTGAACCGGGTTTCGGCCCGGTTGCGGTGGTGGTGGCTCCAGAGGGCTTCGGCCTGGGCGGGACGATCCGCCTCGGCCCCGGCACCAGCTCGGGTTCGTTCAGGCTGGTGCGCAGCAGCTTGGCCAGCTCCTCCGCCTCGGTCTTGACGTTGCCGTTCAATTTATTCTTGCGGGTCAGCTCTGCCAGCGCCTTGCTCGACACGCGCAGGCCGCTGACGGCGGCGATGCTGTTGGCCATCGTGTCGTCCGGGTCGCGTTCGATCGCCTCGAGCGCGTCGACGATCGCCTGGCCGTAGTTCCTGCTGTCGAAGCGCATCTGGGCCATGCGCACCCAAGGGGTTTTGTCGGTCGGGAAGGCCTGGGCTGCGCCGTGCAGCAAGGCATACGCGCGGTCTGCCTGCCCTGCGGCGACGGCGGTGTCGACTGCCGCCATGGACGCCTCCATCGTCGCCAGCCTGGCCGTACCGCCCGTCCCTTCACCGGGGGTGGCGCAAGCGGCCAACAGGGCGACGCAGGCCATGGCCGGCATCAGTCGTGTGAACATCATCGTGATCTCCAGTGCGTTGAACCAGCCGCCATTATTCTGGAAGCAATTTCGCGAGAGTTGCGACTGGTCAACGATGGAACGGGTCGCCAGAAGGCCGCACACCGGTAATCCGGCTTGCGCCCGCGCAGACGAGCTACGTGGCGTTGCTGTTAAATGAGCGTTGGCCTTATTTACGAGAGGCAAGAAACCCATGAAAGCCTGTACCTTCACCTGCCTGCTTCTGCTCGCCGCCTTTCTACCCGGCTGCGCCGGCGACGGCCTGGCCGGACGCGCGCTCGAGGCGGCCGGCATGCGCAAGGCGCCGGATGCGGAAAAACTCAAGGGGCCGCGCAGCATCGTCCTGCGCCTGCACGCGGCGCCCAAGTTGAACACCGACGCCCAGGGCCGCCCGCTGGCCCTGCTCGCCCGCGTCTACACCCTGCGCCAGAAGGCCGCCTTCGACGCCGCGCCGTATGCCACCTTCCTGACGCCGGGTGCGGATCGCGAAGCCTTCGGCGCCGACCTGGTCGAGGTCAAGGATGTGACGCTGGTGCCCGGCCAGCGCTATGAAGTGGTCGAGAAGGTGCCGCGCGAAGCCGCCTTCATCGGGATCGTGGCGCTGTTTCATTCGCCGGCGCCGCAGCGCTGGCGCTTGTCGTTTTCCGCGCTCGATGCCGAGAGCGCGGGCGTGACGGTGGCGATGCAGGCCTGCGCGCTGTCGGCGGGTGCGGGCGCACGACCCAGCGCGGCCAGCGCCAAGGCCGCAGGTTCTGCGCGCTGTCAATGAAGGCGCAGCGCGCTTCCAGCAAGCTCAACCTTTCCCTGTAATCATTTTTTTGCGAGGACACAGTGAACATGCCATCGAAGCTGCTGTGGGGTGAGGGCCTGTTTTTGCGCCCCCAGCATTTCCAGCAGCAGGACCGCTACCACGAAGCGCGCCTGAACCAGACCGCGCGCGCCCTGCACCCGTACGCCTGGGGCGTGCGCCGCCTCGCCATCGACCACGAGGCCCTGGCCAGCGACGTGCTGCGCATCGACGCGCTCTCGCTGGTGTTCCCGGACGGCGAGATCGTGCGGGCGCCCGAGAGCGATGCGCTGCCCCTGCAGGTCAAGCTCGGCGCCCTGCCGCCATCGACCCAGTCGATCACCTTCCACGCGGCGCTGCCGGCGCTCAAACCCCATGGCGAGAACTGCGCCGACTTGGACACCGAGCGCGACGACGCCCGTTTCGTCCAGCTCGAGCACGACACCCAGGATTTGTTCACCCATGCGGCCGACGCCGGCATCACCTATTTAAAGAAGACCGTGCGCCTGGTGTCCGACGTCGACGCGCTGGCCGCCTACGAAAGCTTTCCGCTGGTACGGCTGCGGCGAGTGGCGACCGGCGGTTTCGAGGTCGACCCGGCCTTCATCGCGCCCAGCGTCTCGATCGAGGGCGCACCCGGCCTGCACAATGCGGTGGCGCGCCTGATGGAAAAGCTGCTGGCCAAGGTGAATGCGCTGTACGGCCACATGCGCGAGCCGAGCCGCAACGTGGTCGAGATCCGCGGCGGCGACATGTCCTCGTTCTGGCTGCTGCACACCGCCAGCAGCGGCTATGCGGCGCTGTCGCACTACCTGCACCACCCCGAACTGCATCCCGAGCGCCTGTTCGGCGACCTGTTAATGCTGGCCGGCGGCCTGATGGCGTATTCGCGCACCTATAAACTGGAAGACCTGCCGGCGTATTCGCACCTCGATCCCGGCCCTGCGTTTGCGCGCCTGGATGCGATCCTGCGCGACCTGCTCGACACCGTCGTCTCGAGCCGCTATTTTTCGATCGCGCTGTCGAACGAGCGGCCTTCGTACCATGTCGGCGCGCTCGACTCGGGCAAGATCAACGGCCAAACCACGCTCTACCTGGCCGTCTCGGCCGACATGCCGGCGCTGCAGCTGATCGACGTGGTGCCGCTGCGCTTCAAGCTCGGCGCGCCGCAGGACGTCGACAAATTCGTGCTTTCGGCCCTGCCGGGCGTGAAGCTGGTGCATGCGCCCCAGGTGCCGGCGGCGCTTCCCGTGCGGCCCAACACCCATTATTTCGCCCTGGAGAACAAAGGAATGCTGTACGAAAGCATGCTCAAGGCGCAGGCCATTTCGATCTTCGTCCCGAACGGGATCCGCGACCTGCAGCTCGACCTGGTCGGGGTGGCGGCATGAACGCCGTCGTCGAACGCCGCGCCGCGCCGGCGCCCGGACGCGGGGCCGCCGGCAGCGCGCCGCAATCGCTGGTCGACCTGATGTACGAAGGCTTCTACGCGCTGTTCCTGTTGAAGAACGGCTGCGGCCCGCACGACAAGGCCGCCTTTGCCGACCACATGACGGGTTTTCTCGGCGACGTCGACCGCAACGCCAAGGCCATCGGCGTGGCGGCCGAAGACGTCACGGCCGCCAAATATGCGTTCTGCTCGGCCGTCGACGAGATCATCCTGCGCTCGAACTACGAGGTGCGCGAAGCCTGGGAGACGCGTCCGCTGCAGCTGCGCGTGTTCGGCGACCAGCTGGCGGGCGAACACTTCTTCCACCGGCTCGAAGACCTGCGCGCGAAAGGCGTGGTGCACCTGCAGGCGCTGGAAGTATTCCATATGTGCCTGCTGCTCGGCTTTGAAGGCCGCTACGCACTCGACGGCCACGACAAGCTGAGCTACCTGACGGCGCGCCTGGGCGACGAGATCGCCCGCATGCGCGGCAAGAACCGCGGCTTCGCACCGCACGCCGAACGTCCCGACCAGATCACCAACACGCTGCGCAGCGACCTGTCGCTGTGGGTGCTGACCTCGGTGTTCGCCCTGGCCGGCCTGACCGCCTATGTCGGTTTCCGCGCCAAGCTGTCGCACGATACCGAGACCGCGCTGGCCAGCTACAACGACCTGGTGAAGTTGCCGCCGCGGGCGGCGAATGTGACGATTACCCTGCCTTAGGCGTGCCGGCAGCTCCCTTGCGGAGCGGCTGGCAAGCCACCGCAAAATCGACGTGATAATGCTCGTCATGCCGGATCCACGGTGTCCCCTGCATGAAGGGCAGCCTGCGCAGCACGTCGCCGCGTGCGGTCTTCAGCAGTGCAGGCATGAGTGCCGGATCGAAGATGACCAGCGCGATCCCGAGCTTGCGGCGTTGCGCCGCTTCGTTCAATTGGTAGAGGTGCTCGGCGATTGCCGCGTAGTCGATGCGCAGTTCACCCGCCCGCCCCTGTGCATCGAACTCCAGGGCGTAGCCGAATTTGTTCAGGGGCGAGGACGGAAGCGGTACCGAATTCCCTTTCGCATCGACCACCGGCACCATGAAGTCGACCGACAGTCCGTTCTGGTGCGTGCGGTGCGGCCGCATCCTGCCGCCCTCGCGCAATCCGGTTTCGCCATACACATAGCGCTTGCCGGGAAAGCCGCGCGCCAGCGCCGCGTAGGCGTCAACGACGATGTCGCGCACCTGCTCGTGGACGTGTGTGCGCCCCAGGTGCACGCCGAGACGGCTGTATGCAGCGAAGTTCGGGCCGCTGCCGGGGAGCGCGACGGCGCCGGTGATGCTGCCTTGGGCGACGCGGCCGTAACAGGTGCTGGCCTGGGCGGGCGCAACGCCGAGGGCGAATGCAAGGAAGAGGTAATGAAAGTTTCGTTTGCCTGAACCTGCGGTCATTGAACAACCTTGAACTCGATGCGCCGATTTCGTGCGCGGCCCTCGATTGTACGATTATCCGCCACCGGCCGGTCCGGTCCCTCGCCCGAAACGGCGATCGACTCGCCCTTGATCCCGCGTCCCGTCACATAGGCCTTGACCGCTTCGGCGCGGGCCTGGCTGAGCGACAGGTTGCCGGCGCGCGAGCCGGCGTTGTCGGTGTGGCCGATCACTTCGACCTTGATGCCGTTCAGCTTTTTCAGGGCGTCGCTCATCTGGTCGAGGATGGCCATGCCCGAGGGCGTCAGGGCGGCCTTGCCGGATTCGAATTCGATGATGCGGTTCGCCAGCGCGGCGTCGAGCACGCCCTGTTCCGACGCGGCCACGCGCAGCCCGTTATTGACCGTATAAGTCGGATTGAGGCTGGCGGCGATGTCGCCGGCGATCTGCTGGCGCTGCGCTTCGTTCGAGACGTCGCCGCGCAGGCTGACCGTGCTGCCGTCCACCTTCAGCTGGCCGCGGCTGATCAGCTTCAGGTTAGGGCCGATCAGGCGGCCGACGTAGTCGTTCCAGTTGGCCGGCGTGGACACGGTGCCGACCGCGAGCTGGTCGACCACGCGCTCATGGCCGTACACCGCGCGCAGGCGCCCCAGCAAGGCAGCCTTGGCCGCTTCGTCGGCGACGGTGCCGGCCACGACGATCGGTGCGCCGGCGGGGGCCGCTGCCGGCGCCTGGGCCTGCGCGGCGCCTGCCGCCAGCATGATGGCGGCAATGATGATTTGCTTGGTCACGTTGCGTCTCCGATGAAGGTCTTCAGGAACAGTTCGCGCGCCATCTTCAGGGGCAGCTGCGGCTGGTCGAGGTAGCTGGCCAGGGCGCGCACGTCGATGTCCAGGCCGAGCTGCTCGTCGACCCAGCCCGTATCGAGCAGGCGCACCTGCAGCTCCTGGCCGACCAGCGGATCGATGATGCCGCGCAGCGCCTGCGCGGCCGCGCCGCAGAAGCCGATGACCAGCACCGGCCGCCCCGCCTGGGTGGTGAAGAACAGCGCCAGGTCGAAGGCGGCGCGGCGCACGAAGGGCGCCACCAGTTCGAGCCAGAAGGCCGCCACCGGTGCGCGCAGGGCGGCGTCCTCGGGCAGCGGCAGCACCAGGCTCTTGTCGAGCTGCGCCGGCTTGCTGTGCATGACCGGCTGCAGCAGGAGGCCGAGCGCGAGGATCACCCGGCTGGCGTCCTCGTCGTCGAGCAGGAGCGACAGCGAGCCGACGGTGCCGCTGGCCAGAAAGCCGGTGAGCGCCGCGTCGTATTCGCCCAGCGTGATCGCCGCATCGCTGATGCCTTGCAGGTGCTGCGCCGGGTCGGGCGCGTCCACGACCTGTGGCGCGGCCGCTTCCAGGAAGGACCAGAGCGGCGCGAACGCGAGCGGACAGCGCGAGACGAAGGCGCTGGGGTCGAGGACGTCGAGCGTGCGCATCATCAGGAAGGGGTAGCGCCGGCCGGGCGCGTCGCGGCTGGCGACCAGGTGGCCGGCCACCGCATGCCGGCGCGCCGGGCCGACGAAGGCGAAGCTGACCGGCGCCATCGCATCGTAATTGAGTTTCCAGCGCGCGCTCGAGGGCAAGCGCTGCATCACGGCCGCCAGCCAGTCGTCGAGCATGCTCAGCGCCGGCGCGTCGTGCGCCAGCTTGACGAAGTCGCTGCGCGCGGGGATCTTGCCAAAGTAACCGATGCGGTCCACTGCGGGGGCGCGCATCACTGGGCTCCGGCGGCGATGGTGGCGACCGTGGCGACGGCGGGCTCGGCGACCGGGCGACCGACGATCGTCGGCGGCAGGCGCAGGCCCTGGAAGCCCTTGCCGCCGCTCGCAGCGGCCGTGTTGCTGACCACCTTGAGGTCGACCACAATGGCGATGTTGCCGCTGACCCAGCGCAGCTCGTTCACGCCGCCTTTTTTCTGCTGGGTCGACGCCATGATCATTTTCTGCATGCCGAACTGGCCAGGCTCGTTGAACAGCTCCACCGTGCGTCCGTCGAAGGTGACGGCGCTGATGCGGGCGCCGGCCGGGCCTGGACCGGGGAATACCATATTCGTCCACACCGGCGGCGTGTTCCGGTAGCGCAGCTGCTGGCCGTCGATCTCGATCGTGTATTCGGTGGTGCCGGGCGCCGGCTGCGCCTGCAGCTGGAATACCTTTTGCGGTGCGCCGCCGGCCGACGGCGCCACGCCGTTGCTGGACAGGGGGGCGACCCAGCCCGGGAAGCCCGACACCGCCTGCGGCGCGAGATTGATGCCGATGTCGGCCCAGGTGCGCGCCGTGAGCATGCTGCCGCGGTTGACCACCAGCGGGCCCATCGAGGTATTGATGAACTTCGCCACCACGCCTTCCGGCCCGAACACCTGGCCGATTTCCGCGCTGGTCGCTTCCATCTTGCTGCTTGGGGAAAACGGATACTTGTCGGCCAGCGTCTTTTCGAACGGGTCGAGCACCTGCGCCTGCCAGGTCTTGTTGATCTCGGACTCGGACGGCAGCACGATCATGGCGAAGGTCTGCATCAGCGGGCGCACCAGGAGCGGCCGCAGCGCGCTCTTTTGGGCGTCGCTCATCCCGGTCAGCATCTGCTCGTCGACATATTTGAGGGCGTCGGCCAGTTCGGAGCCATTGCCCTCGAGCGTCTGCTGCATGAACTGCTTGGCGCCCGGGCCCGGATCGCCCTGGTTCTTCAGCTGGTTCAGGCGCGAGCGCAGGCGCGACAGGCAGTCAAGGTAGCCGCTCATCAGCGACGCTTCTTTCTCGCGAGTCCCGACCAGGCGCGCCACGCCGGCGAATTCGCGCCCGATCGGCCCCATGCCGTTGGCCGCGCCGACCGCGAGCGGGCCGACCGTATCGACCAGGTTGCGCGCGTCCGACGGCGCGCGCCGCAGCACGACTTCCTTGAACCATGCGCCGAGGGTGCGCTCGGTCTTGCCCAGGCTGACGCGGGCGGCGCCGGGATTGTCCCAGGAGGTCTCGTCGTAGATGGCCTTCAGCAGGCGCGCGATCGGCGAAGTTTGCGGGTCGCCCAGCCGGTTCATCGCCAGCACGCTGTTCTCGAATCCCTTCAGGTCGGTGACCGTCACACCCTGCACGAATTTGCCCCACTCTTTCGCATACTCGGCCTTGTACATGTCGACCAGGGTTTTCTGGATCTGCTCCGGGCTGCCTTCGAGCGTCAGGTCGTCCTTGGCCACGGTTTTCAAGACCCAGTCGGCGCTTTGCAGTTCGCGGTTGGAGGCGTCGCGGATCGCGCCCACCACGTATTTTTCCCAGGCCGCACGGGTGAAGGCGCCGCTGACCGCGTGGCTGCCGGCGACCAGGCCGGCGTCGCCGTCGCCGACGATGCGCGCCACCGTCACCGCCGGGAAGCGGGTCGCGGCGCGCGTCTTGATGTCGGCGTAGACCCGCTCGCGCGCCGGCGTGCCGCGCACCACGCGGCGCAGGTTTTCGCGCGCCGAGTCCAGCAGGCCGAGCTTCAGCGTCACCTGCGGCCAGGCCTGGTCCTCGATTTGCGACAGATGGAAAGTGAGCAGGCGCTCGGCGCTGCGGATCATCTGCTCGTGCGGCATGGCGCCGCGGTTGGCGACCAGCCAGGTGCGCCAGTAGCGGGTCAGCTGGTCGTTCAGGTGGCCGGGCTCGGCGTGGCTCTTATCGCCCAACATTAAATACGTCTTCAGGGCGTTGTAGGCGTCCGCCACGTTCGTCGGCGAGACTTCCTGGTAGGGCTGGCCGGGCTTCGAGCGCGGCGCGGCGGCGGCATTCGGATCGAGCGCGTCGGCATGCGCGTTCACCTCGGCCAGCATGGTCTCCAGGGCGCCGGCCACCGGTTCCACCATCACCGCGCGCACGCCGGCGAAGTACTCGTCGCGCAGCTTGCGTTCCAGCTTGTCGCCCTGGTACAGGCCGAAGGACAGCGCCCACGGCTGGTCCTGGCGGTATTGATCGAGTTGCTCGATCCGGTCCTGGAGGATGTCGAGCGCTTCCAGGCGCGATTGCAGGTCGATGCGCTTTTGCTGCATCCGCATCACCTTGTCGAGATCGGCCTGGACGTTGGCGACGAGCTGCACGTTGCCCATGTAGGCCCAGCTCCAGCCGCCCAGCGCGGCGCCCAGCAGCACGGTGGCGGCGAAGAAGGCGGCGTATTTCACGCGCGCGCTGGCTGGGTTGGTATAACGCTTGACCAGGTCGCGGTCGGCGAAGATGACCTTGCGGAACAGGTCGAGCAGAAAATAACCTTCGCCCGCCCCCGCTTCCTCCGCCTCGCCGCTTTTGCGGTCGTTCAGTTCGAGGTCGAAGCGGCTGGCCACGCGTTTCGAGGACAGGTCCTGCACCTGCCCTTCCTGCAGCGCGCTGGTGAAATAAAAGCCGCGGAACACTGGCTTGAACTGATAAGTGTTTTCCTCGAACAGGGTAGAGAGGAAGGCGCGCAGCGGGCCGCGGATGGCGGCGAATTCGAGCGGGAAGGTGAATACGCCGGGGCGCATGCGCGCACTGCGGTTGCCGGCCATGTTCGCCAGGCTCATCTCCTTCAGGCCGTCGTGCAGTTCGTCGAAGTGGGTGTCGAAGAAGGCCAGCACGTCCTGCGGCGTGCTGCGCCGGTTGTAGCGCAGCGTCGCACCCCATACCCGATCGCGCTCGCTGCGTTCGGCATCGTGGAAGAAGTCGGAAAAGCCGGCGATCAGGTCGGCCTTGGTGAAGACGACGTACACCGGCGCGTAGACGCCGAGGCGCTCGGTCAGTTCCTGCACGCGGGTGCGCAGGCTCTTCGCCAGTTCCATCGAAGCGCCGGCGGGACCGGCCGTCAGCTCGGCCACGCTGACCGCGATCAGGATGCCGTTGATCGGCGCGCGGCGGCGGTGTTTTTTCAGCAGTTCCAGGAAGCTGAACCACTCCGCGCGGTCGGCCTGCTGCACCGAATAGCGCCCGGCGGTATCGAGGAGAATGCCGTCGGTGGTGAAGAACCAGTCGCAGTTGCGGGTGCCGCCCACGCCCTGTACCGCCTTGCTGCCGGGGATCGGGAAGGTCAGCCCGGAGTGGGCGATGGCGCTGCTTTTGCCGGCCGCCGGATTCCCGATGATCATGTACCAGGGCAGCTCGTAGAGCGCCGCGGCGCCGCGCGTCAGGCCCAGCTTGGAGGTCTTGATCGTGGTGATCGCCTCCAGCATGTTCTTGCGCAGCACCGCTACTTCGCTCTTGCCGTTGTCGGCGCCGTCGCTGCCCGCGGCCAGGCTCCCGGTCAGGCGCTTCGCGGCGCGCCGGCGCAGCAACTGGCGCAAGCCCCAGTAACAGCCCCACAGGCCGAGCAGCACCAGGGAGCCGATGACGCCCCAGATGAGGCCGAGTTCAAAGGTTTCCGCGGTAAGGAACAGGATACCGAGGCAAGCGGCGATGCCGATCACGACAAGCACGCGGCTGTCGGTGAGGAACTTCCAGAGACGGGCCATGGCGGGAGCGTGTGAAGTTGGGGGAGAGTCCGACAGGCCATGCTCGCATTTATTGCCTATCGAAAATTTGACTTTCCGCAACCTCGCTGCCCCCCTCCCCCGCGCGTGTCATCGGCGCATCACACCCCGCAGGCGCAGTTCGGCGTGGCCCAGGTCCATCATCTTCCAGCGCCCGCCCCAGGTCAGCCCCAGCTGCTCGGCGACTTCGCCGTAGAGCTGATAGCCGCGCATCGCCCACGGGTCTTTTTCCGAGATCACAAGTTTGCCGTCGCGCCAGAAAGCGCAATCCGCCGCCAGGCCATACTGGTGCCAGCTCTGGAAGGCGCGCGCATTGGTGACCGCGCCGCCCATCGATGCCAATAGATCCTGGCGCGCCGGGCTGCGGTAGCCCTCGAGCAAGGCCATGTCATAGCCATGTTTCTCCTTCATGATCTTGAAGGCGAGCAGCAGGCGCTGGCTGAAATCCGGATGCATCAAGCCCCAGTTGCGGCTCGCATTGACCAGCATCGGCCGTACCTGCACCACTTCCTGGGTACTGAAGGCCAGCGGCGGCGGATCGCTCGGCGGCACCAGCTGTTCTCCCTGCAGGAGAGCGGCGATCTGGGCGTCGGGCAGCGCCGCGGTCGGCTCGTAGCCCGGCAGCATGTCGGGTGTGCGCAGGGCCAACGCCAGCAGCGAGGGAATCGCCACGGCCGGCACCACGATCGCCAGCACGATCCAGTGGCGCCGCATCTGCGTGAGCACCTTGCCGGCCAGGGCGCGCAATTCGCGCCGCGAAGGCAGCCGGCGCGTGCGCGAATCCGCACGCGGCCGCCAGCCGGCCACGCGCCCGAGCCGGCTGCGCAGTCCGAACATCCATTGGTTGATCAAAGTTCGTCCGCTTGGGAAACATGCCAGCCAGATCACGCTGCAGGCCACGCAAAAATACAGAAGTGCGACAAAGATCAGCATGGATTTCCCCAGATTGTTTCTAATCAGAGCAGGAACGACCATCTTAGGAGTTATGCCGTGCGCCCTACAGACGAAAATCAAGCAGCCTCGACAAGACCAAACCTGATGTCGTCGCGCCGCGGGGCCGGCGAAGACAACATTCTTGCCATGCTTGAACGCGACTCGGCGCGGCGCCCGGGTGGACGCATGTCCGGCGTGCGCCTGGCTTCCTACGGGGCGGCGGCGGCCCTGGCCGGCATCCTGGCCGGCGGCGTGGCCTGGCTCGCCTACGACAACCACAAGGCGGCGCAAGACTTGCAAGCACGGCACGATGCCACCACCAGTGCGGCGCCGACGGTGCTGGCCGACGCCAGCCTGCCGCCGCTGCCGCCCCCTTCGCCGGGGCCGTCGCCGATCGTCGAAGCGCCGCGCAGCGCCGTCATCGTCGACGAGTCCGCGCGCCGGCCCGACGCACCCGCCGCACCTGCGACCCCTGCCGCCAGCGACGGCGTGCCGCCCCTGGTCATGCTGCCGCCAGCCGAAGCCGCCGGCGCCAAGCCGACCCTGCCCCCACCGCGCCTGGTGCAGGAGGTGGCGCCACCGGCAGCGGCGAAGTCCGCACCGCCGCCGGTGGCGCCGCGCATCGCCGCCGAGAAAAAAGCGGAACCCGCTGCGCCGCGGGTCGCCTCCGCGAAAAAAGCGGAGAAGGCAGCCGAGAAAAAAACGGACAAGGCGCCGAAGCTCGCCAGCCGCACCGCGAAAGCGGCGCCCGCCCGCGCCGGCGTCCCCGCGAAGGGCCGCATCGAGCCCGCCGTCCGCACGCGCCAGGTCAACGCCAAATCCAGCGTCAAGGCCGCCGACGCCGCGCTCGACACCGATGTCGCCCTGATCTCCGCCATCATCTCCCACGACGAGCGTCATCGCGGCGAACGCGAGGCCGCGGGTTCCTGCAGCGCCAAATGCCCGCCGGCCAAACCGGCGCGCCGCTGATGTGGCAAAAAACCACGGCCGCGCAGCGACGCGGCCGAAAGGGCTGGGCCTTCCCGGCCCCGGAGGCTATACTGTACATAAGCACAGTTGTCGCCTCAAAAAATGAACAGGGTTCTGGAAAACGCGTTTTATTACCTGGATAATTTCCAGAGTGTCCTGGATTGGATCGGCGAGCGCTATCGCGACTTGCTGACCGATGAAGAACAGGCTTTCATCGCCGCCTTCCCCGCGCTGCCGCAGCCCGCCCGCGCGCTCTTCGTACGCATGGTCATGCGCAAGGGCGAGCTGTTCCGGGCCAGCAAAATGCATTACGCCGAGATCGGCTGCCCGGTCGACGCCGCCCAGCACTTGCTCCCCACCGGCTGGATCGAGCGCGACCCCGTGCTCTCGCTCGACGAACTGTTCGAACTGCTGGCCAAGCCCGAGATCGCCGCCGCCTTCGGCCCCCATTTGCACCAAAAGAGTGCGCGCAAGGCCGATCAACTCGAAGCCTTGCGCGCCGCTTTCGCCGACAGCCGCGCCTTCTCCAGCTGGTATGCCGACTGCACCGACGTCGCCCTGCGCATCCTCGTCAAGCCGCTGTGCGACCGCCTGCGCCTGATCTTCTTCGGCAACCTGCGCCAGGACTGGACCGAGTTCGTGCTGGCCGATCTCGGCGTCTACCGCTTCGAGCAAGTCGAGTTCACGCCCGCCTCGCGCGGTTTCCGCGACCGCCGCGACATCGATCATTTCCTCCAGCTGCACGCCTGCAAGGAACGCTTCTACGCCGGACTCGCCCCGATCGAGGACGTGATGGACGAATTGCCGATCCTCGCCTTCGACAACGACTGGCTCGAGGGCCGGCGCCAGAAATTCCTGTTCCAGGTCGGCCAGCATGTGGAGAAGCAGCAGGACTGGGAGCGCGCCATCGCGGTCTACACGCGCTGCGGCTATCCGGGTTCGCGCGGGCGCGCGATCCGCGTGCTGGAGAAGGCCGAGCGTTACCTGGAGGCCTGGGCGCTGCTGAACGAGGCCGAGCGTGCGCTGGAAAGCGATGCCGAACGCCAGCACCTGCTGCGCGTCAAGCCGCGCCTGGCGCGCAAACTGGGCCACCCGAAGTCGATCGCCAAGCGCGCCGCGAGCCCGGCGCGCCTTGATGTCCGCTTGCCGCTGCCGGGCGACGGCCCCTGGGTCGAAGGCGCCGTGCGCGACCACCTCGGCAGCGAGGAGGCGCCCGTGTTCTACGTCGAGAACATGCTGGCGAACGCCTTGTTCGGATTATTGTGCTGGCGCGCGATCTTCGCCGCCGTTCCCGGCGCCTTCTTCCACCCCTTCCACCGCGCCCCGGCCGACCTGCACAGCCTCGACTTTCATCAGCGCCGCGCCGCCGAATTCGCCGACTGCCTGGCCCAGTGCGACGATGGCCGCTACCGCGCCACCATCCTCGCCCATTTCGAGGAAAAGGCCGGCATCTCGGCGCCCTTCGTGGCCTGGGAAAGCCTCGACCGCGCCTTGCTGGAAATGGCGCTCGGCTGCATCCCCGCCGCCCACGTGAAAAAATGGTGCGAGCGCATCCTGGCCGACATCAAGATCAACCGCACGGGCTTTCCCGACCTGATCCAGTTCTGGCCGGCCGAGCGGCGCTACCGGATGATCGAAGTAAAAGGGCCGGGCGACCGCCTGCAGGACAACCAGCTGCGCTGGATCGATTACTGCGCGGCGCACGACATGCCGGTGGCCGTCTGCTACCTGCAGTGGGAACAAGCCGCGTGAGTTATGTCGTCGCAGTGCGCGCGCTGTGCGAATTCACGGCCAAGCGCGGTGACCTCGACCTGCGCTTCACGCCCTCCCCCACCGCCCAGGAAGGCATCGCCGGCCACGCCGTCGTCACCGCGCGCCGCGGCGAAGGCTATCAGGCCGAAGTCACGCTCGCCGGCGAGTTCGGCCCCCTGCACGTGCGCGGCCGCGCCGACGGCTACGACCCGGGGCAGAACCTGCTCGAAGAAATCAAGACCTACCGCGGCCAGCTCTCGACCATGCCGGACAACCACCGCCACCTGCACTGGGCCCAGCTGCACGTGTACGGCCATTTGCTGTGCGCGGCGCGCGGCCTCGATAGCGTCAAGCTGGCCCTGGTCTACTACGAGATCGGCAGCGGCCTCGAAACCCTGCTGCGCGAAACCCGAAGCGCAGCGGAGCTCAAGGCGATGTTCGAGCAAGCCTGCGGGCGCTTCGTCGCCTGGGCCGAACAGGAACTGCGCCACCGCGAAGCACGCGATGCCGCCTTGAGCGCGCTGCGTTTCCCGCATGCTCACTTTCGCCCGGGCCAGCGCCAGCTCGCCGAAACCGTGTTCAAGGCGAACAGCACTGGGCGCTGCCTGCTGGCCCAGGCGCCGACCGGCATCGGCAAGACCATCGGCAGCCTGTTCCCGGTGCTGAAAGCCGCGCCGGCCCAGCGCATCGACAAGATCTTCTTTTTGGCGGCGAAGACGCCGGGCCGCCGGCTGGCCCTCGACGCGGCGCAGGCGATCCGCAGCCATGCGCCCGACCTGCCGCTGCGCGTGCTCGAACTGACCGCCCGCGACAAGGCCTGCGAGCATCCCGACAAAGCCTGCCATGGCGACTCCTGCCCGCTGGCGAAGGATTTCTACGACCGCCTCCCCGCCGCGCGCCAGACCGCGCTGAAGGTGCCGGTGCTGGACCACGCCGCCCTGCGCGAGGTCGGCCTGGCGCACGATGTCTGCCCCTACTACCTGGGCAGCGAGATGGCGCGCTGGAGCGATGTCGCGATCGGCGACTACAACTATTATTTCGACGCCAGCGCCATGCTGTACGCGCTGGCCCAGGCGAATGGCTGGCGCGCCAGCGTGCTGGTCGACGAGGCGCACAACATGGTCTCGCGCGCACGTTCGATGTATTCCTGCGAACTCGATCGCGTGTCCTTGCGCGCCGCCCGCGCCGTGGCGCCGCCGTTGGTGAAAAAGGCGCTGTCGAAAATCGCCCGCGTCTGGGGCGAGATCGACGCCGGCGCGCCCCTGTCCTACCAGGTGATCGACGCCCCCGGCGAGAAGCTCCTGAACGCGCTGACCAACGCCACCAGCACCATCAACGATTTCGTCGCCGAGAACCCGGGCTTGCTCGATCCGGCCTTGCAGCGTTTCCACTTCGACGCCATGGGGTTTGCGCGCCTGGCCGAATCGTTCGGCGAGCATTCGCTCTGCGACCTGACCCGCAACGGAAAAGACAGCCTGCTCTGCATCCGCAACGTGGTGCCCGCCCCTTTCCTGAAGGCGCGCTTCGAAGGCGCGCATTCGGTGACGCTGTTTTCGGCCACGCTCAGTCCCTGGCATTATTTCGCCGACCTGCTCGGCCTGCCCGCGGACACCGGCTGGATCGACGTCGAGTCGCCCTTCAGCGCCGGCCAGCTGGCCGTGCACGTGGCCGGCCGCATCTCGACGCGCTACCAGCACCGCACCGCCTCGCTGGCGCCGATCGCGCGCCTGATGGGCGACCAGTATGCGCAAAAACCGGGCAACTATCTCGCGTTTTTCAGCAGCTTCGATTACCTCGAGCAGGCGGCCACCCTGTTCGCCAAAGAATATCCCGAGGTGCCGATCTGGCGCCAGGAGCGCCGCATGAGCGAGCTCGAACGCGGCGCCTTTCTCGATCGCTTCCACCCGGAAGGATGCGGCATCGGCTTCGCGGTGCTGGGCGGCTCCTTCGGCGAAGGCATCGACCTGCCGGGGGCGCGCCTGATCGGGGCCTTCGTCGCCACGCTCGGCCTGCCGCAGCTCAATCCGGTGAACGAACAGCTGCGCACGCGCATGCAGGCGATGTTCGGCGCCGGCTACGACTACACGTATTTGTATCCGGGCCTGCAGAAGGTGGTGCAGGCGGCGGGACGCGTGATCCGCACCGAGCAAGACCGGGGCGTGGTCTACCTGATCGACGACCGCTTCGACCAGAGCGCGGTGCGCGAACTGCTGCCGCGCTGGTGGCAGGTCGAGAAACTCAGCGCATGAGGTCTTTCACTTTCTGGTAACCGCTGCGGCTGACCGGCACCCGCTTGCCGTCCTTCAGCACCGCGCACCAGCTGTCCTTGGTCGTCGCCTCGATGCGTTCGATCGCGCCCACGTTCACGATATAGGAACGGTGCACGCGCAGGAACAGCGCCGGATCCAGGCCCTGTTCGAGTTCGGCCATGCGCCCGTTCTTCAAATGCAGGCGCCCGCCCGCGCTGATCTGCACATAATCGTCCTGGGCCTCGATCCAGTCGATGGTGGCGGCCGGCACGACGTGCACGCGGGCGCCGTCGCGAATCAGCACCCGCTGCAATGGCCCCTCGCGGCGCGCCGCATCGCTCGCCACCGCCGCCAGCTGCTCGGGCGGCGTGGCGCGCGTCCTGGCGCTCTCCAGGGCCTGGGCCAGGCGCTCGCGGCTAAACGGTTTCAACAGATAGTCGATCGCGCGCACTTCGAAGGCCTTCAGTGCGAACTGGTCGTAGGCGGTGACGAACACATACTGCGTGCGCGCGCCGGCCAGTTCCACCACTTCGAAGCCGTCGAGCTTCGGCATCTGGATGTCGAGGAAGACCAGGTCCGGCTGCAGCTCGCCGATCGCCTTGACCGCCTCGAAGCCGTTCGCGCATTCGGCCACGATCTCGATGCCGGGGTGGGCCGCCAGGTATTCGCGCAGCACCGCGCGCGCCAGGTGTTCGTCGTCGACGATGATGACTCGCATCTTCAATGCTCCATGACGGGGTTGGTCTCGACCGGCAGTGCGATGTCGACCCGGAAGCTGGCGTCGAGCCGGGTCCAGTGCACGCTCGCCGCATGCGCATAGGTGGCCAGCAGGCGCTGGCGCACGTTGGCCAGCCCGATGCCGCAGCCGGCGGCCGGCTGCGCCGCATCGTCTTCGTCGGCGTCGTTCTCGACCCGGATGCGCAGCAGCGGCCCGGCGCGCTCGGCGCTGATGCGCACCGTGCCGCCATCGAGCCGGTTGCCGATGCCGTGTTTGACGGCGTTTTCCACCAGCGGCTGCAAGAGCATCGGGGGCAGCAGGCATGCGCCCGCGCCTTCGCCGATCGCGTCTTCGAAACGCAGACGCGGCCCGAAGCGCACCTGTTCGATCGCGAGAAAAGCGCGCACCAGCGCGATCTCCTCGACCAGGGCGACCTTGCGCTGCGCATCCATGCCCAGGCTGCGGCGCAGGAAGTCGGACAGTTGCAGGGTCATGCCGCGTGCGGCCGCCGCGTCGATCGAGGTCAGCGCGCTGATCGAATTCAAGCTGTTGAACAGGAAGTGCGGATCGATCTGGGTGCGCAGCATGCGCAGCTCGGCTTCCTGGGCCGCCAGCTTCATCTCCAGCTCGCGCCGCTCCAGCACACGCGCGCGCTCGAATTCGAGGGCCAGGTAGTGGGCCACCGCCGTCAGGCCATACAGGATGACGCCGAGGCCGAACATCAGGGCCGCGAATGGCCGCGTCATCGGCGGCAAGCCTGGCGCCAGGCCGCGCACCAACTCGCCGTAGCCGCTGCCGGCCGCGGTCCAGAGCGCGCCGGCGCACACCGCGGTACAGGTGAACACGCCGAGCACTGCGGCCAGCGGCTTGCTCGCCAGCGGATAGGCGCGGCACAGGTAATACGATGAGAATCCGCTGGCGCAGCCATACACCAGCGCCAGCGGAACGGCGTACAGCAGGCTGGCGCCCCAGGGCGCGTCGCCGGCCGCCACCATCAGGCCGGCCAGCAGCACCCCGAGCAGCGCCCAGGCGGCCAGGTAGAGCGCGGTGCTGCGCGTGCTGCCGGGCGCCCCGATCATCGGCTGCGCTCCATCAGTTACGCACCTCGACCCCGCCCATGATCGCGTAGCCGCGCACGATCAGGCGCTTGCTGTTGTCCGGCGGGGCAATCGTCTTCTCTTCGAAGCCGCCCAGGATAGGCGTGCCTTCAAGGACGATGGTCCAGTCGGGCGGCACCTTGAGGGTGACGCCGCCCCAGAACGCGAACACGTGGATGACCGCTTCGCCGCTGATCGAGGCGCCGCGCAGGTCGAGCGCGCAGCCGCCCATCACCGCGGTGACTTCGCCGCCGCGAAAATCCTGGGTGTGCACGCGCCGCTCGAAACCGCCCAGCACCGCCGTCACGTCCACGGTATGCGAGCCGGCGTCGAGCGTGTCCTGCAGTTTGTCCTTGCCGTCGACGACGGCCACGCCGAAGCGCACCGTGCGCCGCCCGGTCATGGCGCGGTAGACCACCATCAGGCCGACGCCGATCAGGATCAAGGGCCAGGCGGCACGCCAGGAAAAATAAATGATACCGAGGCGCTGCAGGATCATGACGACGCCAACGCCGATGCCCGCCAGTCCGACCAGGTAGCCGTTCGGGCTCGAGGTGTCGAGCAGCTTGGCGACGCCGGCGAAGATGAACACCAGCGGCCAGAACGCGAGCGCATCGTGGACGTCGATGATGTCGAGGTTATCGAGCAAGAACAGCAGGCCGACGGCGATCACCAGCACGCCCATCAGCACCTGGCTGGTCATGCCGCGTTCGGCGCGGCGCGCCACCCTGCGCGCCTGGCGATCTTCGATGCGATCCTTAAGCATGGTCCTTCTCCTTCGATTGCGGGAAGCGGCGGTTGAACACGGGGGTGAGCACCATCAGCGCGCCCCACATCAGCAGGAACAGCGGCCAGCTGTTACGGAAGGTCATGCCGAACAGGTTTTCGAACACCGCGAACAGCCACAGGCCCGTAAAGATCGTCCACAAGCCGCTGCGGAACTGGCGCGCGCTCGGATAGCCGATGGTCTGGTTGATGCCGGCCACGACCAGCAGCAGCGGCCAATAATGCCACAGCGTGTCGGCCTCGACGATGTCCATGCGGTCGAGCAGGAAGATGATGCCGACGGCGATCAGCACCAGGCCCCACATCATCTGCTTGCGCGTCGTATAACTGTTTTCGGTACCCATGACGTCCTCCGAGTTGTGATGGTGTCACGATAGCGGGGAACGGCAACGGGGAAAAGCGCCTTTCGGCGAACGGCCGCCGGGAATCGGCGAATGGCGAAGGAATCGGCGAATTGCGCCATTGACGAGAAAAAGCGGACGCAAAAAAGCCCGCCTCGTTGCCGGGCGGGCTTTCTTGCGACTGCCTTACACCATCAGGCCGCGGCGGACAGATTCATCGCCGGCTGGTTCTTCACCTGGTTGCGGTATTTCGCTTGCGCGGTGGCTTTCTTGACGGCCTCGCGTGCGATGTTGGTACGGCGGATGTCGAGACGTTCCTCGATGCCGCGGTGTTGGGCTTCGTGCTTGTTACCGATACGCTTGGTCATGTATTTCTCCTCTGTTAAAACGGTTTATCCGAAAGCAGCCGCTGCCAGCGACTCGTCGCGGGCCTCGCTTGCACCGACCTGCATTATCCCCCATCCGAGCTGGCGCCGGATTTCCTCGGGCGACGGCGGCGGCTTTGGGTCGCGCGACCGGCGGGCGAGGTATTCGCGTACCAGATGCTTCGTTGGATTCTTGGTCGTGGCAGTCATGCGGCCTCCGCTTCCGGATCTGAATTTGGTGCCGATCCTCGAGGCGACCGGCTAACCTGTTGAGATATTCGGCAGGCCCGCAGAACGAATTCGCCGGCGCCTCACTCACACGGCTTCATCATATCGAAGGCCTGCGACGCTGACCGTTAGCTGCCGCACACTGGCGCCACGGATGAGCTGCCAATGCGGCGCGTCGTCGTGTAGGACTGCACATACACGACGGGGGAGATGGAGGATGGGAGTTGCCGGGCGCGCTGGCCCGGCCGGATGCTCACTTCGCGGTGGCCGGCTCGCCCGGGCTCTCCACCAGCTTCACCGCGTCGATGCTCATGCCCGAGGTCTTGCACATGCCTTCGCACGCGAGATCGAAGCGCCAGCTGTGGCGCGGGCAGACCACGTTCATGTCGTCGTCGATGCTGGCATACGCGAGGTCGCCGCCCTGGTGCGGGCAGTAACGGTTGATTTCGTATTTCTGCCCGCGGTGTTCGATGACGATCCGCTCCTTCGACAGGTTCAGGTTCTGGAGCAGCGACTGGCGCAGGTTCGATTCGTCGGCGAACAGGAAGATATTCGCCAGCGTGTTGTAGACGTCGGGCATGCGCTGCACGCGCGCCTGCATGCTCAGCACGATGTCCTGCCAGCGGCCGTCGCCGCACATCAGCGAAAAATACCGGGTGTCGGCCGTGACGATCACGCACGGGGCGGCAGGCTGGCGCGAAGGCATGAGCTGGTTGCCGGCCAGGTCCGCCAGCAGCCAGTCGTCCGCCGACGGTCCCCAGTGGAAGGCGACCGAGGGCGTGCCGGGCGGCAGGGAGATGCCGGCGATGAGGTCGAGCCGGCGCTGCAGCACCGCCGCGAACCGCTCCTTCGAGAAGCTGTCGCCCAGTTCCTGCCACACATCGCGGTGCGTGGCGCGGTACTGCGCGATGTCCTCACGCGTCGGGCCGGGTATCGGCGTGCGGTTCGTGTCGGGCGCCACCCGCTCTCCCGGGCGCGGATACAGGGTGGCCCTGATGCCGTTCTGGACCAGGTATTTGTCGAGCTCGTCCTGGTGGACGAAAATCGTGCCGTCGCCGCTGTTCAATGCGGGATCGAGGAAGGGAAAGAAGGCCGGGCCCGCGGCCGGCAGGAAGTGGCGCGGCGCCAGGAGCTTGACGCCGGTCAGCACGTTGCGCAACTTGCTGAGCACCTTTTTCCTGGCGAGCAGGCGGCGCTGGTCGGCGGGCAGGTCGAAGCATGCGGGGTGCCAGTTCGCGCCCGAAAACTGCACGCTGTAGTAATCGATTTCGCCAAGCTCGGCCTTGAGCATGCGCAGCCGGTCGAAAATCTTGCAGTCGTTCTGGTTGAAGAAGCGCAGTCCCGCTGCCTGCACGAAGACCGCGCAGTCGTGGTTGATGCCGCTGTCGTCGATGAAGACGCGCAAGCCGATGCTGTCGCCCGCGGTTTCGCCTTCGGCCAGTTCGACGGCGCGCAACCGCAGGGCGCCGAGCGCCTTGAGCAGGAATTTGTCCTTGTACGCGGGGATGGTGACCGTGCAACGGGGATGCGTGGCGAAAAGCGCGAGGGTCGACGTGTCGAAATGGTCCTGGTGTTCGTGCGTCAGGAAAATGCGCAGCGCCTTGCCGGCACAGCGGGCGATGACCTGGTCGCGCAGGTGCCCGTTGGGCGGCCATTGGTGCCAGCTGCCGAAGAACGCGCCGGTGTCGTTCAGCCAGGGATCGATCAGCAAGGCGTCGGTGTCGGTTTCGACCAGGAAGCAGTTGTGCCCCCAGAATGTGAGTTCGGCGTTCATATGGGAACCGGGAAAATGAAGGTGGGTTACAGGCTATTCCCAAAAAAAGGCAAAGACTTGACTGTTCATAAGCGCAGCGGCGCGCTCTATCTGAACTTTGATGGCGCGCAAAACCTGTGCGCGTAGACGAAAAAAGCCCCCAAAGTCGTCGCCAACTTTGGGGGCTTTTCAGGGAGCGACCCTGGCTAGCAGACGCGCATGTCGATCAGAACTTGTACTTCAGGTTCAGGTAGAACTGGCGGCCGCTGACGTCCAGTTTCTGCTGCTCTTCTTCGCTGTAGCGATAGTAGGCGCGCTTGACGTTGGTCAGGTTGGTCGCGTCGAACGAGACGATCAGGTTCGGCGTCAGGTTGTAGCTGGCGTTGAAGGCCAGCGTGGTGACGGGAGCGGCCATGGTCGGCGCGGTCGGCATCAGCACGCCGTTGATCGTCGACAGGCCCTGGCTGTTGGCCGTCGGCGACGGCGCCGTGGTGCTGTTCACGTACTCGCCGCGGTAGTTCGCCACCAGGCGGGTCGAGACCTTGTCGTTTTCGAAGTAGAGGCCCAGGTTGCCGGCCCATTCGGAGGCGCCGACCATCGGACGGCCATCGTCGACGCGGGTCTTGGCGCGGCTCACGTTCGAGGTGAAGCCGAAGCCCGTGTCCATGAACGGCTGCTCGTACGATACTTCCACGCCATTGATCTTCGCGCCCTGCTGCGACGAGGTGTTGATGAAGAAGCTCTTCACCGTGTTGTCGCGCGGGTCGGTCAGGTCGATGGTGGAGGTGCCGACCGTGCCGGTCTTCACGTAGCCGTCGATCGACGAATGGAACAGGCTGACCGAAACGGCCGAACGGCGTGCGAAGTACCACGACCACGACAGGTCGATGTTATCCGACGTCAATGGCTTCAAATCCGGATTCGGGCCGGTGACCTTGCAGCCGCTGGCATCGCAACCCGGCGTACCGAAGCCGCTGCCCAGCAGGTTGTAGTTCTGGCGGCCGATGGTGCGGCTGGCGCCGAAGCGGGCGATCATGTCGCTCGTGATCTCGTAGCGCAGGTTCAGGCTCGGCAAGACGTTGTTGAAGGTCTTGTGGGTCGGCGTCTTGTAGTACATCGTGCCGCCCAGCGGATTGAACGGTACGTTGTCGAAGAAGGCCGTGGCGTCGCCCGCGTCCGAAATCGCGCCCGGATAGGCCGCGCAAGGGATCGGGGCCTGGCCCGGCGCCGCGCGCTGGCAGGTGCGCGGGTTCGGGATCGGCGTCGCGATCTGGGCGTCGACCACGGTGCGTACATAGCGCACGCCGACGTTGCCCGACCAGCGGTCCGCTTCCAGGTTGGCCATCAGGTAGGCCGAGCTCTGGCGTTCGCGCATGTCGATTTCGGTGCTGACGCGGCGCTCGAACGCCTCGCTGGTCGCCTTGGTGTTGTCGGCGATGTAGGCTTTGGTCGCTTCCGGGGTGTAGGTGAAGCCCGTGTTGTCCCAGAAACCGCCGCCGAGGCCGTCACCGAAGTCGCCGGGATAGGCGACCCAGCCGGTGGTCGGGGTCGGGGTGTTCGAAATCACGCGGCCGGTGACCGGGTCGAGCGTGATGCCCGAACGGAAGGCAGGCCCCCAGCGGCGGCTGTCGCGCTTGTGGTTGGCGAAGCGGACACCGCTTTCCAGCGACTGGAACCAGCCGCGGTCGAGCTTGTACTCGGCGTCGAGCTGGGCGCTCCACTCCTTGTCGACGGTCTTCACGCCGGACGCGGCGCGGTCGACGATGGTGTAGCCGCTGCCGTCGGCGTTCAGGCCTGGCTGGTTGGCGCCTGCGCCCTGGTACTTGACGTAGGGCGCGTCGTGCAGGTCGCCCAGCGCATACGAGATGCCGGTGCCGTAGCGCGCCAGGGTCAGGCCCTGGTCGAGGTCGGTCTTGCCGACGCCGCGGGTGGTCGAGACCAGCGACTTCAGGGTCAGGTCCTGGCTGACGCGGTACTTGGCGTCGAGGTCGAGGAAGGAGCTCGAACCCTGGGCGCCGTCGCGGAAGAAGCCTTCCGAGTTGCCGACATACTGAGGCGTGGTGCCGTCAGGGAAAACGATGTCGGCCGCTTTCAGCACTTTCAGCTGGTTGCCGTACATCGTGGTTTCGTTGACGATCACCGGGTTGCGGATCTGGGCGTAGACGCGCTGGCCGTTCGAACTGGTGTTGGCCGAGGTGGCGGCGGTGGCGCCAAGCGGCTGGTTTTTACCCAGCAGCATCGAGTAAATCGCGCTCGAGGTCAGGCGGCCGTGGTTGTTGGCGTCCATCACCGAATGGAAACCGGTCATGGTCACGTCGAGGTCGGCGTTCGGCTTCCACTGCATCGAGAGCATGCCGCCCTTGCGGTCGCGCACGGACTCGACGAATTCCGAGCTCATCGAACCGGGCAGGCGCACCTGGTTCAGGTCCGCTGCCTTGTAGCCGGTGCCGGCCAGCGAGGCATCGGTAATGCCGAGCATGGTCGAGGTATTGATCACGTCCCAGCCGCTGCTGGTGCCGTAGGCAAAACGCGACACCGAGTCACGGCGCATATAGCGCTTCTCGGCGAACGCCTGGCCGATGACGCCGAAGGTGCCGGCTTCGTTCTTCCAGTTGACCGACGCGTTCAGGTCGGGCGCGGTCTTGCCCGGCAAGGTGGTATAGCTGGCGCCGCCGCTGATGACGCCCGACAGGCGCTCTTTCTGCGCCAGCGGTTTGCGGGTGGTGACGTTGATGGTGCCGGCCAGGCCGCCGTCGACGATGTTCGCCTGGCTGGTCTTGTAGACGATCGCCTGGTTCAAGACGTGCGAGGGCAGCAGCGAGAGGCTGGCCGAGCGCGAGCTCGACGCCTGGTCGGCCACGTACCAGTCGCCGCTCGAGACCGCGTGGCCGTTGAACAGGATCAGGGACATGTCCGGGTTGGTGCCGCGCATCGACACTTTTTCCGCTTCGTCGTAGTCGGTACGCACGGCAACGCCGGCCAGGCGCTGGAGCGAGTCGGC
>Ga0213837_1000790_pt1 | contig 24097 bp, 16 predicted proteins | sample SWPATP12_FD_160572 | JGI IMG/M metagenome (GOLD analysis project Ga0213837, IMG submission 160572) | Coastal seawater microbial communities from Marineland, Florida, United States - SWPA TP1 #2 | ecosystem: Environmental > Aquatic > Marine > Coastal | place: USA: Florida | collected 2016-08-06
GCGCCGCCTATAAACTGCTCGGCCTGCAGACCTATTTCACCGCCGGCGTGAAGGAAGTGCGCGCCTGGACCGTGAAGGTCGGCGCCACCGCCCCGCAGGCGGCCGGCGTGATCCACACCGACTTCGAGCGCGGCTTCATCCGCGCCCAGACGATCGCGTACGACGACTACATCGCCTTGAAGGGCGAGAGCGGCGCCAAGGAAGCGGGCAAGATGCGCGCCGAGGGCAAGGAATACATCGTCAAGGACGGCGATGTGCTGAACTTCCTGTTCACCCCGACATAACCTACTGTTGACATGCACCCCGGAAAAACTTACGCTATGGACATGGCGTGAGGGGGTGACGTTCGTCTGCACTTCAAGTGGAAGGTGATGCGTGCGCTCTCTGCCGAGCAAGGCAGCTGTAGAAGCAGAGTTTAGTTGTATTGAAATATTCAACGAAGGGCTCGTGGCTTTATGCCGACGAGCCTTTTTTCTTTTCCGGCCACGCCAATAACACTTAAAGTCCGTTTAGTGTCCTAGAAGTTCACTAATATTCCTCGCCATCACAGCCGAACACATGGCACGTCTTGAGTTTATATCGTTCACTCCACACCGCGTTGAAGTAGGAGTCAGTGGCGAACTCCTTGTTAAGGCAAGCGTCAACGCATCCATTCCCAATTTGCCTCAATTGTTTTGGAATGACGGCACCGCATGGGTCGAAGCAAATCTCTGGGCTCTTGAGCGTCTCAGTGACGGACGAATTGACTTCGAGACCGTCAAACGGACCATGAAGCACTTGCGAACGTACGCTGAGTTCTTGGAAACTAAGCGGTTTGATTGGCGGCACTTTCCAATTCGAAAAGATGAGCAGCCGTTGCGGAAGTTTCGCAAGTGGCTTTTGGAGGGGGTGGATGAATCAGCTATTGCGATAAGTACAGCAAGTAACTGTATGGCCGCGGTCATTCAGTTCTACCGCTATGCGGACGTAAATGAATTGGTCGGCTCGCAAGTACCGATGTGGCAGGACCGGCTTGCGGTTATTCCACTTTACGATTCGAAGGGATTCAAACGCACCATCGTTCGACTGAGCTCTGAACTTAGTATCTCCAAGAGGCAACGTATTGGTACGGTGCTTGAAGGCGGACTTCTCCCGCTTCGGGCAGATCATATGACAGAACTGCTGAGATACACGGCCGAACACGCCGTTGAAGAACTTCATCGGATGCTGAGTGTCGGATTTTTTACCGGTGCGCGAATCGGAACGATTGTCACCCTCACCTTAGCTAGCCTCGAGACAGCGCGTGAAGACCCTCATGCACCAGGGATATATCGCCTAGCCGTAGGCCCAGGAACAAACATCTCTACGAAGTTCTCTGTTCGAGGAGAAATCATAGTCCCTTCGGCAGTTTTGAAGGACCTTAAGCGATATGCCTCCTCCACTAGACGATTGCTTCGTGAGGCGAAAGCAAACGCAAAAGATAAGCAGTCTCTGTTCTTAACTAAATCCGGAGAACCGTACACGGTAGAGACAGTCAATCGGTTAGTGTATGAGATGAGAAAGAAAGCAATAGCGTTTGGCCTGTACTTTATGCATCGATTCAAATTCCATCAATCGAGGGCGACATTCGGGACTTGGTTGATGCAGCTGTTGCTCGACGCCGGTTGTAAGACGGACGCAATTCGTATAGTTCGGGATGCTCTGCTGCACAAGGACGAGAAAACGACCTTGGGTTACATCACGTTTTTCGAAAACTCTCGAGCAAAGGCGCACTTTGCAACCGAATTCAACGCGGCTTTTACTGGGCTTTCCAATAGGGACTGGAGCGTGGTAAATGCGTGACCAGGTTTGTTTGCCCGACCTTTCCTTTCCAAGCGTTGAATACTCGCCGCGTGAGACCCCTTGGAATCTGAACTTGTTGTTCTATACAGGCGCAGCCAAGGAAAAGCCAAAAGTGGCCATGAATATGATTCAGGAGGGCATGCTCGGAGGCCCAAAATTGGAGCGCAGTGAGCTACTTGTAGCACTTCACGCCGAAATCCTTGGTGACCTGGAAACTGGAGGTGCTAGAAGCACGGCCGATATGCAAATTCGAGGCTTGCGAGAGTTGTTTGGTTTCGGCGAGAGAAAGTCTTTAGCTCTGACTGTGGCCAGCATCATTGGTACTTACGTGGCTTGGACCGATAGTCTCTATCACCGAGTCCAGCTCAAGAAAATAGGTTCGAAAACCCAGAATCCCAGTGATGGAATTCCGATTAAACAAAAATCCGCCTTTACCTATGGCGCCACGGTTGCCAACTTATTGGACCGCGTGTTAGAGAGGCATTCGAGCGTCTTGGAACTGACGCGTCTCCGCCATGACAACCCACGGAAATCCCCTTTTGGAGTGGAGGCGGATAAACAAAATTTGGCCGACACATTTTCATTCGGTCATATGCTGCAGGATATATGCGATGGACTTCCGCTTGAGCTGCTGTTGGAACCAACGTTCCCGGTAGTGCTGAAATTCCGGTCCGGTCAGGAAATATCGAAAGCAGCTTCTAAAACAAACAGTAGTGCGGCATCTTTAGGAAATGCTTGGTTTCTAGTGAATTTGCGAATCGAAGCAGAGATGTATATGTTTATTGGTCAGACAGGTATAAACCGCGCCCAAGCCGCAGGAATGCAGCTTCATAACTTCTTCTATGTCAGCCATCTGGACGGATATCATGTAAAAGATTATAAGGCCAGGCGCCAAGGTGAAGTTCTGTTCGAAATTTTCAAAGACTACAAGTCTCATTTCGAGCGGTATCTGCAGTGGCGAAAGGCACTCTTTCCCGACTCGGCTTTACTGTTCCCGTTCGTCGGCTTCCCCCATACTCGACAGTCGAGACGGGCGAACGGAATGAGAGTCAAGTCACTATGTTTGACGCTCAATGTACCCTATATCTCACCGCAAACCCTTCGCAATACCCGAGTCAACTGGCTCTTGCGAAAATCTGCCGATCCTGAGCTGACGGCCGAGATGTCTCAGCATGCGACAGAAACACTGCTATCCGTTTATGAGCGTCCGAGCTTGCAGCGCGCCATGGTCGAGACAATGCGCTTCTGGTCAACGGCAGACCCGAATCTGACCGCAAAAACCGAGTCCGTGGGGCCTGGGAGTTGCACGGGCGCGCCTAAAGCGGTACAGGACCTTCCGCGTGAGGCTCCTGAACCGGATTGTGTAAAGGCCGCAGGTTGTCTCTGGTGCGAGAATCATCGGGATATTGATTCGCAAGACCATATCTGGGCTCTGACGAGTTTCAAACATTTGAAAGTTATAGAAGTTAGCCGGTATCGGCAGGCAAAGTCGGACAATACCAGTCCTCCATCTCAGCTTGCGATTGAACGCATAAACGAAAAACTACGTTGGTATTCAAGTTCCAGCAAGGTTCGTGAAGAATGGGTAACCGAGGCGAAAGTTCGAATCGAGGAAGGCGAATATCATCAAAGTTTCGCGAGTGAAATCTACGCATTGGAGGGCAGGGAGTGAACGTGTCGGTATTGGATTTTGGGCTCCAGCTTCCCACTGGGAATGTCTCCTCGGAGCTCGGGTGCTATCGTCCTCCCCACTGGCCACCGCCAAATGATTGGGTGGTATCTTTGGATGTGTCTGGAGAGCCCGCATCGCGCTGGGACGAGGATATGTGGGACTTTTCCGCATGGGTCGGGAAGCCATATAAGCTTGATTTCGCGGGTGGGAGGCACCAGCGCAGTGCGCCGGCTTTGAGCCCGCAAAATCAACAAGTTTTGCGTCTTCTGATCACTTGGATGATTTGGGGGCCACGAGCGGGTAAGAGTTGGGGTACTTTGCGGTCAAACTTTCAGCATGTGCCGCGCATGGTAGCCCTATGCGAGTCTGAAGGTATTGTCGCAAGTGACTTAAGCCGATTCCCACGCATAATTGGAAAAGCGCCGGAACTCTTTTCCAACCAGACCGAGCGTAACGATGCGCTAGTCCTATTTGACCGCTTGCGACGCGGTGCCGATGCACTTGGAGTTGTTTTGCTCGATGAGGACGGCCTCGCTTTGCTTGCGAAAGCCTTTTCCGAGAGCCCGTGTAAGGGCAAGGAAGACACCGAACAAACGCCATATATTCCGCCGCGCATTTGGCTTTACCAGAATCGCCGGCTTCGTCAACTGCTCGATGATTTTCTAGTTCACGCCGATGATATCGAAAACTGCTACCACTTCTGCGTTGGTACCTATGCGGACGCGGTCGGCTCTTTAGAAGCCGCTGTAACCGGGGTGCGACGCTCAGACAGCCAGACACCGTTTTCGCGTGGCAAGCAATTTGTAGACTATCGTCGATTTGCTGGTACTTTTGTTGAGGTTGCGGAGTCGTACGAGATTGCGCAATTGCTTTATCGTTGGATTGAACCGCAGAAAAGGCAAGGCTTAACTATCAAGTCATTTGGTTCGTACTTGACGCTAGTTCAAATGGGAGCGATTGCGTATATTGCCAACTTCACCTTACAACGTAAAGAGGAGGCTGGGGCATTGCGCACTGACTGTTTGGTATGGGATAACGATCCTTCGGTTGGACGCATCCCGATTATCTGCGGAGAAACAACCAAGACCGACCCCGATAGTGATGCACGGTGGCCTACAAGTCCAAGCGTTGAAGTGGCCGTAAAGGCTGCTAGCATTGTCGCGCGAATGCGCATGCGCTGCGCGTTTGCTCATCCTGAAAGTGCCTGCAACGAATACGACAGAAGGAGTCCCTACCTCTTCCATTACTCATTCGACCCCTGGAGCACTAACTCTCGCGGCATTAAGCCATATTCGACTCGTCCTGTCATGCCCGCATATCAGGAATTTATGAGGCGCTTCCCCTTGTTATTTGATAAGGAGGAGCTCCGTATAAGGGAAGAGGAATTGGCGCTTGCCAAAATGTTCACGCCCAATCTCTCTAAAGACGGGAAATTCGAAGTTGGTAAAATTTGGCCTCTTGCATTTCATCAACTTCGACGTACGAGCGCCGTTAATATGTTTGCGAGTGGGATGCTGAGTGATACATCTATCCAGGTGATCATGAAGCACCTGACTGTGATGCAAAGCTACTATTATGGAAAAAACTATTCTCGGGCGAGATTAAGTGTGGAGGTGGAGGCGGTTACTACTGCAGCTCGATATGAAGTAATGGCGAAGCAAATTGAGTCCTTGGTAGATGAGCGTTACGTTTCACCTCTTGGCTCTAATAGGAAAGAGGAGATTATTGTCAATCTGGTCAGCGACAAAGATTTCAAAGCTCTTGTCAGTGCAGGAAAGCGGGGTGAAGTATCGTTTCGAGAAACGCGCTTGGGCGGCTGCACAAAACGAGGCGCTTGCGAATATGGTGGAATCGAGTCGGTGGCTCGCTGTGCAGGAGGAGATGGTAATAAGCCGTGTCGAGATGCTATTTATAACTCGGATAAACGACCCAGTGTTGAACGGTCGCTTGCTGATATTGGGGAGCGGTTGAGCCAGGCTCAGGCTGGCAGTCCGCGTGCACGAGCTTTGGAAGCGGAAGCTCAGGGATTGAGGAACTTTTTGAATGCCACATGTAACTGAAACAGCCGAAGAGCGATTTCGAGCCGCCTTCGAGCGATTAAAGATTGACGCGCCTATCGTATTGGCGAAAGGAACTCCAGTAAGCCAAAACAATGTAGCGAAGGAGGCTGGCACTGACCCAACTGCTTTGAGAAAGGCGAGGTATCCGTCCTTAATCAGAGACATTCAGGCCTGGGTGGAGACAGCCGCCTTAGAACAAACAATATCGAAAAAACGGCAGGCGCGCCAAAACCAAAACAAGGAGTCGATGACTGAAAGGATGGAGACCCTGACGCGGCAACGTGACCAAGCACAGTCCGAAGCACTCAGTCTGCATCGGCTCGTGCTTGAGTTGTCAATGGAGAACGCTAAACTGCAGAGCCGAGTCGACGAGTTGCTGCCTCCGCCTATGCCACTCAGAAGATGAAGAGCTATCCTTGCTGGTACCTTCGGCGTATAAGACCGTGCTATGACTTCATGGTTTCGATGCGAGCGCGGCCGAAACTATCTGCCATTGCGTTAGCCACTCCGCTGTCTCTCCGCAACGACTCTTGATCAGCCGGATTATCCGCATATAGTTTTCGTCAAGCGGATACGTAAAGATCGGTTCATGATGAGCGATTCTGTTGCGGAACCCCCGCAAGGTTTCCATCTCGTCGTACAGCATACTCCTAGCAGCTGCTACGGTAAGTGGAAAGGGCAAGAAGGGAAACGCGGTCCGCAAGTGGACGTTCCAGACATGAAGATCATGGCGAACGGTGAACATCTTGCACCAGAAAACAAATTTCAGTTCTGCAATCACTTTCCCGGTAGAGCCGACCGGAATGCCGTGGCGAGCCTGTTGCAGATCGGCTTTACGCGCTGCTGTCAGCGTGCGCTCGAAACCGGCGTTCCACGGCCAATCATGACCGTATTTGAGTTCCAGTGCATGAGCGACGCCATTGCGAACTACCACTTCACAGATGTGCAATGATGAGAAGAAGGCACCGGATACAAGCGCATTCCACACATAAACATCCAAGGCCGCAGCCCTCGGCGAAAAGCCGGCTGCGGTGAGGTACGTGCCGAGCCGCACCGGCGAAATGGTGTCAGTAACAGCGGCGGTTTGAGCAGGTGAGAGGGACATATTGATCAAATTTGATGCGCTGGCTTTAGGATTCGTATACAATGACGTTGTGATTTCTAGGACTTGTTGGCTTTGGCCTTCCCCTGGGGACAAGAGAGTTAGAATGGCCCACTTCGGTGGGCCATTCCCATTTTTGGCCTAATTTTTTCAACTTGTCTTCGCAGCCATGTCCGTTAGAACCGGTGCCGGCGGAGCCAATGTCGTAGTAGAGGGCGGCAGAGGTACTGGTTGTGTCGGTGCTGGAGGGGGCGGCGCTGGTACCTTCACCTGTCCGGCCGCGGCGGTAGCAGCAGCTTTGGCGAGACGCTCAGCCTCCCACGCTTCGCGGAACGCCTTGAGGTCGCCATGGGAGCCGTTTTCCGCGATCCGTTCAATGAAGCGCGAGTACAGCCCGTCCTGGATTAAGTTCATATCGTGCAAGCGTTCAACTGAAGCAATTGGATTCATGAGAAAAATGTAGTGGAATTCGCCTGACGGACCCGGTTTCGCCAGCAAGAAGCCGAGTTCGCGCAGGATTTTCATTCTCTTGCGCCAAGTATCGACTGCCCTGACGCCGGTAAAACCGGCCTCAGCGGCGAAGGTAGCCGGGTGCTCGATCGTTATGAACACATGGTCTGGGCATCGAGCCCAAAGGCAAAATAAGGTGTGCCCGGCCGGTGCGCCCTTCGACTGGGCGTCGATGGCCTGCATGGCAATCGGCAAGATGCGTGGTATCGTGATCCAGCCGTCGTTCCGCTTCCGGTTCCATACCCACAACTGATGGATGTTGGGGAAGTGAATATCGAGCAGGTTCTGCGCCCGCTCTGCCATTTTCAGCCGCTTCGCTGCAGCCTGATTTCCGTTTGCCATTTTTTGCTTTTCAAGATCAAGAATTAATGACGCCATCTTCTACCAGTCACAACATTTAGGCAACGGATCATTGGGCGCATTTGTCTGGCGCGGTTCAGGCAACTAAACGTGCTGTTCACTCATGTGGATTTACTTAGTTTGGCTCAGTTTGTATAGTTGGGGTGCGCCAAATGGCGCAGATTCTCGTAAATTTCTCTTTATATTCAATAGGTTGGCAATTTTCCGTGTGCTCCCGTGCTCATGGTGCTCCGCGTGCTCCATGTGCTCACCGTGCTCCTGGGATTATTAAGGGAGCCAGGTGCCCGCTGAGACCGCTCCTCCGTGCACGCTTGGCGTCGCCTGGGCGTGCCCACTGGCCGCGGTTGACCAGTTGTGGACGTTCAATTGAACCCACGCTGCAGCAGCACTAGGGCGGTGTCCGCCCGTCGCCGTCAGCGGCAGGCCGGCCTTGGCGCCGTGGATCAGCTGCTTCGGTAATCGCCCGGCGATGGTGTCCTCGCGAGCTTAGCGGCGCCGGGGCATCAAGCCTGCCGAGCGGCCACTGGCGACCAGCTGCGCCTGTTCGATCGAATTCACGCGACGGCAGCGGCATTAACCAGAGGTGGGGATCTGGCGGCGCGGGCAGCATGTGGCCCGCCTCGACGACGTCGACCAATCGAGCTGCCGCGATCGCGCGGTACCGGTGTCCTTACATCTGCCCCCGCGCATCGAGCACGTCAGCCTTGTACTGCTTGAGAAATGCCCCAGGGACGAGGTAAAGGTGCCGGTTGGCGCGAGTGCAGGCGACGTAGAGCTTGTTTCGGGTACTGGCCGGGAGCGTTTTTAGATTGCCTTTTTTGTACGCCTTCGCAACGTTGTCGGGCAGGACGACGCAGACGTCGATAAAATGATCCAGCCCTTTTGACCCGCCCCAGTTGAGCGAGTGGCATCTGTACTTGCCACTTTCGCTGTAGAAGAGCTTCACGGTCGCGTCGTCCGCGAAGAGCTCGTCGGCGCGGCCCTGGTCGGATACCATCTCGACTAACGCCTCCTGCTCGCCATGTGCCCGCATCTCGATGCCGAGCTGGGCGTTCACGAAATCGCAAATCGCGGGCGCGCAGCGGTGGCTCTTGATCAGCGATTCGTCGTCGATTTCGATGCCCATCTTTCGGAAGCGATCACGGTACTTCGCGTAGTCATCGTGTAGCGACTTATTAGTGGCCCCATCTCTGCTTGTGTCGAAGGTGTGCTGGTAGAAGTCCCCGACGAGAAGCACGTCCACGCTCGAGGCGGCGACGACGGCGGACAGGAGGTTGAAGTCGTGCCCAGCAAAGTCCTGCACCTCGTCTACCAAGAGCGAGTCGAAGTACTTTTCCACGCGGCCCACAATGTCGGGAATGGCTTTCCACTTCTCCAGGAACAGGGCCAGCCTGCCGTAGTAGAGCCGCTGCGTGCCATCGACGTAATAATTGACGGAATCTCGGGAGAATTTCAACGTGCGCGCTGGAGGAACATCCCAGTTGAATCCCTTAGTCTTTATTGCCATGGCGAAGAGCGGGCGGTAGCAAAACGAGTTCAGGAAGGAGAAATACGTCGCGAGCGTTATGGTGTGCGGGACGTAGCCGAATTTCTGCATGACCCTGGAGCGGAGATTGACCAGGTTGTTGTCGGTGAAGGTCAGGATCAGGCATTTCCTCTCTAGCGAGAGGCTCTCGATGAGCATCCGCGTTTTTCCCGAACCCGCGACAGCGAACACTACGCTTTTACCCATTCGATGGCCTCTTGGATGTAGGGTGGGGTAACCAGATCTGCCTCCTTTTTGTCGAGGAGCTCGAAGGCCGCATCGGTCTTGTTCTTTAGCATATAGTCCTGCACGGGAAGGGTCTTCCGGCCAGGGCCGAACAGCTCGTCGCACGCTGCGGTGTTATCTGCGTACATGCAGATTTCAAAGGTACTGCGCGTGTTCGCCGGGTCCGCGAACACCTTAACGTGGCTCAGGCCAGCGAAGTCAGAATAGCTGTCGATGCAGTTCTTCTGGTGGTCGCCGTCGTTGTCGCGGATTACAGCCGTCCTGATCTCTAGCGCCTTGGCCAGCTCAAGGTAGCGCTTGAAGCTCGTGCCGCCCACAGATATCACGTGCATGTCGTCCTGTTCGGGCGTGCGTCCGCTTGTGACCTTCTTGTAGAAGGCTTCCATGAGAATGAACTCCGCGTCGCCTTCGACGAGGATTACCCTCTTCGACAGGATGAATTCGAGCACGTTGTTGTCCGGCGCCTTCATGAAGAAGTCGGCCGTGTCGGGCGATAGACCGCTCAACAAGAGAGGAGCTCCCGAACTGCTGTTCAACATGACCACTTTTCGTAGGTCCAGGCGCGTGCAGATAAGGCTGCTGTGGGTCGCGAGGAAAACCTGCTTAGTCTTCGACTCCCGTATGCTCTGGATGAGCTTTTTGGTGTTTAGGTGGCTCAGGTGGTTCTCGGGCTCTTCCAGCAGGATTGCGTCAAGCGTGTAGGTTCCGGTGTTCTTCTTGAGTGCAAACTCGGTCTTAATTAGGCACTGCTTCCCTTTCCCCTTGTTCTCGATGGGAATGTCGCCCTCGGTGATGACGAGGTCCGTTTCGAGGTTGGACTTGGCGTTGTTGCGCACGGTAAACTTGTAGTCGCTGAGAGTATTGTTGAGTTCGGCGAGGATGTCGGTCCTGAATTGCGTCTTGTGCTTTCTGTACTCGTTTTGGAACTTGTATTTCTGCGGGGCGCTGGCGTGCGCGCTGTACATCGATTTGGTGTATTCCCTCGTTGCGTAGTCATGGTTGATCTGAGAGCTATCAATCAGCAGGTGTTTTATATGCTTCGAGTAGCCGGAGTATGGCTGGTCGGCGAAGGTAGCGAACCTGACGGCGTAGTACTCGAACGGAAAGTTCTCGCCGGGCTGCCCAAGGATGTCGACGATCTCCTTTCCGAATTCGTCCATGGGCGCGCAGACCATCCGCAGGCCATCACATTGTTTGCCTAACGAATTGTTCTTCCCGTTGAGTTCGGGGTTGCCCTGGTCGCTGAGGTAGACTTCCACGAAAATGGTGGGCAGCCTGCCGATCGACCTGGTTCCGCCCGAAAAAAACTTGGCGATGCTGTCGATATTGAGGAGGCTCTCGACTCCCGCCGAGTCTACTTTGCTGCGGCTTCCACTCAGTGCCAAATCCAGCGCCGTCAGTATCGAGCTCTTCCCGGCTTCGTTGTCGCCGATGAGGATGTTCATTTCCTTGTTGAAGTCCACTTCGAACTGCTCGAATTTCTTGAAGTTGAATAGCCGAATCTTTTCAATTGTTTTCATGGCATAGGCAGGTTAGCGTGGGATCTGTTTCGCGCTTTTGCTCGGCATCGCGGGGCCGTGTATATAGGGAATGCAGCATCGCGTTCAAGCTCGCGTGACTTGCCGTCCTGATGGGATCTGCTGGAAGCCTACGATAGAGCCACCCCCAATTCCGGAAAGAGGTATTCCACCACCTCGGCACACCTCGCATGTGGAGTGAACGGGGCGGGGTCGTTCGCATAGTCCTTTCGGGCCGCGGCAAGCTTGTTCGCGAACTTGCGGTTGGCATCCTGCCGATCGAGCAGCTCCGAGTTACCAAATGCTCTGATTGCGCGCATGAACCATTGGAGGTCAGGCCTGTGGCTGCTTACGATTCCGTGGGCGACTGCGATCAACGTTCCCCTTCGATCGCAGATCGCGCGGCCGTGCTTCGCGCAGTAGAGGACCTTCAGGGTCGTGAAGTAGTCCGAGAAATACGGGGTCGAGTCAACGCCGAGGGCTTGCAGGCGCAGCTGGAAAGTCCTCCATTTTTCGGAGGCATCGTCCTCCTTGTCGAGAGGGCCTTCGGCCAGCCACCAGTTTTCGACTTCAGCACGAAGCGCGTCTCCGGCAGAGCGCGGCTCCAGCGCGCGCTTCGCAACATCGAAGTCGAACCAGAACGCCCGTTGCGTCTGTGGCTGTAGGGTGAGTGCGTGGAAGGGCAGGAGTCTTCGATGCAGGCCTGAAAGCCCCCCGCCGTTCATCGGCTGGACCCACACGCAATCGAGGAGGAACTCTTTCGCTTCGATTGAGGCCTCGACCGTCTTCTGGTTGACGACGAAGGCGTTCAGGTTGTTGCTGAAGAAGATGTCATCTTCCGTTAGGCGACGGTACTCCTGCTCGAACTCAGCGAATATCCAGAACAGAAGCGCGCCTTCCTCTTGGTAAAAGATTCGCCGGGCGGCTATCACCGAGAGTGGGGTGGTCGAGAGCTGGATCTCGAAGGCCACGGGCATGCTTCCATACTGTGCCGTGATATCTGGCTTTCGCCATTTCGACGGCAGGGCACCGTTCCAGCGCGCTTCTTGGCGGACCGAGTCGAAGCGCCCGTCGAGGACCAGGCACTGCGTTATCCATTCCTTCATCCGCACGTGCAGCTTGCTTTCCTTGGCGCCGTTGTACTTCCTGGCGTCAATCTCGTCCTGGTTCAGTCCGCCTGAAGTGTTTGCCGGGCAGCTTCCGTCCTGTTCCCGGTGCTTAAAGAAGAAGCGCCGCTTGTTGGGACTTGAGCAGACGTGTACGGCAACGCCACAGATGGAGCACCGGTAAAGCGGGTCGGTCTGCAGACGCATCCTCACCCGCATGCGGAGGTCCATCAGGTCCGTGATGTCCTTTCCCAGGACGTCCCGGACAAGCCGGTGCTGCCCGGTTTCGATGCACATCACTTCCCGAATTTCCGGGGCGTCGACTGCAAGCCACTCATTCGCGGTGGGCTGCTCCTGCTTGCGCCTTGGGTGCGCGCGCAGACGGTGGTCGGTTGCGGGATCAAAAGGCGAAAAACTTGGCTTTCCGATTTGAAGTGTCGGCTTCATAGATACAACGCCTTGTTTTCAGTGGTGGGTTATCGCTGCCGCTCATCGTCTCGTAGCCTCAAATTCTGGGGGGCTATACGACGCTCGCCTATACGCTCTTTCGGTGCACTCGAGGCAAGAGCTAGCTTCTGCCAAGGCGTTCGTCTGCTATCAATTTTGCCACCGACGATTCAATATTGCTAATGGTAAATTCACGGACTCGGCGAAGGGCACGGTAGGTTTGGCTGACGGGACGGCTAGGCACCGCCGCACGAAAGGTTTGGCTGGCGGGACGAGGTTTCAATGTCCGCTTGGGTTCGGAAACGGCCGATCGTGGCCGTCTACGAAGTTCCCGGCTAACAACCTGCTATGCTAACGGCAACGGCCGGGTTCGGCCAGAAGCAAGCGGTCGCACTCGCTTTTTGGTACGCATGAGCTTAGGCGACACGAATGCGCTTTCGAGGCAAAGGGTTATTTTGAAGACAAGGCGAGTGAGTCCAAAAAGGGCTTGGCTTAAGATTCAAGATAGCCTTCTAGTGCTACATTATAAAAAACATATCGCAAGGGTATTTGATGTCATTAGTAGATACTATCGAATTGGAATTAACAGATGTCAAGGGAGTAAAAAGCCTAAAGTTTGCACTTCCGTTCAGAAAAGGACTTTACGCCGTAACCGGAGAGAACGGAATCGGCAAAAGTACCATCTTTGCTGCTCTATCCAAGCTGGTTTATCGCGGAGCTCTTCAGAATTCCTTCAAAAACGATGGAACTCCAAACTCCAAGATTACTTTTCGACTTAATGGCGTGGAAAACACGTGGGGCAAACCGATTAATTGGGTCCGAACTGACGGCAGCACAGAAAAGGAAATTTTCTTAGACGGTTTTTATGAGGGAAGCTTAATCTTCGGAAGTCGCTTTAGCGATGCCCACACTTCGAGAATCGGAAAAACTCAGAAGATCACAAATTCCGATGTCTGTGATGCGGATCAGTTCGTAATAGAAAATCTCGGTCTTATTTTAAGAGACAGCAAGTCGCCATACGAAGGATTGAAGCGAGTAAAGTCAAAGAAGATCGCGGAATCCATGGGCTTCAGCGGTGTTCCTTATTTAATCGAGAAGAATGGAAAGTGGCTTTATCACTTTAATATGAGCTCAGGAGAGTTCTTGCTTATTGGGTTGCTCCACTTCATCAGCGAACGAATCAAATACAAGACTAAAAATAACAATTTTGATTTAAGCTTGATTATTATGGATGAAATCGAGTTGGCTCTTCATCCATCAGCACAAGAGAGACTAGCTATATTCCTAAACCAAATTTCTTCCCAATTTAATTTCTGCATTTATTTTGCCACCCACAGCATCCAAATCATCCACAACATCCGGGCAGAACGTATTCACCACCTCGCCCTTGATATCGCTAACAATATTGAGGTAACTAATCCCTGTTATCCTGCTTATGCCACTCGATGCTTATACACGGCAGATGGTTTTGATTTCATTCTTCTTGTAGAAGATGAGCTAGCGAAATACATTGTTGAGAAGGCGATAAAAGACAAGGATATCAACACGAGTCGGTTAATCAAAATTCTTCCCAGCGGCGGATGGGAGAACATACTGGGTTTGCATAAGGATATGGCGGCGTCAAAATTGGCCGGCGCTGGTTGCAAAATTATATCTATCCTCGACGGCGATGTAAAAGAGGAGTATGAAAAAAAATATTCTAACAATTCGAAGTACAAAGGATTAATTGTTTCTTTTTTGCCAATTAAAAGTCTGGAAAAATATTTACGCGAAAAACTCGTAACGTCACCTGATACCATATTTGCAAAAAAATATGGCGATAATTTCTTTTCCGTTAGAAGTCTTCCAAACATCTTGCGAGACTATAATTCCAATATGGGCTCTAAAGCCGACAATAATGGAAAAGGGCTGTTTATGGTGCTGAAGCGTTGTGCTGAAGAGCAAGGCATAAGTGAAGAGACCTTTAAAAGAGAGTCTTGTACATTCATTTCTAACTATGAAAACACAGCAAGCCTATCTAAAACTCTCGCAGGAATCTGCCAGTAACCACTTTACATGAATTTATTTCTTAACAAAACTTGGTCCTCGTCATCTGAGCAACAACACCGTACACAGAGACATTCTGAAACGCCACGAGTTCAGTAGATGTCAGATACGCCTGAGTCTATAATTGTAGGTTCATGGAGAAGGTATACGGCAAGCAGTATCTCGAAGAATTCAAGATTGAAGCAGTCAAACGGGTGCCAGAGCGCGGCCATCCGGCCACGGAGGTTGCTGTAGGTCTGGGGCGTGAGTTCACACAGCCTGTACCAGTGGGTAAAACGTTACGGCGCGCTACCGGCCGAGTGACAGAAGTCTGACGAGCAGCAGCCGGGAAATGAAGCACGTGAAGCGCGTTACCGAGGAGCTCGATATCTTAAAAAGCCATCCTACGCGGTTGCCCGTGACCCCTCATGAATAGAAACTTGCGGCGAGTAAACTGGCTACACGCAGGACTGGAGCCGTAAGCTTCTTGGAGGCTTGACCCCGTCAAAAAAACCTGGCCCAAGGGAAGCTGCGGACTCATCTGTGGCGGCGCCAGACATCCGCTATGATGAGGAGTCTTGTGCTTGAGCAAGATATCTAGTGGGGAATACAATGAGCCGGGGCATTTTTGACTTCATGCAGAATCAGCGAGCCTATACCGACGCCGAGAAGCGCTGGCATATCGAACTCGACCAATCCACCTACTTCTGGTACGACCTGCTGGTTTATCCGCCGGAAGGCTTTGACACGAAGCAACAGATCGCAAACTTCCTAAAACGCTTGAAGAAGACGGTCGAAACCCAGCTGGACAAGCGTTTCATCTATTTTCTTGCCTCGAGAACCAAGCTCAGGTTCTGCACATCCAGGAAACCGCGATATTCGTTGTTCGGCAGGGACCTGGTTCTCTATGTCGAAGTCGGGGCGTCACGCAAGCCGATGAGAACGACGACCACGATGCGGGATCATGCAAGCGGCAAACGAATCACGCCACCAGTCGAGGTGTCCGACCGCTTCATCACGTTTCACCATCCGCCGGGTCACAAGATCTCGTATTCGATTCAAGACTATTTCGACATGGTCGGCATCAAGTTTGGGATCGACACGGAAATCCATTACGTCGGCTATACCAAGAATCCCGACGATCGTCCGCTCAACCGTGCACACCGGGGTCTCGCAGACATGCTATACAAGGTTTCCAATGCCGAGCACGACTTCTTTATCTTCTACAATCTCTTCAAGGTCTTGGCGATTGCGGGAACGCCGAGCAGCCCATTCAAATTCATCGTTGCCAATTCGATGATCGATGAAGTCCGGGTCGATGAAGAAGGACGCATCATCGAGAAGGTCCTGATCAAGTACTTCAGCACCGAAATCCAGGAGCTCAACAAGAACAATGAAGAAGGCGAGCTCGAAAACACGCTGGCGCAGCTCGCATCGAAGAACAAGATCGGGTCGATCTCGTTCGACATCCAAGTGGACCAGCCATCAGAGATGTACCGATTCTATTCTAGAGCCGTTGCGGCCGCCGACCGGCACACTTTCACCTGCAGAATCGGCGACAATGGGGCCGAGATCGTTCCAGGCCCCACGACGCCGATGTTCGGCGAGACCTTATAAATAGGCGGTCTCAAGAACCAACTGCAACACCGGGTTAATGAAGTGAATCGGCCTGCAATTGTAGCCGAGCCATGTGCTCGGTATATAACGAGCTTCGGCTTCTTACCCGAAGGCAGAAGTTCATCGTTGCTCAGTGTGTGGTACATGTTGTTTTGATGCCAAGTAAGAATTTTTTTAGAGGTAATTTAGCTACGTACGTGCTCGTCATGAGGTATGGACATCGTGCGCTGATAACGGGCCGAAACCGCATGTCAGCTATGGACATCCATCAATTCAACGTCATGCTAGAAAAATCAATGCCTTAGGCCAATGTCAATAGAGTGGTCATTCCGGGGTGCCTGTGCAACGTCTGATCGTAATAAAAATGCAACCAGCAGTGTGTCGGAATAATTTACACCTGGTTGCACAAGTTGATGTAACGCAAAGCCAAGTCCTTGATTTGACACTGTAATCAGCTTGGGGCATAGAAATTGCTCCAAATACATTTCAAATTAAGGATGAGGTTTACATGAGCAAGTTTCTCCGCGTGTTGCTCGCCAGCGCCACGCTCGCCCTGTGCAATGCCGCGGGCGCCGCCGTCATCGACGGCAGGATTTCCACCATCGCCGGCGATGGCCAGGACAATGAGTTGAAGGTGGCCCGTGTCGCCTTCACCGTCAGCGCCGGCACCCGCCTGTTATTCGATTCCCTCGTGCTCGAACTGACCACCGACCTGAACGGCGACGGCTTCATCACCGGGTTCGACGACGAAATGCGCCTGTACGACGGCGCCACCCTCCTGACCAGCAACGACGACTCGTCCATGACCTATGGCGACGGCTCCGAGCATCCATTCGACTCGGCTTTCTCCTGGGATTTCAGCGAGGCCGGCACCTATGTGGTGGCGCTTGGCGTGCGCGGCTTCAGCGATGGCGACGCGCTGCGCGGCTACCAGCCCGACAAGGCCTTCGAGGCCAGGGTCGGCTACGAGAACTTCGGCGCCTGGCGCCTGACGCTGTCGGCCTTGCGCGGCAGCGTGAGCGATGTCCACGAAATCGGCGCCGAGGTGCCGGAGCCGGGCACGCTGGCGCTGTTCGGCGCCGCGCTGCTGGGCGCGCTCTGGCTGCGGCGCCGCCGCTGATCCTCGCTTGCTTGCTCAGTAACCCGCCGCGCGCGGGTTTTTTTTCGCCGTCGCGCTTGCCCGACTGTCATCAAGCTGAAATACGCCTCCACTATTCTGCCCCTCCATGGACGCGGCATCCGCCGCACACTCGACCTGGAGAGACACGCATGAACCCGACCCCCGAACTGTCCCGCCGCCGCCTGCTCCGCATGCTGGGTTCCGCGCCGATGCTGCCCCTGGCCGGCGCCTCGCTGCTCAGCGCCTGCAGCGGCAGCGACGATGCCGCGGCCGATGCCGTCGCGCCAGTGGCGCCGGTCGCCACCCTCGGTTCGGTCACTTTCAGCTCGATGGCCGCGCCGACGCTGGCGAATGCCGCCGCCATGGCGACCAATACCGTCGGCTCGACCATGAGCGTGAACTTCAGCGACAGCAGCAAGTTTGAATTCAAGCTGGCCTATCAACCCTTCTTCGTCACCGGCGACCTGGTCCCGAACGGCAGCGCCGGCACCATCCTCGCCGGCGGCTACTACGATATCCGCAACCAGCCGATCGTCGACACCAGCGTGGCCGGCAAGGAGCGCCAGTTCTTTTCCGACGCGCCCGACGGCACCTCGCTGCTGGCCGTGCCGAATGCGAGCGTGACGGGCGTGAAGGGCAAGCCCGTGTTCGCCGTGGTGCAGTTCGAGTACACGACCTTCGCCCAGGACGGCAAGACCGGCATGTACGGCCGCCTGCCGTCGCCGATCGGCGTGCTCACGCTCGACCAGGACCAGGCTACCGGCAAACTGAGCCTCGTGAAATACCACAACGTCGACACCTCGGGCGTGGAGGGTCTGTGGATCACCTGCGGCGCCAGCCTCTCGCCCTGGGGCACCCACTTGTCGAGCGAGGAATACGAGCCGAACGCATTCACCGCCGCGAGCGACGCCCAGTTCAAGGCGTTCAGCAAAAACCTGTACGGCAGCGAGACGGCGGCCAATCCCTACAACTACGGCCACTTGCCGGAAGTGACGGTCAACCCGGACGGCACCGCGTCCATCAAGAAGCATTACTGTTTGGGCCGCATCTCGCACGAGCTGGTGCAGGTGATGCCGGACCAGCGCACCGTGCTGATGGGCGACGACGCCACCAACAGCGGCTATTTCGTCTTCGTGGCCGACCGGGAGAAGGACCTGGCGTCGGGCACGCTGTACGTGGCGAAGGTGGGCGCGGGCTTTTCGCTCGACCCGGCCGCCGCCGCCGCGCCGCTCACCTGGATCCGTCTCGGGTCGGCCACCAGCGCCGAGATCCGCGCCCTGGCCGCCTCGATCAAGGCGCTCGACATCATGGACGTGAGAACAGCCGACCCGCAGGACGCCAGCTTCACCAGGGTGGCGGCGAACGGCGCCATCGAATGGATCAAGCTCAAACCCGGCATGGAAAAGGCCGCCGCCTTCCTCGAGACCCACCGCTACGCCGCCCTGGTGGGCGCCTCGATGGGCTTTACCAAGATGGAGGGCACGACCGTCAACGCCAAGGACAAAGTCGCCTATTCGGCGCTGCAGAACTGCCAGAGCGCGATGGTGGCCGGCCATGCGCTGAACGTGCCGGGCAACGGCGTGTCGATCCCGAAGGCCCTGAATGCGGGCGCGGTGATGGCCTTGCGGCTGGCGGGCGGTCTGAAGGATCTGGGCGGGACGGCGATCAACAGCGAGTGGATGCCGGTCGATCTGAAAGCACTGATCACCGGCGAGGACATCGCCGCCGACGCCCTCGGCAACACGGCCAATCCTGACCGCATCGGCAATCCCGATAATTTGAAATTCTCGGAAAAGATGCGCACGCTCTTCATCGGCGAAGACAGCGGCCAGCACGTGAACAACTTCCTGTGGGCGTACAACGTCGACACCAAGGTGCTGTCGCGCGTGATGTCGATTCCGGCCGGCGGCGAATCGACCGGGCTGCATGCGGTCGACGAGCTCAATGGCTGGACCTACATCATGAGCAACTTCCAGCACGCGGGCGACTGGGGCGGGATTCACAACGTCGTCAAAACGACGCTCGATCCGCTGGTGCGCGCGAATTACAAGGACAAGTTCGGGGCGGCGGTGGGATATCTGACGGCGGAGTTGAGCCAGACGAAGCTGGCGAAGGGGTGAGTTCCAGGGAGCGTTATACTGCGGCCCTATGCCGACGCTCTCCCACCTCATCCTCTACCCGATCAAATCCTGCGCCGCCATGCCGGTGCAGGAGGCCACCGCCACCATCTCCGGCCTCGCTGCCCATGGCGTGCACGACCGCGAATGGATGCTGGTCACGAACGACGGCCAGTTCCTGACCCAGCGCGAATGCCCGCGCATGGCGATCGTCACCCCGCGCGTCGAAGGCGATGCGCTGGTGGTGAACGCGCCCGGCATGCCGCCCCTGCCGCTGGCGCTGGCCGGACAGCAAGCCGGCCGCACAGTGCGCGTCCGGATCTGGGACGACCTGGTCGAGGCCGACGACTGCGGCGACGCCGCCGCCGCCTGGTTCGCCCAGGCCCTGGACACGCCTTGCCGCCTGGTGCGCTTCAAGCCCGATAGCGCGCGCCCGACCAGCGAAAAGTGGACCGCGGGCGCGCCGTCGGCCGCCCGGTTCGCCGACGCCTACCCGCTGCTGCTGATCGGCCAGGCCGCGCTCGACGAGATCAACGACCGCATGCGCGCGGCGGGACGCGCACCCCTGCCGATGGACCGCTTCCGCCCGAACCTGGTCGTGGAAGGCACCGACCCCTTCGAAGAGGATTACACCGCGTCGTTCCAGGCCGGCGACATCGTCATCGCGCCCGTGAAACCCTGCGCGCGCTGCCCGATTCCCGCCATCGACCAGGCCACCGGCATTCCCGGCCCCGATCCGCTCGACATCCTGCAATCCTGGCGCGGCAAGCCGATCCTGGACGGCGCCGTCTGCGTCGGCATGAATTGCATCGTGGCCGACGGGGCAGGGGGCGTGCTGCGGGTGGGGCAGCCGCTGGCGGTCAGCCTGTCGTTTTAAGGCTGCGCTCCCGGCGCCGCGCGTGAAAAAACTGGCAATCTCGTTCTCAAGCGCGCAATTCTCACGTAATGTAACGGGTATTGCTAAAAGGAATCCCTATGCACCAGCCGGACGTCGTCGTGTTGCCCCATCTGCGCGACCTCATTGCCGAGAACGAAGCCCTGCGCGCGCGCATCAGCCAGGTCATGGACCAGGCCGAGCGCAACCACGAAATCATGTGCCGGCACCAGGCCTTCGACCTCGAAATCGTCGGCGCCTCGAATTTTCCCCAGCTGGTCGGCACGATCTTCCGCCTGCTGCCCGTCATTTCCGACCTCGACAGCGTGACCCTGTCGCTGGTCGACACCGATGCCGACATCTACACGGTGATGCATAAACTGGGCGTCGACTTCGAGACGCTGCCCGACCTGCTGTTCTGCGAGCACGCGGTGGAACTCGGTTTCGACACTGCCGCGGCGCCTCGGCCGCGCCTTGGTCCTTACCTGCGCGCCGACCATGGGCCGATGTTCCCGCATCCGCCGGAAGGCCTGCAAAGCGTGGCGCTCGTGCCGCTGCTACGGAATAAACGCCTGATCGGCAGCCTGAACCTGGGTAGCTGCGACCCGCAGCGCTTCACGCCGGCGCTCGGCACCGATTTCGTCGAACACATGGCCTCGATCATCGCGATCTGCCTGGAAAACGTGATCAGCAACGAGATGTTGAAGTACATCGGCCTGACCGATTCGCTGACCGGCGTCTACAACCGGCGCTACATCGACCGCCGCCTGGTCGAAGAGATCGCGCGCGCGCGGCGCCAGAGCTATCACATCTCCTTCATGTACATCGACGTCGACCATTTCAAAAAGGTCAACGATACGGTCGGCCACCAGGCCGGCGACGACGTGCTGCGCGAAGTGGCGGCCCGCATCAAGATGGAATTGCGCCTGTCGGACGCGCTGGCGCGCTTCGGCGGCGAGGAATTCGTGGTGCTGCTGATCGATGCCGACCTGCAGGCCGCGGCCATGGTCGCCGACCGCATCCGCGCCGGCGTGGCCGACAAGCCCTTCGACCTGGCGGGCGGGCAGAGCCTGGACGTGTCGGTCTCGATCGGCGTCGCCGCGCTCGACGCGCATTTGCCCAATCATGCGCGCGATCCCGCGATCGAGGGCGTGGCGCAGCAGCTGGTGGCGTCGGCCGACGGGGCGCTCTACCAGGCCAAGGAAGCAGGACGGAATCGGGTCGTCATGGCCGCGTAGGGTGGCCGCGATCCTGTCATAACAACATCCCTTCGGCCCGCGTCACCGCATCGGCCGACCCGCGCAGCACCACCACATCGCCCGCCTGCAGCTGCGTCTCCGGCATCGGCTCGACCCGCACCCGCGCGCGCCGGATGCCGCTCACTTCCGCCCCCAGCCCTTCCAGCCCGAGTTCGTCGATGCGCCTGCCGACCGCCTGCGCCTCCGCGTTCAGCACCACCGAATGCAGGCGCACATAGGTGTGTTCCGGGTCGTCGATGAGGTCGCTGGCGCCGTGAAAATAGCCGCGCAGGGAAGCGTAGCGTTCGTCGCGCGCGCTCTGCACGCGGTGCACGACGCGGCGCAGCGGCACGCCGACCACGACCAGCGCGTGCGAGGCCAGCATCAGGCTGCTCTCGAGGGCTTCCGGCACCACCTCGGTCGCACCGGCCTGGCGTAAAAGTTCGAGGTCGCTGTCGTCGTGGCTGCGCACGATCACCGGCAGCGAAGGCGCCAGCTCATGCACCAGGTGCAGCACCTTCAACGCCGCGCGCGTGTCGGCGAAGGTGATGACCAGGGCGCTGGCGCGGTTGATGCCGGCCGCGATCAGCGATTCGCGCCGGCCGGCGTCGCCGTAGGAGACGCTGGAGCCGGCCGCCTGCGCTTCCTGCACCCGTTCCGGGTCCAGGTCGAGCGCATACCAGGGCAGGTTCTCGTCGGAGAGCAGGGTCGCCACGCTCTGGCCGCTGCGCCCGAAACCGGCCAGGATCACGTGCTTTTGCGCGGCCATCGTGCGGCTCGCCAGTTGCGTCAGCTGCAAGGACTGCATCATCCATTCGTTGGAGGCGATCTTCATCACGATCTGGTCGGATTTGGCGATGACGAAGGGCGCGACCAGCATCGACAGCACCATCGAGGCCAGTACCAGCTGCATCAGGAAGGGGTCGATCAGCTTCGAGCCGGAGGCCATGTTCAGCAGCACGAAGCCGAACTCGCCGGCCTGGGCCAGGGCCAGGCCCGTGCGCATGGCCACGCCGTCGGAGGAGCCGAAGGCCTTGGCCAGCGCCGCGATCAGCGCGAATTTCAGCAGCACGGGAACGGCCAGCAGGAGCAGCACCAGCCACCAGTGCTGCAGCACCAGCTGCACGTTGAGCAGCATGCCGATCGTGATGAAGAACAGCCCGAGCAGCACGTCGCGGAAGGGCTTGATGTCTTCCTCGACCTGGTGCTTGAACTGGGTCTCGGAAATCAGCATGCCCGCGACAAACGCGCCCAGCGCCATCGACAGCCCGGCGCGCTCGGTGATCCAGGCCGCGCCCAGGGTCACCAGCAGCAGGTTGAGCATGAACAGCTCCTGCGAGCGGCGCTTGGCGACCAGCGTGAACCAGCTGCGCATCAGCTTCTGGCCGAAGAACAGCAGCAGCGCCAGCACCGCCGCGGCTTTGACGCCAGCCCAGGCCAGCGTTCTGACCAGGTTCTCCGGGTCTTTCGCTAGCGCGGGAATCAGGATCAGCAGCGGCACCACGGCCAGGTCCTGGAACAGCAGGATGCCGATGATGCGCCGGCCATGCTCGCTTTCCAGTTCCAGCCTTTCGGTCAGCAGTTTCACGACGATCGCCGTGGACGACATCGCCAGCGCGCCGCCCAGCGCGAACGCCGCCTGCCAGCTGATTTTCAGCTGCGGCGCCCAGAGCGACATGAACAGGCCGCCCAGCATGGCCGCGACAATCGTCAGCACCACCTGCGCCAGCCCGAGGCCGAAGACGATGCGCCGCATCGCGCGCAGCTGGGAAATCGAAAACTCCAGGCCGATCGAGAACATCAGGAAGACGACGCCGAATTCGGCCAGCGCGTGGGTGGCGCCGGTTTCGGCCGCCAGCCCCAGCGCGTGCGGGCCGATCAGGACGCCGACGGCCAGGTAGCCCAGCATCGGCGGCAGGTGCAGGCTGCGGAAGACGACCACGCCGAGGACGGCGCTGCCGAGCAGCAAAAGGGTCAATTCGAGGCCGGATGCCATGCAATACGGATACTTTCTGCGAACAGGGCGTTGTTAAGTGCGTCTGGCAAGTTTTTTGCTTTCCCAATTCGTTTATACTTCCAGAATGAGTGTAACCGATGAAAAAACAATGCTGAACAGTTTTGACGAGAACCAGTCGCGCCGGGTCCTTGAACTGGCGCGCGACACCCTCACGATCGAGGCCGATGCGATCCACGCCATGCACGCGCGCCTGGGCCTCGACGACAGCGTCGCGCGCGCCGTCGCGCTGATGTACGCCTGCAGCGGCCGCGTGGTCGTCTCGGGCATGGGCAAGTCCGGCCACATCGCGCGCAAGATCGCCGCCACGCTGGCCTCGACCGGCACCCCGGCCATGTTCGTGCATCCGGGCGAAGCCGCCCACGGCGACCTCGGCATGGTGACCGCGCAGGACGTGTTCATCGCCATCTCGTATTCGGGCGAATCCTCGGAGCTGATGGACATCCTGCCGGTCGTCAAGCGCATGGGCGCGCCGCTGATCGCAATGACCGGCAAGCCGCAGTCGCGCCTGGCGCAGCTGTCCGACGTCCACCTCGACGTCTCGGTGGCGAAGGAAGCCTGCCCGATGAACCTGGCGCCGACCGCCAGCACCACCGTCACGCTGGCCCTGGGCGACGCGCTGGCCGTGGCGCTGCTCGATGCGCGCGGCTTTCGCGAGGAAGATTTTGCGCGCTCGCACCCGGGCGGCGCGCTCGGCCGGCGCCTGCTGACCCATGTGCGCGACGT
>Ga0213837_1000794_pt1 | contig 24040 bp, 19 predicted proteins | sample SWPATP12_FD_160572 | JGI IMG/M metagenome (GOLD analysis project Ga0213837, IMG submission 160572) | Coastal seawater microbial communities from Marineland, Florida, United States - SWPA TP1 #2 | ecosystem: Environmental > Aquatic > Marine > Coastal | place: USA: Florida | collected 2016-08-06
CATCGAACTGGTGGGCACCGCGGCGGCCGAGACCAAGAACCCGGAGCACAACCTGCCCCGCGCCATCAACGCCATCCCGCTGCGCGTCATGCTCTTCTACGTCGGCGCCCTCATCATCCTGATGTCCGTCACGCCGTGGACCGGATTCAAGGCCGGCCAGAGCCCCTTCATCGCCATGTTCTCCCTCGCCGGGCTCGGCATGGCCGCCACGGTGGTGAACCTCGTGGTGCTGACCTCCGCGATGTCCTCGGCCAACTCCGGCATCTACTCCACGTCCCGGATGGTCTACGGCCTAGCCAACGACGGCGACGCCCCCAAGCTCTTCGGCCGCCTCTCCAGCCGCAAGGTCCCGCAGAATGCCCTGTTCCTCTCCTGCGTGCTGCTGCTCGCCGGCGTCGCGCTGCTGTATGCAGGCAAGGACGTGGGCGTGGCGTTCGACATGGTCACCACCGTGTCCGCCGTCTGCTTCATGTTTGTCTGGAGCATCATCCTGGCCAGCTACCTGGTGTTCCGGAAGCGCCGGCCGGAGCTGCACGCGGCGTCCTCGTTCAAGATGCCCGGCGGCATTCCGATGGTGTGGGTCGTGTTCGCGTTCTTCGCCTTCCTGGTCTGGGCCCTCACCACGCAGCCGGACACCCTCGTGGCCCTGCTGGTCACGCCGCTCTGGTTCGCGGCCCTGGGCGCAGCGTTCGCCGTCGTCCGCCGTTCCCCGCTGCACCAGGCGCGCGTCGCCGAGTGGAAGGCGATGGCCGACGCCGAAACGGCCGCCTCCCGCTCCTGACGCTCCCTCAGATCCGGCCTGTCCAGAAGGGACGCTCCCTCAGATCCGGGGCTCGCAAAGGCGACGCTCCCTCAGATCCGGGGCTTAAATGAAGGACCCTCCCTCACATGACGTGAGGGAGGGTCCGTCGTTTTTCCGCCAAACGTGAGGGAGCGTCGGTGCTAAACGCGCCAAACTTGAGGGAGCGTCGGTGCTAAACGTGCCAAACGTGAGGGAGCGTCGGGGCTAGACGGCGGCTTTGGCCTCCTCGACGAGGTCACGGACGGCCGGGTACAGCGGGTGGCCCGCATCGAGGCCGGTGATCTTCGTCGTGGCGTCCTCCGGGGTCGACGAGTTCAGGAGCTGCGCCAGTTCCACCGCCTCGGCGTCGGCCGGGTCGTTGAACCGCAGGGCGGCGGCGATCGCACCGAGGAGTGCCTCGGGGACGATCCCGCGCTCGGCGAGCTCCGCGGCGGGTCCGATGAAGCGCTCGTGCCGGCTCAGCTTACGCAACGGCGCCCGCCCCACCCGGTTCACCGTGTCCGGGAGGTGCGGGTTGGAGAAGCGGCCGAGGATCTTCTGCACATACGCTTCCTGTTCCTCCCGGTTGAAGCCGTGCTTGGCCACCAGCAGTTCCTTGGTCTCGTCGAGCACCGCGCGCACATCGGCGGCGACGTCCTGGTCCGCCATGGCCTCGGAGATCTTGCCCAGCCCGGCCTCGAAACCGAAGTACGCGGCCGAGGCGTGCCCGGTGTTCACGGTGAACAGCTTCCGCTCGATGTAGGGCGCCAGGTCGTCCACGAAGGTCGCGCCCGGAATCACCGGTTCGTTGCCCTTGAACGGGGTGCGGTCGATGACCCACTCGTAGAACGTCTCCACCGTGACGTCCAGGCCCTGGCCGGCCTCCTGGTTGGGCACGATCCGGTCCACCGCCGTGTTGGCGAACACGGCGGCGTCGTCCAGGGAACCGGCTGCCGGATCCCACTGCGCGGCAATTTCGGACTTCAGGATGTCGGTCGCGTTGATGGCGTTCTCGCAAGCCATCACCTGCAGCGGCGCCAGTCCCGCTGCCCGCGCCGCGATCCCCTTGGCGATCACCGGCGCCACGAACTTGAGGATGTGCGGACCCACCGCGGTGGTGACGATGTCCGCCGTCGCGATTTCCGCGACGACGTCGGCTTCCTGGGTACCCGAGTTCAGCGCGCGGAAGTTGTCCACCGTCCGCACGGCCGGGCTGTCCCCCACCTCGTGGACCTGGTAGCTGTCCGCCGCGGCGAGCTGGGTAATGAGGGCGTCCGCGACATCAGCGAACACCACCTCATACCCGGCCTCGTGCAGCAGCAGCCCGACGAATCCACGGCCGATGTTTCCGGCTCCGAAATGAACAGCCTTCACTAGGAATTTACCTTTCCGAACAGGTCGAGCACTTCGTCGACGGTGGTGGCCGCCTCGAGTTGCGCGACCTGCGCCTTGTTGGTGAAGACCTTGGCGATCGAGGACAGGATCTGGAGGTGCTCATTGTTGATGCCGGCGACGCCGACGACGAACTTGACCTCCTTGCCGTTCCAGTCGATGCCGTCCGGGTAGCGGACCACGGACACCGCGGACTTCATGATGTGGTCCTTGGCCGCGTTGGTGCCGTGCGGGATTGCGAGGTAGCTGCCCATGTAGGTGGAGACGGATTCCTCGCGCTCGTGCATGGCGTCCAGGTAGCCGGAGTCGACGGCGCCGCGGTCCAGCAGCAGCCGGCCCGCCTCGTCGATGGCGGCGTCACGGGTGGTCGCCGTGCCGCTGAGGACCACACTCTCGGCCACCAGGATGCCCGAGGGACCCGCGCCGGCTTCCGGTTCCGCTTCGGCCGCAGGTGCGGTAGCCACGGCCGTGCCGGCTCCTGCAGCCCCCGCGCCCGCCATCGCACCGGACGCATCGGCCGGGGCGTTGCTGCTCTTGACCAGTTCCACGATCTCGTCGTACTTCGGCGAGTTCATGAAGTTGTCCACCGAGACGTGGACGGCGCTGGAGGTCACGGGCCTGGCCCGTTCGGTCAGGTCCTGGTGCGTGATGACGACGTCGTAGGTGTCGCTGAGGTTCGCAATCGCAGAATTCGTGACCTTGACGTCCGGGTACCCGGCGGCCTTGATCTTGTTCCGCAGCACCGAGGCGCCCATGGCGGACGAGCCCATCCCGGCGTCGCAGGCGAAAACGATGTTCTTGACCGGCCCGGCCAGGACCGCGACGCCGCCGGCACCGGCACCGGTGAGGGCCGAGGAGACGGAGCTCTTCTTGCCCTTCATGGCTTCCATCCGGGTGGTCGCGGCGCCAAGCTCATCCCCTTCGACGTCCTTACTGGCCTTGAGGATGACCGAGGCGATCAGGAAGGACACGGTGGCGGCGAGCAGGACTGAAAGCGCCACGCCGAAGAAGCTGTCCGCGGGGGTGGCGGCGAAGACGGCGATGATGCTGCCCGGGGCGGCCGGCGAGCGCAGGCCCGCGCCGGTCAGGACGAGGGTGAAGATGCCGGTCATGCCGCCGCCGATCGCGGCGAGGATGATGATCGGCTTCATCAGCACGTACGGGAAATAGATCTCGTGGATGCCGCCGACGAACTGAATCAACGCGGCGCCGGGGGCCGAGGCCTTGGCCATGCCCTTGCCGAAGATCATGTAGGCGAGCAGGATGCCGACGCCGGGGCCGGGGTTGGCTTCAAGCAAAAACAGGATGGACTTGCCCTGGGCGAGCGCCTGCTCGGTGCCCAGCGGGGTCAGGATGCCGTGGTTGACGGCGTTGTTCAGGAACAGCACCTTGGCCGGTTCGATGAAGATGCTCGTGAAGGGCAGCAGGCCGTTGTTGACCAGGAACTCGACGACGGCGCTGGCGCCGTTGCTGAAGGCCTTCACCACCGGCCCGATCACCAGCATGCCGAAGATGGCCATGACCGCGGCGACGATGCCGGCCGTGAAGTTGTCGATCAGCATCTCGAAGCCGGGCTTGACCTTGTTCTCCCAGAGGCTTTCGAGCTTCTTCATGATCCAGGCCGTCAGCGGGCCCATGATCATCGCGCCGATGAACATGGGGATGTCAGTGCCGACGATCACGCCCATGGTGGCGGCCGCGCCGACGACGCCGCCGCGGACGCCGTAGACCATGCGCCCGCCCGTGTAGCCGATCAGGAGCGGCAGCAGGAAGGTGATCATCGGGCCGACCAGCTTGGCCAGTTCCTCATTGGGGGTGAAGCCCGCCGGGATGAAGAAGGCGGTAATAATGCCCCAGGCGATGAACGCGCCGATATTGGGCATGATCATGCCGGACAGGAAGGTGCCGAACTTCTGGACGCCGACCCGCATGCTGGTCCGTGGTTTTGCAACTGTCTCTGTTGCCATCTGATTTCCTAACCGTTGTTCCTGCTGCACCGCAGGATTGTCCGATATTTCGAGCTAGCTGGTGGAACTGGTGGAGATCCGGTGGAGCCATTCGAGAAAAAGCTTGAGTTCTGAGCTGGAAAGCTGGTCCGAGTGCGAGGCCTGCAGCGCCGCGTTCAGCGCGATCGCCGCCACCACGACCGGGGATTTTCCGGAATCCGGCCCGGTTTCCCGTGCCTGCTCCGTGGAGACCGCAAAGAGCATCGCATCGCGGGTCATGGCGGAGAGCTCGAGGTTCCGCTCCGGTGCCTTCTCCGTGATGAGCATGAGGGTCACGCCGACGTTGGCGGCCAGGATGCTCCTCGCCGCCTCCCGGGGCGGGACGTTGAGCTGGCCCGCGACGGCGGCCTTGTTCAGCATTTCCTCCATGAGAGCCTCCGCGTCGGCGACGACGGCGGGACGGCTCTCGGGGCGGATGTTGCCGAACATGACGAGGTAAAGCTCCGGCTGCTTGAGACCGAACTGAACGTGCTGGTCCCACATCCGGCGGATATCCTCCAGCGGCTGCCCGGAGGGGGCGAAGTCGCGTTCGCCCGCCACATATTCCTCGAACCCCGCGGCTACGACGGCGTCAAACAGCCCCTCCTTGTCACCGAAGTGGTGGTAAAGGGTGGGGGCGGTCACCCCCGCCAACTGCGTGATCTGTCGTGTGGAAACCGCGGCTCCCCCGGACTTGGCCAGCAATCCCGCGGCTGCACGCAGCAGCCGGGTTTTGGGCGGTAGCTGGCCATCGATACTCATAACCGCTACCCTAGCACCTATAGCAACGCTATATGAAGTGCATCACATACACTTTTTTCAGCTCGGCTTTCAGGTGCAACGGGTTGCGGGTTGACGCAACGGACCGCCGCAGGAAATCTAGGATCTAGCGGTCCAGTGGCGGCACCTGGACTGATTTACTGGCTCACGGCAGAGAATGAGGACTTTCAGTGCAGAACTTCCAAGGAGTAGGCGTCAGCCCCGGTCGGATCATCGGCACCATCCGCCAGATGCCGAAACCGGTCAGTGAGCCGCCGGTGGGCGAACAGCTTCCGGCCGGCGTCTCCGCCGAGGAAGCCACGGCGGCGCTGAAGGCGGCGGCGAAGGCTGTGCACGACGAGCTGAAGGCGCGGTCCGAGACGGTCAGCGGCGACGGCAAGGCCGTACTGGAAGCCACCGCGCTGATGGCCACGGACACCATGCTGCTGAAGTCCGCCGCCAAACTGATCGGCCGCGGCACCTCCAACCAGCGCGCCATTTGGGAAGCCGGCGCGTCCGTCTCGGAAATGCTGCACAACCTGGGCGGTTACATGGCCGAGCGGGCTACCGACGTCCTGGACGTGCGGGCGAGGATTGTGGCCGAACTGCGCGGCGTCCCGGCCCCGGGCATCCCCGCCTCCAGCACCCCGTTCATCCTGATTGCCGAGGATCTGGCCCCCGCCGACACCGCCACGCTGGATCCGGAGAAGGTGCTGGCACTGCTTACCGCCGGGGGCGGCCCCCAGTCCCACACGGCGATCATCGCCCGCTCCCTGGGCCTGCCCGCCGTGGTGGCGGCCGCCGGGGTTGACGCCCTTCCGGACGGCACCGAGGTCTACGTTGATGGGGCCGCCGGCACCATCACTGCGGAACCGGACCAGGCCCAGCGGGACGCCGCCGAGCACTGGGCCGCGACCGCGTCGCTGCTGGCGGACTTCGACGGCAACGGCACGACGGCGGACGGCCACCTGGTGCCGCTGCTGGCCAACGTCGGCGGCGGCAAGGACGCCGTGGCCGCTGCCGGACTCAACGCCCAGGGCGTGGGCCTGTTCCGGACCGAGTTCTGCTTCCTCGAGCGCGACACCGAGCCGTCCGTGGAGGAGCAGGCGGCCGCGTACAAGGGCGTCTTCGATGCCTTCCCGGGCAAGAAAGTGGTGCTCCGCACCCTCGACGCCGGCGCGGACAAGCCGCTCCCGTTCCTGACCGACGCCACCGAGCCGAATCCGGCCCTCGGCGTCCGCGGCTACCGGACCGACTTCACCACCCCGGGCGTGCTGGAACGCCAGCTGCAGGCGATCGCGCGCGCGGAGCAGGAATCCGAGGCGGACGTCTGGGTGATGGCACCGATGATTTCGACGGCCGAGGAAGCCGCACGCTTCGCCTCCCTCTGCGCTGCTGCCGGGATCAAGACCCCCGGCGTCATGGTGGAGGTGCCATCCGCGGCGCTCACCGCGGAGGCCATCCTCCGCGAGGTGTCCTTTGCGAGCCTCGGCACCAACGACCTCACCCAGTACGCCATGGCCGCGGACCGCCAGCTCGGCCCGCTGGCTGCACTGAACACCCCCTGGCAGCCGGCCGTACTCCGGCTCGTGGGCCTCACAGTCGAGGGCTCCGCCGCGGAAGGCCACGGCAAACCGGTGGGCGTGTGCGGCGAGGCCGCCGCGGACCCGGCCCTCGCCGTCGTGCTGACCGGACTGGGCGTGAACACCCTCTCCATGACGGCACGTTCCATCGCCGCCGTGGCCGCGGTGCTGAAGACGGTGACCCTGGCCGAGGCGCAGGAACTGGCCAAGCTGGCCCTTTCCGCCCCGAGCGCCACCGAGGCGCGCGCCTGGGTCCGTGCCAAGTTGCCGGTGCTCGAAGAACTGGGCCTGTAACCGGAGCGCGGGCCCGCACCCGGGGCGCTAGGATGCACTCCATGACACTGATTGCTCCCCGGGTGACCGCCGGGCTCCCGGCCGAGGACGCACACAAACTCCAGTACGCGCTCAACGGCAGCAACGACATCACGGTCTTCGTCGACGGCACCGTCCACCGCCTGCCGCCCGCCGCCAGGGACGCCGTCGTCGACCTGCTGGGCCGGTTCAGCCGGGGCGAGTCTGTCACCGTCAGCAGCGTGGAGGAAATGCTGACCACTTCGAAGGCGGCGGAGCTGGCGGGAATCTCGCACACGTACCTGCGGAACATGACGGACCGCGGCGAGATCCCGGTCGAGTACCGCGGCACGCACCGGCGGATCCGGCTGGCCGACATCATGGCGTGGCTCGAGACGCAAAAGAAGAAAACGGCCGCGGAAAAGGCCTCTGCCGCGGCCGCCGGGGGCGACTCCTCCGCGCACGGCTCTTCCGACGGCGCCGATGACGGCGGCGCGGATGCTTCGTGACGGCGTGATAAGGATCAAACAACGATCCGGTTCCGGCGCGGAAACGCGGCAGAGGCCGGGGTTACGCTTGAATTGTGGGTAAGTTCAGAGGGTGGCACATCCTGGCCGGCATCGCCGCCATGGTGCTCACCGGCATCCTCGGAACGGTGATGGGACTGAACAACACCGCGGCCTTCATGGCCAGCTGCGTCGCGTTCGTGGCCGTCGCCCTGTGGACCGACAGCCGGATTTCCCGCCGCCGGCGGGAGACAGCGCGGGAAGCAGCGCGCGAGACGTCGGGGCCGACGGCGAGGGAGACAGCGCAGCCCCCCGCCCCCGGCCAGGACCGGAATTCCGCCCTCCGCGATGACCGCTAGCAGCGCCTAGATCCTTGGCCTCCCCGCCCACCGCCGCGCCTTCAGTGCCGCGTGCAGTTCCAGCCGGACCATTCCCTTGAGCGGATCGACGCCCAGCACCTGGCGTATCCGGCCTAGCCGGTTGTAGACGCTGCTCCGGTGCAGGTGCAGCTTGGCCGCCACTTCCTGGACCGAACTGTCGTTGTCGTAGAAAAGCTCCAGCACCGGCAACAGTTCACCGTTCCGGTCGTGGTCCTCCAGCATCCGGAAATAGACGGAACCCGCGTCGGCCCACGCACCCGCGCCGCCGCCCGCCGAGGCCAGCAGCTGGTACAGGCCGGTGGCGCGGCAATCCACCAGTTCGCCCAGCTGGGGGTCCACCGCCGCGGCCTGCGCCGCCTGGCGGGACTGCCGGTACGCCTCGGCCAGTTCGCGCGGCCGGGAGAACCCCTCGGAGGTACCCAGGATGATCCGGCGGACCGGACGGCCCGCACGCTTGGCCAGCTCCAGCTGGTAATGGACCAGCACCTGGGCGTGGTCGGCCCGGCCGGTGGACTCCTTGAACAGCACCACGGCATGCGTCTCGGTCCCCGCGCTGAAGAGTGCGGCGTCCACGCCGATGGTGGCCTGCAGCGCGGCGGAACGGTGGATCAGGGTGGAGGCGATCGGGTCCGAGCCCTCGGCCCAGCCGTCGGCGTCGAGGACGGTCACCAGCTGCCAGGGTCCGCGGCCCTGCACTTCCTTCCAGCCCGCGACGGCGGCGACGGCGTTCGCCTCGCCACGGCAGGCGGCGAGGAATTCCTGTTCGCGCCGGCGGCGGAACTCGGATTCGGCGGTATTGGAGTCCAGGAGCAGCGCGGAGAGCTCCTCCAGCTCGCGCGCCACCTCCGGCAGCTGGGCCAGGACGGTGCCCGCGGTGGGTTCCTCGGCGTCGAGCTGGACCCAGAGGTAGCCCACCCGGAATCCGCGCACCAGCAGGGGAACACAGACACGGCCGAGCATTCCCAGCTCCTCGTTGGCCGGCACCACCACCGGCCGGACCGCCGTCGCGATGCCATGCGAGAGCTGCCAGGCGCTGACGTCCACCGCGACGCGCTTGCTGAGCAGGAAGTTCACCCGGACCCGGTCCGCCTGGGACTGGTTGGAGCTGTAGGCAAGCAGGACGCCGTCGAGGTCCTCAAGCGAAAGCCCGCGCCCGAGCCGGAGGGCCACGCGCTCCACGAGCTGCTCAACATCCTGCTGCTGCATGCTGCCACATTACTGCCCCTCGGGTCCCGGCGCCGAACAGGACGGCTACGGACAGCAGGCGACACCTGACGTCCGCTGGTTCGACATTTGTCGAGGCGGATTTTCTGAAATCCCCGTAAACACGGGGGTGGAGCGTACGCCGCTTCCAGCCTCCCTGTCGCCTGCCTCACAGCCGGACCTATTCTGGAAATACGACTTCCCCCGTACACCCGGCCCGCGCGGCCACCAGCACTGGAGCCCAAAAATGATCATCGGTGTCCCCAAAGAGATCAAGAACAACGAATTCCGCGTTGCCATCACGGCCGCCGGCGTGCACGAATTCCGCCACCACGGCCACACCGTCCTGGTGGAGCGCGGCGCAGGCCTGGGCTCCGGCATCACGGATGAGGAATACGCCATCGCCGGGGCAGAGATCGTCGCCGAGGCCGACGACGTGTGGTCCCGCGCCGATATGGTCATGAAGGTCAAGGAGCCGGTCAAGGCCGAATACCACCGCTTCCGCAAGGGCCTGATCCTCTTCACCTACCTGCACCTGGCCGCCGAGCCGGAACTGACCCAGGAACTCATCAACTCCGGCGTCACCGCGATCGCCTACGAGACCGTGCAGGAAGGCCGTTCGCTGCCGCTGCTGGCCCCGATGTCCGAGGTCGCCGGCCGCCTGTCCGTCCAGGTCGGCGCCACTTCGCTGATGGCTCCGGCCGGCGGCAAGGGTGTGCTGCTCGGCGGCGTCCCGGGCGTCCGCCCGGCCAAGGTCGTTGTCCTGGGCGCCGGGGTCGCCGGCACCAACGCCGCCGCCATGGCCCTGGGCCTCGGCGCCGACGTCACCATCCTGGACATCAACATCAACCGCCTGCGCGAGCTGGACGCCCAGTACCAGGGCCGCCTGAAGACCGTCGCATCCAACGCCTACGAGATCGAAAAGTCCGTCGTCGACGCCGACCTCGTTATCGGCTCCGTGCTGATCCCCGGCGCCAAGGCCCCGAAGCTGGTCACCAACGAGCTCGTCTCCCGGATGAAGCCCGGCTCCGTGCTGGTGGACATCGCCGTGGACCAGGGCGGCTGCTTCGAGGACACGCACCCCACCACGCACCAGGAACCGACGTACAAGGTCCACAACACGATCTTCTACTGCGTGGCCAACATGCCCGGCGCCGTGCCGAACACCTCCACCTACGCCCTGACCAACGTCACGCTGCGCTACGCCGTCTCGCTGGCCAACCTCGGCGTCAAGGCCGCGTTTGAGCGCGACGCCGCCCTCGCAGCCGGCCTCAACATCGCCGGCGGCAAGGTGGCCCACCGCTCGGTTTCCGAGGCGCACAACCTGCCCCTCGTCGCCGACTGGCACGAGCTGGTCTCCGCCTAAGCTCCACCCACCCATCGGCTGCTCCGTAACCGCCCTTTTGGACCCCCAAAACGGCGGTTACGGAGCAGTCGATGGCTGTTTAAGCCAGTTCCCGCGACCGTTCGATGAGTTTGAGGACTTCGACGGCGTCGGCGGGATCCACCGGGAGCGGCCGGTGTGATCTTGCACCGCCGTCGGCGATTTTCTCGGCCAGGAGCCGGTAGAACTCCGGGTAGGCCCCGCGTTCGGTGGGCAGCCGGTCCAGATGGCCGTCGCGGCCCAGCTGTCCGGCCCAGCCGGTGTCCTCCACCCCGTACGCCGCGTCCAGCGGGCTGCCGCCGGCGGCGAGATAGGGTTCCTGCGGGTCCACGCCGTGCTTGGTGAAGCCGCCTTCGCTGCCCAGCAGACGGAAGCGCGGGCCCTGCTGGGCGCAGAGCAGGTTCATCGAGAGGTGGCTCGTCACCCCGGAATCGTGCCGGAGGGCCACGAACACGTCGTCGTCCGACCGTTCGCCGGGGCGGCGGCCCGCCAGCTCGGCGTGGACCACGGTGCCGGGGCCGAAGAGCTGCACGGCCTGGTCCAGCAGATGCGTGCCGAGGTCGAACAGCACCCCGCCGCCGTCGTCCGGGGTGGCCGCCGCCTTCCACGCCTTCGTGACCGTGGGCGCCCAGCGCTCAAATCGAGATTCAAACCGGGTGACGGTGCCCAGGACGCCGCTCTCCTGCAGGGCGCGGACGGTGAGGAAGTCCCCGTCCCAGCGCCGGTTCTGGAAGACGGTGAGCACCCGTCCCAGCCGTGCTGCGAGCTCGATCAGCTCCTGGCCCTCGGCGCTGCGCACCGTGAAGGGCTTGTCGACGACGACGTCGAGGCCCGCCTCCAGCGCGGCCTTGGCGAGCGGATAGTGGGTGGCCGGCGGCGTTCCCAGCACCAGCAGGTCAAGTTGGCCGGCGAGCTCGAGGATCCCGTCCGGGGTATCGACAATCCTGGCCGACGGGCAGGCGGCGGCCGCCGCCGCTTTCCTGCCGGCGTCGGAGGTGGACACGACGTCGAGGGAAAAGGCCGGGTTGGCCGCGATCAGCGGCGCGTGGAAGACGCTCCCGGACAGGCCGAAGCCGGCGATGGCGGTGCGGATCGGGGCCGGTTCAGGCGGATCGGCGGGTGCGGCGGGGGCGGGAACGGAGGTCATTCCCCCACGCTACCCGCCGACGCTCCCTCAGGTCCGGCAACAATTCGGGCGACGCTCCCCCACAAAGTGAGGGAGCGCCGCCCGAAAAGCCGCCCATACGTGAGGGAGCGTTACTTCTGCCAGCCGACCAGGCTCCAGTCCGGGGTCTGGAACAGGGACGCGCCGTAGTTGGCAAGGCCCGTGTGTGCGAAGTAGATCTGCGGGCCGTTCATGATGACGCCCATGGAGTAGTACTTCGCCATGTGCTTCTTTTCGACGTCCATGGCGGCCTTGTTGCGCTGGGCATCGTCCTGGATGGAGGCGAGGTCCTTGATTTCCTTGTCCAGTTCGGCGTCGCCGAGCTGGTTCTCGTTGGTCTTGGAATCGTAGAACTGCTTCACGCCCGAGGTTGCGTCGGCGCCCACGGTGTAGCCGCTGATGGTGAGCTGGAAGTCGCGGCTGCCCACAACCTTGCCGAAGTCGGCGTCGCCGCGCTGATCGATGCCGACCTCCATGCCGGCGGCCTGGAGCTGCTTCTGCAGGGTCTGCACCGTGGCCAGCGAGGTGGGATCGTCACCGAAGTTGGTGATCTTGAAGGAGACGGGCTTGCCGGCCTTCTCCATGACACCCTTGGCGTTCGGGGCGTAGCCGGCCTCGGTCAGGACCTTCTTGGCCGCATCGGCGCCGGTGTCCTTGACCGGGTAGTTGTCCTGGTAGTACTTGGAGAACGGCATCAGCATCATCGATCCTGAGCTCTCCTCTTCCCAGTTCAGGCCACCGAAGCGTACGGCGCGGATGGCCGGACGGTCGACGGCGGTGAAGATCGCCTTGCGGACGGCGACGTCGGTCAGCGGGGCCTTCAGGGCGTTGAGGTTCAGGCCACCGGCGAAGAGACGCTGGCCGCGGCGGACCTCGGAGTTCTTGGAGCCCTCAAGCTGCTTGTACTTGGTCAGCGTGCGGCCGTCAGCCATGTCGATTTCACCGTTCTTGAACGCGGCGATCTCGGCGCTGGCCTCAAGCTGGCGGAACACAACCTTGTCCAGGACCGGCTTCTGGCCCCACCACTTGTCGTTCGGGACCATGGTGACGGTCTTGGCCGCGGAGTCGAACTTGTCGACCTTGAACGGGCCTGCCATCCACTCCGGGTGCATCTGGCCGGAGAATCCGGTGTTGAAGAGCTCCGGGGTGTTGACGGTCTGCGGGATGAAGCCGCCGAAGATGTCGCTCAGCGGGTAAACCGGCTGGGTGGTGGTGGCAATGACTTCCTTGTCGTTGCTGCCGGCCTTGACGGAGTCGATGAACTCGTAGGCACCGGACGAGACAATGTCGATGTCCTTGTTCTTGCCGTTGAGCATCTTCCAGGTGTTCACGAAGGTTGCGGCGTTGATGGGGGTGCCATCGTTGTACATAGCCTTCGGGTTGATCTTGACCGTGATGGTCTGCTTGCCGTCCTTGACTTCGCTCTTGAAATCTTCGCAGAAGTTCTTGTTCAGGTTCGCGGTGCCGTCGAAGTCCAGCTTCCAGCAGCCCACGTAGCCGGCTTCGTCGATCGGGTAGTGCAGCTCGGTGTTGTCCGCGGAGTTGCCCGCGTTGGAGAAGCCGTTGAAGTCCGGGCCGATGTTGCCGACCGGCAGCGTGACGGTGCCGCCCTGCTTCAGTTCGTCGGCCTTCTTGGCGTTGACGCTGATGAGCTTGTTGATGTCGCCAGACGAATCCTGGGCCTTGGCGCTCTCGGCGGTCGTGGTCGCGCCGCCTCCGCCGCAGCCGGTCAGGGCGAGGGCTGCCGCTACGGCGGCCACCCCGCCGATCTTGGTCAGATTCTTCATAATGATCCCCTTCATTTTTGGTGCCAGTTGTGGTTCAGGTGCGGTTTGGTGCGTCAGAGGGACTCGTGGACAACCAACATGTCCGCGTCCAGTTCGCCGTCCGGATAGAAACAGGCGAATTGCTGGTCTGTGGGGGCCGACGCCGGGGCGTCGGTCCGGGGGCTGCCGGCCGCGTGGCCGGTGGCGGGCGCCGCGGCTGCTTCCAGCGGCGGCTCCAGGGTGAGGCACTTTTCCTGCTTCGCGGGAGGAAGTGCGGCAAAGACGGGGCAGCGCGTGGCGAAGTTGCAGCCCTTCGGCGCATCCAGCGGCGAGGGCAGGTCGCCCTGCAGGATGATGCGTTCGCGGCTGCGTTCCAGCTGCGGGTCCGGGACCGGGATCGCGGAGAGCAGCGCCCGGGTGTACGGATGGCGCGGGTTGTCGAAGACGCTGTCCACGTCGCCGATCTCCACGATTTTGCCGAGGTACATGACGGCCACGCGGTTGGAGATGTGGCGCACCACGGACAGGTCGTGCGCCACCATGAGGTAGCTCAGGCCCAGTTCGGCGCGGAGCTTATCCAGGAGGTTGATGACGCCGGCCTGGACGGAGACGTCCAGCGCGGAGACCGGTTCGTCCAGGACCACCAGTTTCGGGTTCACGGCGAGGGCTCTGGCGATGCCGATGCGCTGGCGCTGGCCGCCTGAGAACTGGTTCGGGAAGCGGTTGACGTGGTCCGGCTGGAGGCCCACGAGCTCCATCAGCTCCATGATCCGCTTCCGGATGGCAGGCTTGGCCATTCCGGAGTTCTCCAGCGGTTCGGCCAGCACCTCATAGACGGTGAAGCGCGGGTCCAGGGCGCCGGTGGGGTCCTGGAACACCATCTGGAGTTCCTTCCGCATGGCGGCCTTAGTCTTGGCGTCCGAGGCGGCTTTGTTGCTCAGGCCGCCGATCTTCACCTCGCCGTCCTGGTCGCGGTGGAATTCCATGATTTCGAGCAGCGTGGTGGTCTTGCCGCAGCCGGACTCCCCCACGATCGAGAAGCATTCGCCCTCGCGGATATCGAAGCTCAGTCCGTCCACGGCTTTGACCGTTCCGATCCGCCGCTTGAGCAGGGCTCCCTTCATCAGCGGGAAGTGCTTCTTGACCTCCGTGAGCTCCAGGACAGCCTTGCGCTGGGCACGCGGCACGGAGTCGAACCGGGAGACGGGCACCTCGGGGGCGTGGAAGATCTCGTGGACATCCACGTCCGCGCCCAGGGCCTCGGACTTGATGCAGGCCGCCTTGTGCTCCAAGGTGCCGTCGCCTGTTCCGCCGACCGGCCAGAGCTCCGGCTCGCCCTGCAGGCAGGCCTCGCTGACCAGCGGGCAACGAGGAGCGAAGGAGCATCCGGTGGGCTCATGGATGAGGTTGGGCGGGATGCCTTCGATCGGCACCAGCGAGGACTTCTCGGCCACGTCCACGCGGGGCACGGCGCCCAGCAGGCCCATGGTGTAGGGCATCCTGGCGTTGTAGTAGATGTCGTCGACGCTGCCGGTCTCCACCGGCCGGCCGGCGTACATGACCATGATGTCGTCGGCCATGCCGGCCACGACTCCCAGGTCGTGCGTAATCATCACGACGGCGGCGCCGGTTTCCTCCTGCGCGGTGTGCAGTACTTCGAGAACCTGCGCCTGGATGGTGACGTCAAGCGCCGTCGTCGGCTCATCAGCGATCAGTACGCGCGGGTTGTTGGCGATCGCGATGGCGATCATCACGCGCTGGCGCATGCCGCCGGAGAATTCGTGCGGGAAGGCCTTGAGCCGGTCCTTGGGGCTTGGAATGCCCACCATGGCCAGGAGCTCGACGGCGCGGGCCTCCTTGGCCTGCTTGCTCATGGTCGGGTTGTGCACCGTGAGAGCCTCGATGATCTGGTTCCCCACGGTGTAGACCGGGGTCAGCGAGGACAGCGGGTCCTGGAAGACCATTGCGATCTCATTGCCGCGGAAGCGGCACATGGCCTTGTCGCTGAGGCCCAGCAGTTCCTGGCCCTTGAGCAGGACCGAGCCGGTGATCTCGGCGGTTTCCGGCAGCAGGCCCATGATGGCCATCGAGGTGACGGACTTGCCCGAACCGGATTCGCCGACGATCCCGAGGGTTTTTCCGGGCATCAGGTCGAAGTCGACGCCGCGCACCGCGTGCACCACGCCGTTCTCCGTGTTGAAGCGGACGTTGAGGTCGCGGACGGAGAGCACGGCACCTGCCGGGGCGTCGCCCGCGGAGTGTAGCCCGGCGACGTGCAGCCGTTCGGCGGTGCTGGGTTCGGTGGCGGTGGTGTCGCTGCTCATGAATTCTTCTTCTTTTTCTTGGCGCTGCCAATGGAGCTGGAGCTGGGGTCGAACGCGTCACGCAGGCCGTCGTTCATCATGGCGAGCGAACCGGTCAACAGGAACATCACGGTCAATGGCACCCAGAACATCCACGGGAAGGTGGAGACCTGCGAGGTGGCCTGGCCGATCAGCACGCCCAGGCTCACGTCCGGAACCTTGATGCCGATGCCGATGAAGGAGAACGCGACCTCGGCGAGGATGGCGCCGGTCACGCCGCGGGTGATGTCCAGGACCAGCAGCGAGCCGATGTTCGGCACGAGGTGGCGCCAGACGATGCGGCGGGCGGGGATTCCCATGTACTGGGCGGCCTTGACGAAGTCACGCTGCATGAGCGACATCGACAGCGAGCGGATCAGGCGGGCGGTGCCCATCCAGTTGAAGATCAGCAGGACGATGATCAGCAGCATCCAGCTGGGCAGGTTCTGCTGCAGGCCGTTGCCGCCGCCGCTCGTGGCCACGGCCACGACCAGCAGGGCCGGCATCATGATCAGGGCTTCCAGGATGAAGAGCATCACCTTGTCGACCTTGCCGCCGAAGTAGGCCATGGTGCAGCCGTACACCGCGGCAATCAGCACGGAGACGAGGCCGACGACCAGGCCGATCAGGATGGAGACCCGGGTGCCTTCCACGGTCAGGGCGTACAGGTCGATGCCGGCCTGGGAGGTGCCCAGCAGGTGCTCCGAGGAGGGGCCCATGCCGATGTTGAAGGGGTCGATCGTCTCCTTGTCCCAGCTGGAGAAGATCCCGCCGATCAAGGACAGCACGGTGAGCAGTACGAAGATCGCCAGCCCGGTCACGGCGGTCTTGTTGCGCAGGAAGCGCCGCACGATGATCGTCGACTTCGCAATCACGACGTCGTTGGTCTCGATCTTCGCTTCTTCCGCGACGGCGGCGGGATCGATGGCGTTCAGGTTCGTCATGGCTACTGCACCCGCACTCTCGGGTCGACAAGGGTGGTGGCGAAGTCGGCGAGGATGGCCCCGATCGCGAAGATTACGGAGCCGTAGGCGAGCGTCGCCGTGGCCGCGTTGACGTCCTGCAGCGCGATCGCGTCGATGCTCCAGGACCCGACGCCGTGCCAGGCAAAGATCTTCTCTGCGAAGAAGCCGCCGGCGAAAATGGCCGGGATGGTGAAGGCGATGCTCTGCGCGACCGGGATGAACGAGACGCGCAGGGCGTGCCGGGTGATGGCCTGGTTGCGGGTCAGGCCCTTCGCCCGGGCGGTGCGGACGAAGTCGGCGTTGACGTTGTCCAGCAGGTACTGCCGCTGGGCGATCTGGTAGGCACCCCAGCCCACGATCGTGATCGCGAAGGTTGGCACGGCATAGTGGGCCAGCATGTCGAGGAACTGGACCCAGCCGTCACCGTCCAGCCCGGGAGTGGAGATTCCCGTGACGAACAGGAGGCGGTCGCCCACGGCCTCGTTGATGTTGATGGCGCCGAGCTGAACCAGGAAGTAGGCGATCGGGGCGGGCACGATGTAGACGAGGTAGCTGTACGAGGTGATCGCACGGTCGGAAAACTTGTATTGCCGGGCCGCGGTGTAGACGCCGAGGGCGACGCCGATGATCAGGGTGAGGATGATCGAAGCCAGGAACAGACGGGTTGAGATCCAGACCCGGTCGCCGAACTCGGCGTTCACGAAGGCGCCGTTCGGGCTGCGACCCCAGTCCCAGCGGGTGACGATTCCGGTAAGCCAGTCCACGTAGCGTTCCCACGGGCTCAGGGCGGGATCCAGGCCTTTGAGCCGGAAGGAATTGGCGACCTGTTCGGGCGTGGGGCGCGGAATTTTTTCCTGTTCCAGCAGTGCCGGCTGCAGGCTGGTGACCGCCAGGAAGTATCCGGCGCTGGTGGTCAGGAAGATCATGAACGCATACGTGACGGCACGCTTGGCAAGGTATCGGAGCATGGGACTAGTTCAGGATCGCCGTCGCCCGCGCGGGGCCGGACGCCGCGGGACGGGCTGGACCAGCCTGTCCGGGAGCCGGGGTCGTTACAACATTCACAGCATGGATCCTTCCGTCGTCCCCCCACGCGGCAGGGGGTTTCCGCTGCCACTCCGGGATCTCGGCCAGCGGGTATCTGGCCGCCCGCAGGCCTCTCGGCCAGCCCAGTGGGGCTATGTTGCGGGTCACATTCCAGAGGAAACTACCACATAGAAATCGCGGCGAGGCGCGCCGAACGGGACGAAACGGTCGTCCACTACCAGATCGTTATGAATAACTCATTTGAATTGATTTGACTTGGTATTCCGCGCCGGGCGGGGTTAACCTACGCGCCGTACGCCACTCTGGTGGCCAGCTCCCGCCACGACTCGATGAGCGCGTCGGGGGACACCCCCTGGACCCTCACTGCATGCAGGATGCGCTCCGGCTCGAGCGTCGCGCTCAAGGCGCCGGCCATCAGCCAGCAATCGGCAGTGACTCCGGCTTCACGCAGCAGCAGTTCCAGGTGCCGGCGCCAGAGCACGGCCGGGGGCACATCGAACCGGTTGTGCGCCGAGGCGTCGGCGGCGCGGGCGAGTTCACCGAATTCCAGTACCCAGGCGATCCGTTCCGCACCGCAGGCGATGAGGCGCTGCAGGGGCGGCGCGCCGGGGCCCAGCGGCGGCGGCCCGAACATGAAGCGGCCCTGGAACTCGGCCTCGGCGTCGCTGAGCAGGGCCATCATCAGGCCCGCCCTGCTGCCGAACCGCCGAAAAACGGTCCCTTTGCCCACCCCGGCGCGCCCGGCAAGGGATGCCATGGTGAGGCCGTCCGCACCGCATTCCTCGATCAGTTCGCGGGCGGCCCCGAGCAGCAGCTCGCGGTTACGGGCGGCATCCCGGCGCTCGGACTCGGCGCCGCCTTGCACGCCCGGGAGGTTGCCGGGGTGGGCGGCGGGTTCGGCATTTGGCCCGCCGGGGCGGATTGGGATGAGGCTCACAGCGCCCATTCTAGCCCCGGGGAATAATAACCGGACCGCAGTCCGTTTAGCATGGGTGAAGGCTTCCGAAGCCTCCGCGACCACCAGCCGCCGAAAGCCCGCGGCGAGAAGCAAGGAGTTCCCATGACCACCAACACCGTCCTCACCCTGGTCGGCAGCCTGCGCGCCGGCTCCACCAACGCCCAGCTGGCCGAAGCCATCCAGCTCAACGCTCCGGAGCAGGTCGAGGTCGTCATCCACGAGAGCCTCGGCAACATCCCGTTCTACAACGAGGACATCGACGTCGAGGGCCAGGTCCCGGCCGCCGCAGCAGCACTGCGCGCCGCCGCCAACGACGCCGACACCCTGCTCCTGGTCACCCCGGAATACAACGGCACCGTGCCCGCCCCGCTCAAGAACGCCATCGACTGGCTCTCGCGCCCCTTCGGCGCCGGCGCCCTCAACGGCAAGCCCACCGCCGTCGTTGGCACCGCCTTCGGCCAGTACGGCGGCGTCTGGGCCCAGGACGAGGCCCGCAAGGCCGTCGGCATCGCCGGCGCCAAGGTGATCGAAGACGTCAAGCTTGCCGTCCCCGGCTCGATGGTCCGCTTTGCCGAGGTCCACCCGAAGGACGACGCCGAGGTCGTTGAGCAGATCAAGGGCGTGTTCGAGGCGCTGGCCGAGGCCCGGACCGCCGACGCCGCCTAAACCCCACAGACTGACACCCCCGGTAGTACCCCCCACTGCCGGGGGTGTCCTGTATCTCCGGCCTTCTTGTGAACAAAAGTTTTCCCCCTGACAACGCTGGCCTGTATCCTAGGACTGTGACCCACGAAACACTTGATGCCGCCGCAGAGTTCCTTCCGGCCGAGGCAATTGACGCAAGCGAACGTGCGGCTACGTCCGCCCACCGCCACGAGAAGCTTTTCTCGGAGCGCGCAGCAAATATCAAGCAATCGGCCGTGCGGGACGTCTTCGACATCTCCCTGAGGCCCGGCCTCGTGTCCCTCGCCGGCGGCAGCCCGTACCTGCAATCCCTGCCGCTGGAACGCCTCGGCCAGTCCGCCGCGAAAATCATCGCCGAACAGGGTCTCACCGCGCTCCAGTACGGCGGCGGGCAGGGCACGGAGGAACTCCGCACGCAGATCTGTGAGGTCATGGCCGCCGAGGGGATCTTCGACGCGAAGCCCGAAAACATCGTCATCACCGCAGGCTCGCAATCCGCCCAGGACGTCGCCACCAAGGTCTTCTGCAACCCGGGCGACGTGGTCCTCGTGGAGGATCCCACCTACGTCGGCGCCCTCAACACCTTCGAGGCCTACCAGGTGGAGGTGGGCACGGTGCCGATGGACGAGCACGGCATCATCCCGGACCTCCTGGAAGCCAGGATCGCGGCCCTGCAGACCGCCGGCAAGACCATCAAATTCCTCTACACCATCCCCAGCTTCAACAATCCGTCCGGAATCACCCTCGCCGCCGAACGGCGGCAACAGGTCGTGGATATATGCCGAAACGCGAATATCTTGGTCCTGGAGGACAACCCGTACGGTCTGCTGCGCTTCGACGGCCAGCCGCTGACCCCGCTGCGGGCCGGCAACCCGGATGACGTGATCTATATGGGTTCCTTCTCCAAGATCTTCGCCCCGGGGCTGCGGATCGGCTGGGCCCTGGTCCCCGCCCACCTGCAGCGCCGCTATTACCTGGCCTCGGAAGCCGTCACCCTGTGTCCGCCAACGCTCAACCAGATGCTGGTGTCCGCCTACCTGCGCGACTACGACTGGCGCGGCCAGATTGCGACCTACCGCGGCCTGTACCAGGAGCGTTGCGAGGCCATGCTGGCGGCGCTGGACGAGCACATGCCGGAGGGACTGAGCTGGACGCGGCCGGAGGGCGGGTTCTTCATATGGGTCACCCTGCCGGAGGGCATCGACACGTACCCGCTGCTGCAGAAAGCCATCGACGCCGGCGTGGTCTTCATTCCCGGCGCGGCATTTACCCATTCGGATGAGCCCTCGAACAAACTGCGGCTCGCCTTCAGTGCGGTGCCGCCGGAGGCAATCGAGGAAGGCGTGCGGCGCCTGGCGCCGGTACTGCGGGAAGCTGTCGCGGCGTTGTAGCCTGAACTATTGCTGTGGACCAGACCGTGCCTGACCCTATTCAAGCGTGACCAGAGGAGTCTCTTATGACCGGAATTATCGTTGTCGGCGTCGATGGCAGTGAGACTGCCCTGAAAGCGGCCCACGCCGCCCGGGACCTCGCTGTCTCGCTGGGAGCCACGCTGCACGTGGTCAGCGCCTTCGATAGCGACCGCACCGAGGTTTTCGGCAGCGGCAGCGACCGGTGGATTGTCTCCGACGCCGACGACGCCGAGAAGGTGGCCAAGGGCGTCGCCGACAGCCTTCGGACAGCCGAGATCAACGTGACCTACGCGGCGGCCCGGGGCAAGCCGGCGGAAGCGCTGATCCGGGAAGCGGAGCGCTCCGACGCGCGGATGATCGTGGTCGGCAACCGCCGGATGCGCGGCCTGGGGCGCGTCCTGGGCAGCGTTGCCAACAGCGTGGCCCACGGCGCCCCCTGCGACGTCTACATCGCAAAGACTGACAGCGCCGACTAGGCGCAGAGGTGCCGGCGCGGCGGCCACGGGGCTGCTGCGCCGGCACCACTGCTTTTAAGCATCCACTTTCAGGCATCCACCGCTTTGAGCATCCGGCGCAGGATCTTGCCGGAGGAAGACTTCGGTACGGCGTCGATGAACTCCACGCGCCGGATCTTCTTGAACGGCGCCACCCGCGCGGCCACGAACTCCTCCACGGCGGCTTCGTCCAGCTGGTCGCCGTCGGCGTTCGGTTGGCGCACCACGAAGGCCATCGGCACCTCCTGGCCGTCGGCGTCGGCGGTTCCGACCACGGCGGCGTCGGCGATCCCGGGGTGAGTGAGCAACAGTGCCTCAAGCTCGGCGGGGGCGATCTGGTAGCCCTTGTACTTGATCAATTCCTTGAGCCGGTCGACGATCGAGACCACTCCGTCCGCCCGCACCGTGGCGATGTCCCCCGTGTGCAGGAAGCCGTCAGCGTCGAGGGTGTCCGCCGTTTCCTCCGGCCGGTTCAGGTAGCCGAGCATGACGTTGGGGCCGCGGCACAGCAAGTGGCCCGGGGCGCTGGTTCCTTCAGCGGGGACCTCGATTTCCTCGCCCGTGGCCGGGTCGACCAGCCGGCAGTCCATGTTGGGGACTGTGTAGCCCACCGAGCTGACCGGGACGTCCGCCGCATCGACGGGGATCAGGTGCGAGACGGGACTCATCTCCGTCATGCCATAGCCCTGGAGCACCCGGCAGCCCAGGCGCTCGGCCAGCCGCGCCCCCAGTTCGCCGTCCAGCGGGGCCGCCCCGGACAGGGTGGTGTGCACCGAGCTCAGGTCGTAGTCCGCAACCAGCGGGTGCTTGGACAGGGCCACGGCAACCGGCGGGGCGATGAAAAGGTAGCTGCATTTGTGGTCCTGGACCATCCGCAGGAATTCCGCGAGGTCGAACTTCGGAATGGTGACCAGGCGGGCGCGCTCCCGCAGGGCCAAATTCAGCAGCACCGTGAGCCCGTAGATGTGGAAGAACGGAAGCAGCGCCAGCAGCCGGTCCTCCGGCCGGACCTTGAGCAGCCCGCGCGACTGTTCCACGTTTGCCACGAGGTTGCGGTGGCTGAGCATTACCCCTTTGGGCCGCCCGGTGGTTCCCGAGGAGTACGGCAACACGGCGAGGTGGGCGGCCGGATCGAAGCTGACGTCCGGGGCGGGTGCGCCGCTGCTGAGCAGGTCCGTCAGCGAGGGGTGGCCCTCGGCGCCGTCGAGCACCACCAGCCGTTCCGCCGGTATGCCGACCTGCGCGGCCGCCTCCTGGGCGGCGGGGAGCAGGGCGGATATGGTGAAGAGCCAGCTGGCTCCGGCGTCGGTAAGCTGTTTCGCGATCTCATCTGCCGTGTAGAGCGAGTTGACCGGCGTGACGGTGGCGCCGGCCCGGAGCAGGCCGTGGAACACGACAGTGAACGCCGGGATGTTCGGGCAAAGGATGGCGGCGACGCCGTGGATGCCCAGCCCCTGGGCGGCGACGGAGCCGGCGAGGGCGTTGATCCGGTCCCGTAGCTCCCGGTAGGTGGTTTCTGCTCCGCTGGTGCCGTCCACGACGGCGACCCGGTCCAGGTCCGCCTCCTGCAGGCCGCCGAAAAGGTACTCGTAGAGACTGACGTCGGGTATTTCCACGGCGGGGAACGGGCTCGAGAACACGCAAAATCTCCTTTGATCGGCGTTCGCCGGCTCGGCGGCGGCTGGTGCCACTCTAGTGCCGCCGCGCCGCTTCGGGACAGGATTCCAGGGGATTTGTCCGCCGTCACCCTGCTCCGTGGCCAGCCTCACCGGGATTTGGCCCAATTTGGCGGGGTGCGCGCCGGTAAAATTGGAGGTGCCCCCGATGGTGCGGACAGTCCTATCCGCCCACTCACGGGGAGAAACCATGCCTGTTCTTCAGCGCCGCCAGCTCGTCGGCCATGACATTCTGCTGGCCCGCCACGGAAACCACATCAGCACCATGCGGGTGGACCGCGCCGCCGGCCGGGTGGTTGCCTACCTCGACGACGGTTCGGTGGACAGCGCCCCCAACCTGATCTCCCCGGCGCTGCGGATGCCCGATACGGTCCGAAGCGTCCTGCGCGAGGACTGGAAGTTCCTTGCCATGGTGACGGCCGCCAGTTTCGGCTTTGCCGGCGTGGTCTTTGCCGCCGCGGCAGCCGCGGCAGGCTGGGGCAGCGACCCTGGTGTGGCCCAGCTGTTGTCCGCTTATTCCGGTACCTAGCCGCACGCCGGTTAGCCCGGGATCCGCTTAGTTCTGCGGCTGTGCGGACGTTCCCGCCCAGTTACTGCCTGCCCGCCGCCGGTGCGCGCCCGGAAATCCGCGGAACTCCGCCGGTGCGGGACCGTCCGGACAGGACGAACTGGGCGGGAGCGTCCGACGCCGAGCTGGGCGGACTGCAGAGACGGCCCCTGCCCCGGCTCAGTCCAGCAGCAGGGCGGGCTCTTCGAGGATGGCTGCGACGTCGGCCATGAAGCGGGCCGAGAGGTCCCCGTCCACCACGCGGTGGTCGAACGAGCCGCCCAGAGTCGTGATCCAGCGCGGAATCACTTCGCCGTCGAGCACCCACGGCTTCTGCTTGATGGTGCCGAAAGCCACGATCGCCACCTCGCCGGGGTTGATGATCGGCGTGCCCGTGTCGATGCCCAGGGCGCCGATGTTGGTGACCGTGAGGGTGCCGCCCTGCATCTGGGTTGGCTGGGTCTTGCCCGCCCGGGCCGTGGTGGCCAGCTCGTTGAGGGCCAGCGCGAGTTCCTTGAGCGAGAGGTCCTGGGCGTTCTTGATGTTCGGCACCATCAGGCCGCGCGGTGTTGCGGCCGCGATGCCGAGGTTCATGAAGTGCTTGACGTGGATCTCGGCGCTGTCGCTGCCGTCTTCGGCGTCCACCCAGCTCGCGTTGACGCTGGGGTTGCGTGCCGCGGCCCAGATGACGGCCTTGGCGAGGATCAGCAGCGGGGAGAC